>Ga0190359_1002670_pt1 | contig 10558 bp, 6 predicted proteins | sample 48721823_MG_FD_161269 | JGI IMG/M metagenome (GOLD analysis project Ga0190359, IMG submission 161269) | Hydrothermal vent microbial mat bacterial communities from Southern Trench, Guaymas Basin, Mexico - 4872-18-2-3_MG | ecosystem: Environmental > Aquatic > Marine > Hydrothermal vents > Microbial...
CGTTCTTCCTGCGCTCTGGCAAGGGCCTGGCCGAGAAGGTCACAGAGATCACCTTGAACTTCAAACAAGTTCCTCGCTCGCTCTTTGACGAGAACGGGGGGCTTCAGCCCAATCGACTCTCCATTTGTATTCAGCCCAATGAGGCGATTCATCTCGACTTCCAGACTAAGGTTCCGGGTGCGGGGATGCGTACGAAGCCGGTGCGTATGGCCTTCGCTTACGCGCAGGACTTCGGCGCAGGCTCGCTTCCCGAGGCTTATGAGCGCCTCTTGCTGGACGCACTGCAGGGGATGCTTCTCTTTTTGCTCAAGCGGATGACATCGAGTTGTCCTGGAAGCTCATCGACCCGCTGACGGAAGTAGGGTCTCCTTCGCCCTATGAAGTGGGCAGTTGGGGGCCCACGGAAGCGGTCGAGGGCTTCTTAGGAGCAGGACGCCAGTGGTACCAGGGTTGTTGTGGCGCCGATAGGGAGATTGGAGCGGAGAATGCACGATGACGGAAACAGAGCGGAAGATGTACCGGGTAGAGCGTGACTCTTTGGGAGAGGTACGAATACCTGCGAACGCCCTGTGGGGGGCTCAAACACAACGGGCTATTGAGAATTTCAAGATATCAGGGATCAGGTTCAATCGTCGCTTCATTGCTGCGCTCGGCCATGTCAAGCGCGCCTGTGCGCGTGCCAATCAGACGCTGGGATTGCTTGAGAGTGGGGTTGCCGAGGCAATCATAGCTGCCTGTGAAGAGATGATCTCCGGAGCCCTCGATGAGCACTTCCCGGTCGATGTGTTCCAGACTGGATCTGGGACATCGACCAACATGAATGCCAACGAGGTAATTGCTCATCGTGCGAATCAGCTTCTCGCTGGGCGTGGTCGTGTTCATCCCAATGACCACGTGAACTTTGGGCAGTCGAGCAACGATGTCATGCCTACAGCCCTGCACGTCGCCCTGACGCTTGGATTGCAGGAGGATCTGATCCCGGCGCTTGAGAGGCTCGCTGAAGTGCTGAGGGTGAAGGCTCAGGCGTTTGATGCTGTGGTCAAAACCGGACGCACTCATCTGCAGGATGCCACACCTATCCGGATGGGGCAGGTCTTTGGCGGTTTCGCCTCCCAGATCCAACATGCGATTGACCGAATGGGCGAGGCCCTTGTTGCGTTGCGTGAGGTGCCTCTAGGTGGGACGGCTGTGGGCACAGGCATCAACTGCCCAGAGGGATTTCCACAGCTAGCCCTGGATTACCTGAACGCCCTATTGGACACCCATTTTGTTGAGGCTTCCAATCACGTGGAGGCCAACGCCTGCCGGGATAGTGTCGTGGAGGTGTCAGGCCTTTTGAGAACCGTGGCGGTCAGCCTGCACAAGATCGCCAATGACATTCGCCTGATGGCCTCTGGACCACGCAATGGGCTCGGGGAGTTGCGGCTGCCCGCCGTGCAGCCCGGATCGTCGATCATGCCCGGCAAGGTCAATCCAGTGATGGCGGAGGCGCTGATCATGGTCTGTGCGCAGGTCATTGGCTACGACGCTGCAAACACATTGGGAGGGTTGGGCGGCTATTTCGAGCTGAATCTAATGATGCCCCTCCTGGCGCACAATACGCTTTCCGCGGTTGAAATGCTGGCTCGGGCCGTGGACGCTTTTACCGTCCGCTGCGTGTCTGGCATTGAGGTGAATGCTTCTCACTGTGAGATGCTTGTCGAGCGCAACCTGGCCCTAGCCACGGCTCTGGCGCCGGTGATTGGATACGATCGCGCTGCTGAGGTCGCCAAGGAAGCGGAGCGCAGCGGACGCACTGTGCGCCAGGTGGCGAGTGAATGGAAGATCCTTTCGGAGGAGGAACTGGACCATCTGCTCGATCCCATGCGGCTAACAAAACCGGGTCTCCTGGGTAAGTAACAGACAACCCACAACAAGGCACAGCCACTGGGGAATGGGGTTAGTGTTCCACTCCCCAGTGGTGCGTCTTCGCGTCAGGGCGATGGCATGATCGGCTTGAAGATCAAAGTCGGCATCAGGAGGAACCGTATACCCAGGATCGAGTTAGCTGTATTGACGAAAAGGCGCTGTCCCGTTTCCGTCATTGCCGAGGGTGGACGGCTGAACCCCCATAGGAGGTAGCGTCCGTCCTTGCTGATAATGGGGTAGTGGGTGGCGTTGTCACTCTGGCGTCCAATCGGCTTGATGCCTGAGACCGGGCCCGGGAGATATACGGCGGCGAACGGGCTGTTGGCAGTATAGAGCGTCAACACCCGAGAGGAAGGGATGGTGATCTCGAAGGGCTGGCTCCAGGCGCTATCGTCGGGGTCATGCACGTAGATGTCACGACCGCTCCCTGTCCAGGAATCCCCCCATCCAATGGGTTGACCTATCTGGTCCATGAAGGAAGCCCCGCCGGCCCCAATCCCGACAATCGAAGCGCCGGAGTCCTTGATGCGTTCTGCTTGGCTGCCCCCAGCATCTCCCCAACTGGAACCTGATCCCGTATCTGGGCCGATCAGGACCAGGCGGTACTTGTCGAAGTTGGTGGACATGATGGCGTTCTGCTTCACCAGGTCTACGGTATACCCGTTGTTCTGAAGCAGGGCCTTGAAGCTATTCGCCGCATTGATGTCAGTGGAGTAGATGTAAGCTGTGGGTATCTGGCAGTCGAGTGTGAAGGTTGCCTGATTGGAGACCATGTCGTTGGGGGAGAGAATGTGCAGGCGCTCCCAGTAGGTACCATCGCTGCTCAGGGTCCAACTTGTGTTGACCGTCTTGGTGCCTGAATCGCTAAAGCTTACACTTTCTTCGCTGGGGGTTGCATTGTCACTCCGTTCCCAGCGGTAGGTGACGGTGCCCGCGCCATTCGCTGTAATTTGAGCGGAGAAGCTAAATTGCTTTGGACACACGCCCGAATAGCTCGCCGGAGTGACTGAGACCTGGACAGCAGTGACCTCGAACGGAGGGAGGGGTGTTGGTGGGAATGGTGCCGATCCCAGTTCGTCAATGTTGAGATTGCAGTCCGTCAGATACTCCCGTGCTACCCAACCTTCTTCTCCGGTATCGATGACCTCTACCTTCACCCACTCTCCATCAGGATAGCCTACACTGCTGTAGGCGATGGGACGTAGCTCAGTGCCAGCCGCTAGGGAGCGTATGGGGGGGGCATAGACCGTGCCTGGGCCCTCACGCAATCGGAGCCCGTCGGTCGCTGCCAAGCAACGCTGGGGTTCGACATAGACCTGGACTTGAGCCGTAACCTCGCCGCCTGGACCGCGTGCCACCAGCGTGTAGACCGTGTCGGATGTCGGGGCTGGCACTTCTCGACTTCCGGCTAGCCCGACGGTTCCCAGTCCGGGCTCAATGGTGACGGTATCGGCTTGTTTGGTCTCCCAACTCAAGAGGACCGTAGTGTTGATGCCCTCGACCACCGTGGCCGGTTCCACACTGAAGTTTACGACCTGCGGCGCATCGGGTGAGGGGGTGCTCACGACTACCCGTTCCGCCTTTTCCACAGACTGCCCCTGGTTGATGGCAATCAGGGTGTAAGTCTGGGTTTGCACTGGCGAATCCTTCCGGTCGCCGCTGGGATCGACATTCCCAAACGGTTGAAGCTTAACACTCTCAGCATTGCTGACGCTCCAACGTATGGTGACCTCTTGGCCCAGGGTAATTTCAGTCGGGAAAACAGTGAACTCATTGATCACGGGTACCACTTCGGGTGTGGTGATCTGGATGGTCAGCGATTCCCGGGTAGTGCGGAAGGTGTTGGCGGCCACCAGGCTAAGGGTGGTGGTTTCGTCAAACCCCTCTGGGAACGTGTACTCCCCCTGAGCAGGGTCGACTTCGATGCCGAAGGGACGCAATTCCACCCGTCGAGCGTTTGTCACTCGCCAGCGGATCGTCACCGGCTCACCCGCAACAGGATTTGGTGGGATCACCTCCGCCATCTCGACCACAGGGGGTCTTGTCATCAGCAGGGCGAGGAGAGCACACAGGACCATGAGAAGCCCGATTGCCAATGGCGGCACCCACGTGGGGATCAAGGCGCGGCTGACCAGCTCTCCGGCATGTTGCTGAGGGCTGCCCTGGGTGGGCTCAACTGTGATTGTGAAAGGAAGGCTTCTGGTCCTGCCGATCAGAGCACGCTTGACAGGCTTGGCGCGCAGAGCTACGCTGCCGGCCTTGCCCTGTGGCACTTTGACGTGCGCCATGGGTGGTTCAAACACAACCTCATTCGCGCGGTCAGAGCCTTTCACTGTGTAGGTTTCGGGGAAATTGCCCTCATTGTAGACAGTCACCTGCGTGCTCTGACCAGCTTTGATTTTCTGTGGGTGGATCTGGCTGCGGAACGCGCTGTATGGCGTTATCGTAAGAGCTGCCCTGACTTCCACGAACTCAGATGGTGCATCACGGCTGCTGACTTTGATGGTCACTGTATACCGGCCAGCCCGGCTGTTCGGGCTTCGGGGCGGATGGAGCACAAGTGTCACCTCGCGTTGCTCACCGGGCATGAGCTGAACAACAGGAGGCAACTCTGTCCACTCTTCGGGAATGCCCTCCACGGAGACGCTGAAGTGATCGACAGTGGCACCCTGGTTGAGCAGCACAAGGGACACAACTGTGCGCTCGCCAGGAGCGACTGTCAGTTGGGTCTCTTCCATCACCACGCCAATGCGTGCTTCACCGGCGTTTGACCGTACCAGGTTGGGGTCGAATGCGGTTCGTCCTGCAGCGGTCAGGCCTGGTCGTCCCGCAGGCATGGAAGGCTGAGCGGTCGCCCGCACCAGCCGCAACCACACATCACCCACGCGCAGGGGCTGATCAGGCGCCCATATCTCTGGCACCCCAGGCAGCAGTTTAGCATCCCCAATGTAGGTGCCGTTGGTGCTGTCAAGGTCCACGACCTGATAATGCTGCCCATCGAATTCGATGCGGGCGTGGTACCGCGATACATTGGAGCTCTTGAGGGTAAGATCATTGTCATCTGCGCGCCCCAGGGTCATGCTCTGCCCTGTGAACTTAGCCTCAACCGCTGTGCCATCAGGTAAACGAGCCTGTACGGTATCCCCAGGGCCCACGGGCGTTGTGAACTCACGCAGTACCGACGGGCCGCGTGGGGCTTTCAGGCTCTGCTGATACTGCGTCAGCAGGCTGACACTGGTGGCTACCGCGGTCGGTGAGGCCGTTTCTGAGACCTCAGAAGCCAGCGCGGCCAAGGCCTGTGCCATCGCGCCTGCGCTCTGCCAGCGTTGAGAGGGATTTTTGGACAGGGCTTTGAGGATCACTTGCTCGAGGCGTGGTGGGATGTCAGGCCGTATCTCGCTGGGGGGCTTGGGCGTCTCCTTGGTGTGATAGCGGATAGCCTCCGTGATTGTGCGGATGGGGAAAGGAGGGCGTCCTGTTGCCAGCTCGTATAGAATCACGCCTAAAGAATAGATGTCGCTTCGGGCATCGGTTTCCTGGCCCAAAGCCTGTTCGGGAGACATGTAAGTGGGAGTTCCCAATGAGGTGCCTGCGCGCGTGATGTGCTGTCCTTCCATCAGTCGGGCGAGTCCCAGATCGGTGAGCACGGGCCGATAGGGCAGACCTTCAGCCGGCTCTGGCTCGATCATGATATTGCTGGGCTTCAGATCGCGATGGAGCACGCCGTGCCGGTGCGTGTAGTCCATCGCCTCTGCGACGTGACGCACGATGAGGATAGCTTCATCCAGTGGGATCCACTTGCCCTGGGCTTTCAGGTCCTGAAGCATCTGCCGTAAGTTGGCCCCGCGGATGAACTTCATCACGATGAATAGGAAGCCCTGTTCTTGGCCAAAGTCGTAGACCTGCACGATCCCTGGATGGTCGAGACGGGCTGCCGTGCGAGCCTCCTGGAGGAATCTCTCCCGGAAGCTGGGTTGACTGGATAGATGAGGGTGCATGATTTTGATCGCGACATCACGTTGCAGGGTCACGTCGCGGGCCTTGAATACAGCACCCATCCCCCCCTCACCCAGGAGACTGATGATGCGATACCGGCCTAGCGATTGGCCTACTAACCTCTCCATGTGCTATCTCCCTTGGTATGTGCTCTGTCCCCCCTGCCTTCATGGTTCAGCCTGTTGTGAAAGGGCTGAGCCGGGGCCTGAAGGTGATCCACTGTATTAGTGTGTGGCCTCTTAAGGTGTGAACTCCAATGAATACATCGTATGCGCGGGCTTATGGGCCTCGATAAGCCGTTCTAGCAGCGCTTGATCATAGTGTGCCGCTTCACCAGGCAGGATGACGCGGAATGTGAAAGGTTCCAGCGACGGGTCCGTGTCGATAATCTTGGGAGCATATCCTGTATAGATCTCGAGTACCCGGCTGAGTGCCCATCGGGTGCCGCGACGCGCGAAGATCTGATGGGCCTCCTTGATCAGTTGGCGCCGTTTCTCCTCCGTCCAGGTGCTGTCAAAAGTGAGTCCGAACCAACTGGCCAGCCAGTCGAGGAAAGCCAGTGGGGTGGTATCCGGCCTCAGGTAGAGATCAAAATTATCGATGGTCCACTCGATCGGCGTCAAAATGGCCTCGAAGATGCCGAGGAATCGACTTGCGAAATCAGTTTGGTAGATGCCAGGGAGGTATTGCAGGAGTCGCCAACTCCGGACTTCCAGACCCACGGGCAATGGAGGCTCCCCAGGCGCTGATGTCGGCGGGCCAGGGGCCCCGGGTGGCGGTGGTGGTCCACGCCTCTTAGGCCGCCTGGGGGGTGGGGCACCTGACAACGCTTCAGAGAGTGGTACCTTCTGCTCCTCTTGGCGTTCTTCCGCCTCTTCCACGGCGGCCGGTACCTCCGCCGGTGCTTCGACCGCTGAGGGCTTGGGTCCTTCGGCTGCGGCAGGAATGGGCACCGTCACCAACTTAAGTCGACATCCCCCTACAATGACCTCTACCTCGGGGTTGAGGGGGGTGGGCACATTGGGTGGCAGGCGTTCGCCCCCGATGTAGGTGCCGTTGGAGCTTGCCAGATCGACAATGTGGCATACTTCACCCTGGCACTCGATCAGCGCGTGTCGCCTGGAGACACGCTGATCTGGCAAGACCACATCGTTGCCCTGCTGACGCCCAATTGTGAGTCTTTCACCGATCGTCACCTTCCGGTGGTTGCCCTCGGGATCGATGATCTCCAACTGGAACACTCTTCCTTCAGCCACAGACACCTCGCTTCACAGTTTGATGAGCGACATGCGATTACACGAACTCGACCTGGTGGTGCGCTGAGGCAATGACGCCGTGTGCGATCACCTCGACGGACTCGACGGGCTCACCCTGTGCTTCGCCACCCGCGCGGGCCACGTACATCTGGACATTGCGGATGAAAAGCACGTTGGGCAAACCCTGCAGGCACTGATAGACATCCGAGACATAGAGGTCACGGCCAAACGGCCAGCCCTTCCCCTCTGGTCCTCCTGTGAGGGGATTGAGGAAGCGGTACAATCGTTGGAGCGTCTCTTCCTCGATCTGGGTCTGGTCAGCGCCTGGCGCTGCGCGAAGCTGGACGTGGCAAGACACCCAATAGTAGGCGGGTGGGCGGATATCGAGCCGAGTCGTCAACAACCGGCGCTCGTCGAGGTAGGCCGTCAGAGCCGCTATGTCTGTGGGATTCAGCTCCAATTGGTCAGGCTCCAGGTAGCCTTCCGGGCGTTCCACCCGCGGGATCACCAGGAGATAGACCTGGCCGGGCGCGACGCGGCCGGCCGAGGCCGGACGTGGTTGCAGGCACTTCACTCTCCCAATCGCTGCGGGCAGGGCCTGCATGGCTAAGAACTCAAAATCCTCTTCCGTCACCGCGCGGTCCCGGGAGCGCAGCATGGCTGGGACACGCATCGCGGCTGCCTCCAAGGACTCCGCATCGAGCCCTCCCCATGCTGGCCTGCGGTTGCTCACACGTGCCACATAGGGGATCGCTGTCTTTAATGTGTTGAGGACGCCAGCCTGGACGTTACCCTCCTCTCCGCCCCCGTGACGGTATCGCCGGAAGATCAGATTGGCGTGTCTGGGAGGCACTGCCCCGTATAACTTGATGGTCCCATCCGGTTGGCGGATGGCCGGTCCCAGGCGCACTTCTCCGGAGAGGCTATCCAGCGTGAAATGGCGTGATGCTGCGTCGGATTCGGAAAAATCCGGCACCTCTATCCAGACCTGCTCGCCCTCTCCGTCGACTTGAACGACCAGCGTCTCTCCCGCTTCTCGCCGCAACACTGGAGTGAACTGAAGCTGGAAGCGCTGTCCGGGGGTGCCATCACTCTGTCCAAGGAACTCGTCGGTGATCACCTCCGCGTGGATAGCCTCGACCGTTCCGCCCCAGGTGGCAACCTGAGCACGGCGTAGCACCGGGGTCCTCTCATAGGGCCTCATCCCCTCGAGTTGTTCTTGGGGAGTGATCTCCTTGATGCGGGCTCGTACCCAAAAGCGATCACCCTGGCCGAAGTCATATCTCCCCATCTTCGGCAGGTGGAGTTGGACACGCCCCGCGGTGTTCATGCTATGGGTTGTGTCAAACTCAACATCGCAGGGCTCCCAGCGGCTCTCCGGATCTCCTGTGGAAGCTTCCCACACGTATGGGGGCAAAGTGGGATCCACGCCAGCACCACCAGCGGGGTCAAAGTCAAACTCGAGCCCCAGGATATGGTGGCTCAAATCGTTGCTGAATCCGAAATAGAGGGCATCGTTCACCTGCGGCACGCTGGAAAACACTTCGAAGCCCCCAAACCCTGCTTCCACCCGCCTCAGGTTCTGCTCCCGGAAAGACTGCCTATTGCCTCGTCCAGTGATGCGCGACAGTACAGCCTGTAGTTCAGGGGGAACAATGCGCAAGTCACGGACCGTACTGAATACGATCGATGTCTCTCGCTCAGTCTGCGTGCTTGCCACCTCCGTGCCCGCGGGAATGATGACTGGCAGGCGTTGTGGATGGGATAGCCAGAAAGTGACGGGGGCCCTCGCGGGCACAGGCTCGCGCAATTGGATACCAAGCATCTCCATGAATGTGACTTTATGGAGGTCAGGCACCTGATTCAGACGATACAGGAGGATATCAGTCATCCAGGCGAACAGTTCGATAAGCGTGACCCCTGGATCACTGACGTTGTGATCTGTCCATTCGGGGCAGTAGCGCGGAATGCGCTTCTTTGCCTCATCGACGAGATCCTGGAACTGTCGGTCGTCAAGTTTAGGTTTCGGTAATGCCATAATGGCCTCCGTTTTTGCCGGTCATTCCTCGGGAATCAGATAGAATGGGTACACTAGGCTGCGTCGATCATGGGTGGCCTTGATCTCGTATTGAATACGAATGACCAGACAGTTGGCTGCATCCCGATCCTGTTGGACATCGACCTTCACCAGGTTGATCCGTGGCTCCCACATGCCCAGCGCTTCCTCGACGTAGCGTCTGGCCTGGGCGGCAGTCTGACTGTTGTTCGGCGCAAAGACGAGGTCCTGAAGGCGGCACCCGAACGTTGGACGCATGACACGCTCGCCTGGTGAGGTTGAGAGGATGATGTGGATAGCCTGGTCGATCTCGTCCCGTTCGTGGGTCAGGGCAATACTCCCCTGGGCGTTCACCTGAAGTGGAAAAGCCCATCCGCGTCCGATGATCTTCTGTGGCATGTTGATCCTAGCCTCCAATCAAGACTGTGCCGCTGGCTACGAGCTGGGCCGTGGTGTTCGGCACAGGATCAGCACAGGTCTGAGCCATATCTCCTGCCCGAGCTGCAGGTCTTCCGTTGATCATCACGGTGCTGCTACCTCTGATGACGACTCCCCGGTTCGTTGGTGGAATCTGGAACGCTGTACCCGGCGGTGTAGGAATGTGTGGGGGTGTGTTGGTAGCCGTGCTTCCCACGGTGGCGGCTGGCAGGCCCATGATATTGACGTTGGGACTCAGATTTCCATCAATGATGCCGGAAAAAGGATGCGGTAAGGGCGTCGGCACCGGTCCTCCCGGCGATGGCACCAGCACGATGTGCATATCGATGGCGGTGATTTGATCTCCCTGTTTGGCTGCTGGCTGCCCCATGGTGTCTGTCCCTCGTGCATGTCCCCTAGTTAAGGTTGATCATAGCGCCTTTGATGTTGACCTGGCCGCTGGCCTGGATGTCCATGTTAGCACCAGCTTCGATCTTCAGGCTACCATTGGCCTTGATCTGCAACTCGTTTCCCTCAACGGTGATCTTTCCCCCACTGTCCTCCATAGTGATTTTCAATCCGCCCCTGCTCGTGATCGTGATCTCCCGGTTGGCATCGTCCAGGATGATCTGATGTCCACCTTGCGTGATAATCTCAACTTTGTTGTCTGCGTCATCATACATCGTAATGCGATGGCCGGTGCGTGAGTGCCATGTCCTGACCAGGGGTCTCTCATTTCCGCTCGAGGGCACCTCTGGGGGCGGAGCGTCCTGGCCGTTCCAAAGCCCGCCCAGCACGACCGGTTGCCCAAATCCTCCGTGCTCGAACGCCACCAGCACCTCGTCGCCGACCTCCGGCAGGACGTAGAGGCCTGCGTCGGGACCTGCACCGATCCCAAGCACTCGGGCCCAAGCGCTTTCCGCAT
>Ga0190359_1002672_pt1 | contig 10556 bp, 10 predicted proteins | sample 48721823_MG_FD_161269 | JGI IMG/M metagenome (GOLD analysis project Ga0190359, IMG submission 161269) | Hydrothermal vent microbial mat bacterial communities from Southern Trench, Guaymas Basin, Mexico - 4872-18-2-3_MG | ecosystem: Environmental > Aquatic > Marine > Hydrothermal vents >...
CGATAACTGGATTTCCTGCGTGCTCTAGTACATCCCAGAAGCCCGCATCATTCAGGTGACTAACATCAATAATCATGTTTAATCGGTCAAGCTCTTCCACTGCTTCTACGCCTAGCTCACTAAGACTTCCGCCAGTCCTACGATCAGTGACCCCGTCAGCTAGCTGGTTTCTCAGGCTATGCACTAGGCCCACCATTCTGACACCTAGACGATGGAAGACACCCAGCATCTCTACTCGTCCCTCTATGACATCTGCTCCTTCGATGCTCAGCATGCCCGCTGCTTTGCCTTGTTTCTTGGCTTCAATTATCTCCTTGCTGCTTGTTATTGTTACCAATACAGGGTTGGTGTCGCATTCTCTGTGGAACTTTTCAATCATCATTAATGCTGTACGTAATGGATAGGCTGGTGTTCTGCTTCTTTTGCTACTTACCGCGAAAACCTGACAGGTGAGACCGCCTTCAATCATCCTTGGTACATCAAGATGACCTATGCTGGATCGTGTGCCTATGCCGATGTCGCCTCTGTACTCCCACATGCTGTTTCGTGGAAGGGTGAACTCGTTGAAGAGACACTTCAATGTATCACAGTGGGTATCAATAACAATAGATTCCTCATGAATTGATGACATAAAGATGGATTGACACCCGGGGCTATTATGGTTAACCGTCTCAGCCAAGTGTTATAAACCTAGACAGAACACAGAAGGTGGTCATATAATTGGTAAAAGTATCAGAAAACATCAAAGAAGCATTCAACGCACAACGCGTCATCCCCATGGCAACAGTCAACAAAGCAGGCGTACCCAACGTAATCTACGTCGCCATCTGGTGGTGGGAAGACGACGAGACACTATGTGTGGTCAACAACTTCCTGAACAAGACATATGCTAACGTCAAGGAGACAGGATTGGTGAGCTTTGTTTGTTACGGTAAGAATGGCAGCTATCAGATCAAATGCAAGGCAACAGACATCACAGATGGTCCAGTCTACGAGAAAGGGCACAAGATGGCAACCGAACGTGAGAACCCACTCCCGGGAAAAAGCGTTGTCGCATGCAAGGTAATGGAAATCTATCAGGGCAGCGGCGGTAAGGGAGCAGGCGATAAACTCGCCTAATATTCTAGACTAATTACGTTATCTGCTAGGTGTCGGAGTATCTCCACAATGTACTTGTTTTCCAGTTTTTCTTGATCACAGATGATATGTACCCTGATGTTTGATTCCTTGAATTGAGGTATCAGTGAGATCATTTGGCTGTAGATTCTTCTCCAACCGTTTCTCTTGATAATATCAGAGACATCGTAGAAGAATAATTGCACATCCATCTGGTTTACCCGGATGTATTCTAGTAGATCATAGATGAGCACAGTGAGTTCACTAATATCATTGCTTACCTCCATTACTCGTTCAGAGAACATGGCTCCAGATTTCTGAAACCCCTCAATTACCCTAAAAATATAGAGGTTATCAAGTTTCTCCAACTCACCAGTATCGTATTTCTGCCCACTGTCAACAATGAATAATATCGATCTTACCCCAGACTCCGTTTCGATTATCTTTCTCCTGATCCAGCCCAAGGTATCTACCGATGAGTCTGTCTCCACCATCATGATGTATCTTTCCATCTGAACCGTGTCCTCGACAATAGGTTCCTTTATGAAATCATCAAACACATCAGCAAAATTCGAGAAATAGGGTCTCGTCATCCAGTAGAAGATGAATACCTTGCCTATTAACGCCAAAACTGGAGAACTGAAGATATCCAGTACCCCAGTGGCAACCCCTACGTTTGCCACAATAATTAAGATCCACCCGAGAATCAGTAGGTTCAAACGTGTCTTGTACTTGAGACTGAGGATAATCAGAACAACGGTCAGAATTACGTATGGCAACATAAAGAACACGGAAAATGCTGTAATTGGTTTGCCTGCAATGTACAGGATTGCGGTTATTATGGGAATCCCTAGAGACAGATAACAGTAGAATCTCACTCGGTTGGTTAGTTCACCTACTCCCACAAATAGTCCAGTGAAGGCGAGGAAAGCGAATACCCCGATTAATGCTACTGTGGTTGGGGTCTCTGTTCCTATGAGTCGCATGCTGGCGTTGATTATGTTGCTTACGCCGTATGCTAGGAAAGCAAAGCACCAGTAGAGATAGAATCTTCGTTTTTTCTCCTTATAGATGTCATATAATACGTAGGAGAAAAGGAATGGGGTGAATGCGTTGACGATATTTGCTCCAACTGTGAGAGTATTCAATATTCAACGGGAATACTCGGCATTAGTAGTATATATGTGCTAAGAAAATACAGGTAAAAATATATGATTATAGCTAAATTACAAATCTATTAGGGTCTTCTTCCCGTTGCTTGCCTAAACCCTTCTGCATCCCATAATCAGTAATATCTCGGTCATACTCAACGAACGCAGATACCATCTCAATCAGTTTATCACTGATCTCCAGTAGCTCCTCGCGGGTAAACTGACTCATAATTTCAGGGCTATTAACCCACTGCATCCATCCGCCTAGACTCTGGCTAAGGGCACCGAAGCTGAACCTCATACCAGTCACTATCTCCAGTCTGTCTATGTCGCGTTTCTCCTTGATCTTTTCAAGTTGATCTAGTGTCTTCTGTGTTCGCTCGATCCAGCCTTGATTCAATGTTAATCTCGGTATCTAGGATACCGCGTATTATAAGCTGTATGGAACCCATCTCGGAATCAAGTTATGGGCACCCCTGTCGAACAATGATATGGGTATGCAGTATTGAATGAACCATTGCTGTTGAACAGGGTGAAAAAACTCAATTCTATTGGTACCAATACAGGCGAATACGTGCTCTACTGGATGCAAAGCAGCCAACGAGCAGAAAACAACCAAGCCCTTGAATACGCCATCCATGAAGCAAACAAACGAAACCAGCCACTACTCGTATACTTTGGACTAACAAAATACCCAGAAGCAAACACAAGACACTACAGATTCATGCTAGAGGGGCTAGCAGAGACCAATGAACGCCTATAGGAGCGTGGCGCTCAGTTCAAAATCGAACATACTGACCCAGCGGAAGGCTGTGTAAGGCTAGCTGAGAAGGCGAGTCTCGTTGTGCTTGATAGGGGGTACCAGAGAAAACAGAGGTATTGGTACCAATACGTAGCAGAGAAAAGCCTCGCACCAGTAGTATAAATAGAATCAGAGGCAGTAGTTCCCGTTGAAGCCGCCGCTGAGAAGGAAATGTATATGGCGGTTCACCTAAGAAAACGCATTACACCGCTTATCCCAAAGTATCTAGTTGAGCCACCGCAGAGTGATGTCGATAATACAAGCAAGATAGTTGAACCCGAACCAATTGATGTTAAAGAGCTTCTCAATAGCCTTGATGTGGAGAAAATCGAACCAGGTTACCTACAAGGCGGCAGAAAACAAGCCATCAAACAGTATCAGGGCTTCTTGGATGATAAACTAGAGGGCTACGCTGACCAGCGTAACGACCCAAACAATGAAATGCAGTCACATATGAGCCCCTATCTCCACTTTGGACAGGTCTCACCAATCGAACTGGCAATACAAGTGCAGGAAAAGAAAGGTGATGGACCAAGAGAATATCTTGAGCAGTTGATTGTCCGCCGTGAACTCGCCTTTAATATGGTCCACTACAACCCAGAATATGACAACATAAAGTGCCTACCAGACTGGGCACAAACCACCCTACGAGAACACGCCAATGACCCGAGACCCTACACCTATACAAGTGAAGAACTAGAAAACGCCGAGACCCATGACCCATACTGGAACAAGGCACAAACCGAGATGACCAAGACAGGCAAGATGCACGGCTACATGCGCATGTACTGGGGCAAAAAAATACTAGAATGGACCCCAGACCCAACACAAGCATACAAGACAGCCCTCAAACTCAACAACAAATACGAACTAGACGGAAGAAGCTGCAACGGCTACACAGGCATAGCATGGTGCTTCGGCAAACACGACCAAGCATGGCGAGAACGATCAATCTTTGGTAAGGTCCGGTACATGAACGACAAAGGACTAGAACGCAAATACGATATGGAGAAATATCTCGCTTCTGGGTTCAACATTTAAAAGCATGGCAACAGGGGATATGTTTGGTTGCCGGGGTCGCTTAGCCTGGTATAGCGCCAGCCTGGAAAGCTGGTGTCCGTACGGACCCAAGGGTTCGAATCCCTTTCCCGGCGCCACTTGTTTTTGTGGTGTTGGTGGGTGGTTTGGTTTGATATAATAGGTAGGCGGTTATATCTGGGAAAAAAATCTTTTGTTTCAGGTTTTTGTTTACTGTGTTTGTCTCAGTTTTTTGTGTAGGTGTGTTCTTGTATGTTTTTTGTATTGATTGACACTTTTTTTTAGTTTAGGATGCATAAATTAAAAACAGATATTTATTTGTTACTTATTACTGATCGTTAAACTCCTGTGGTTTTAAATATTTATTAAGGATTTGAGTTTAAATTGATTAAAATTTTAATGAAGGAAAAAAGATATAGTTTTTCATGTTTCGGGAGCAACATTGTAAAAATACATGTAAATTTTTTTTTCAAAAACACTTAAATCTAACACATTTTCAAGTTTTACATGAAGCTGTTTATTTATATGATGAATAACTCAATTTCTGTAAAAAACGCATCAGTGGGGTTATTATTAATCATTTTAGTTGGTTTATCTTTTAATATGCTAACAGATAAACCGAAAATCACCTTTTCACGAATCAACGAGCTTAATTTGGATCTATTTGATGTCGCTGAAGGTGTGTATACATTTAAAGATGAGATTTTTGTTGTAGGCTGGAAATATAACATTTCAAAACAAGAGAGTAATGCTTGTCTCTCTAAACTGGATAGTAATGGAGAAGTTATTTGGAGCAAGATTTTAGATTTTAGAGATGCACATGGACGAGAAATCAGTTGTAATAAAGATGGTATTTATTTAGTTGGCGATGCTAAAGATGAAACCCTTGGGTCATATCAGTATATAGTAAAGTATGATTTTAACGGAAATCAGGAATGGATTATTAACGGAACCCAAGTTTCCGATGTAGAGGCAACAGAGGAGTATATTTTTTTCTTGAAAGATAACAATCTTATAAAACTTGATCATGAGAACCAAGTAATCTGGGAGAAAGCTGTTACAGGCACAGCGATTTTCATAAACGATAATATTGTGTACGTGGGTGGGTCTACTACTTTGAACGCCACGGGGGGGTGTGACGTATTGGTAACCGCTGTAGACAATGAGGGGAATATTCTTTGGAACTCTAGACGTACATCCGATATAGGGGATCAACTCGCAGATGTCTGTGCAACAGATGATGGCGTGTACATCATAGGTTCAGGTACTAAAGGGTGGGATTCTTCGTTTATTACAATGTTTGATCCGGTTGGCGTTCAACTTTGGGATAAAAAACTTATCTCTTCAGTGAATGGCTCTCTTCATAGTATTTTTTCTTATGAAAATCAGGTGTATGCTGTTGGTGCTTTAGGTGATTCACCTAGTGAGTTTGATACTTTATTCACAGTGATCGATAACAAGGGGACTATAGTATGGAGCGATGTTATTAATTCTGAAGGCGAGTATTATGCTTATGGTATCTTTTCTGACAAGTCAAAAGTATACGTTGTGGGGTCAAAGAGTACACCCCATTCAGTGGAAAGAACAGGGACTCTTTTAGTCTATAAAAAGTAACTAGCCTATTACCAATATATTAGAGAGGACTTCGAATAACCTCTGAAACCAGACCTCAACTCGGAGTTTTACATATAAAGGTTAAATACTCTTTAAATGAAAAACGAAGTAATTCGAAATCCTCTAGAAGTTATAGAGTCAAAACTTTTCAGCTAGGTATAGGAGGCAAGTTTGTGGCGGACATTTTCTCGTTAATATAAGCTCCACCTAAGAGACAAAACCCAACTATTAATAGTACATAAATTACCTCTTCTTTATTTGTATTACCCGTGGAGAACCCCCCCCCATATTAAAAGGAAACATAACACAATACATACGATTACTCCTTTTAACAGTAGAGATGTATATTTTTTTATCATATTCAATACACTTTAACATTTGGATACAATTAAGAGTATTGTTGTATATCTTCAGTTGGAAATGTTTAAATTTTTATATGGTGCCTCGTTCGATACAATACATAAATCTAAAATAAAGAGGTTTATTGAGTGTTTTAATTTATATGACTGATGGCCCCCCCAAATTAACAATATTTAAATATACTGTTTTTCATAACTAAAACTAGGTGAGTTTCTGTGAGGTTTAAAAGAATTTTACCACATAGTTATGCTAGTTGTGGCTATGATGTCAGTTACTCTAGTAAGCGCCAAGCTGAGAACAACATACGTCGAGGATCCCATTCGAGGAATAGTGTACTGGCCTGGAAATGTCGATACATACGAATGCGGTGAACCACATACCATCAAAGTGGTAATAACTGACTGTGACTATTCTGTCCACGTAAAGGTAAAGCAAAGTGGAACGGTGTTATTTGATGACACTCTATCGGAGGGAGAAAATACCGGATGGCTAGATGCTGACGAGGAAGAAACGTGGGTAGAGATTGATCATCCCGATGGAATGGCACCACCAGCGATCTACTATGAAGGCAAGATCTGTATGTGGGTAAGCTAAATCAACACTCTCCCTTTTTGTGTTTGTAAACCTTTTTATAGGATACTTTTGGTTTTAAGAAATGTTGTTGTCGATATATACTATCCCCTAAAAGACAAAAACGGTTTTAAAAAAACACATATTCCACTTCTTATTTCATTTCCTGTTGATGATCAACAAAAATCAACTTTACGTTTGTGGCTAAAACATGCGATGTTTATAGATAACAATAAAATTAATTTTATCAATTTTTACCTTCAACATCATAGTTAAATTATGAAAACTAAACTGTAGGGAAACACATTTAACGTATTAACCTTTTTGTTGCTTCTGGGTATTGTTGGAGTAGTTTGTGGATGACTCTTTCTGCGATGTGTTTTTTGAAGTCCGTTGGTGTGTATTTTATTGTGTATATTCTGTGGTGTCCGCCTTTTCCGGTGATGTCTGTGCAGGTGAGTAGGTCTTCGTTTACCATGTTGTTTAGGTAGTTGATGATGCTGGCTCTGCTGATGGTGCCGCTGAGCCTCTGGTTTACGTTTTCCCATACTATTTTGCTGTTTGCGCCTTCGGGGTGTATGCTCCAGAGTTAATCCAAGGCTTCAAGTTGCCAAGGCTTGAAGAACATCTCAAGATTTTCTTTACTGGTATCGAATTGGAGAGGCATTATTTCACCATATGATGTATAATGAATTGATGTATTATTCTAAATATGGTTTCCTCCTCCAATTACCTTCTTTATCGTAATTAGGTGAGTCTGGAAACCCAAATGCATTCCACAACAAATCAAAAAGGGGTCTTAAATCGGTACTAATTTTTTCTGGAGATTTCTCTATCAAAATATCGGGTAGTATGATTTGAGCACTTCTTACTATAGGATCAAATCTACTTAGGTGTACTTCTATTCTGCATTCATTTGTGTTAAGAAGACTAAGCATCATAAGATAGGGCGGATTTATATTTAACTCCTTTAATAGAGATAGATATTCTGTAGAATGTTTGACAATATCTTCTTCTAAGCTATGAATTCCCAAGTATTTTCGATCATTATTGAAATAAATATAACCAGATACAACAGCCTCAATGACGCCATCTCTAAAAAGCTGTACGTATGTATGTATAAGATGATACCCGTTATGCCCGCCCATTTTCCTTGTGCATATGATATAAACTGTTAACCATGTGCAGTATAAGCAATATAACATTGAATTTTCGCGGGATTTTTTAGCTCTAATTAGAAGTATTTCGATTATAAATTCGGATAGTAGACAATTCAATACTAATAATATGTTGGCAAGTGGTCAATTGGTTATATGTGTTGATTTGTTAGTTTGATTCGGTTTGCTGAAGGCCTTGTTTGTTCATTTTATCAGGTAATTATTTCATTTACAATTTCTCCTGTTTGGGCATCTATGGTTATTGATGCGCCTAGTGTGACTATTTTTCCGTCTTTGATGCAGTCTGCTCGTGTTATTACTGTCCAGGCTGGTGTATATTGACCCGTGTCTCGGGGGCGTTCTATGAGGATTTTTTCTGTTATTGTTGGTCCTCTGATCTGAGGATTTTCTACGTGGTATCCTGTTTTTAGCTGGTTTATAATGTGGGTTTCTGCTATTTGGATAGCTATGATTCTTTTAATGTTGGTTTCATTGGGTGGTGTTATGTTTTGTATGATGTCGAGTTTGTTGTCTATTAATATTACACTACCTGTGTTTGCGTCAATTTTTACCCGAAAGGTTGCTTCGGGTATGATATAGTCTTCTATGGTTTTTTCCCATGTTATATCCCATGTCCTGCCTGCGTAGTATATGGTAGGAATTCCAGTGTTGTGGCTACTGGGTGTATTTAGGATGTTTTGCAGTGTTTCCTCTGCTATCTGATATGCTAGGATTTTTGAGATGTTTGCCATGTACTCGTTTTCCGTTAGAGGGTAGTGTATGATACTCTGTATTTCTCCTTTTTTTGTTACTTGGACTTCTATCAGCATTCCTTCTCTGGGATCAAGTGCTTTGTAGGTAATTTTCCATGCGATAATATAGTTCTGATTTGTTGTGGTATTTAGGGTTTTAACACCAAGGGGTGTTGCTTGCGGAGGAGGATTTATTGTGTTTGAGGCTATGTTGAATGCTTTTTCGGGGGTTATGCGCCAGTTTTGTTGAAAAACGCCATACACTATGAAACCTAGGATAACAAGGAATAAGATGCTCATTAGCATATCCTTTTGTTTCATTTATGTCAAAATAAAAAAGAGGATGAAAAAATAAAAGTATTGTTCTAGCCATCAAAGTCTAGATTGTATCCTAATTCTGATTCTATTCCATCAATAGGACTGAAGTAACTCTCTCCGGGTACTGAACCCCAAATTATTCCTGCAGCAAAGCAAGTATATTCTTGTATGCTTGGTTCCCACCAGATCTCATATATTGGAGCACCGCTGTCTCCGCCTTGTGTTGTGGTATCTACTGCTACTTGGTCATATAGATAGTTGTTTTGTTGATCCCTGACGGCGATCTCGATTTCTTGGATTTCGCACGTTTTTATTCCGCTAGTAACCCCTGTCCACTCCAGCTCTTGTCCCTCGTAGAAATCATCTAGATACAATTCTCCGTATATCCGTTTGTTATTAGACGAACTCCATATCTTTGGCGTTCCACTAATTCCATTGTCAAACTGAACGAGTGCTACGTCTGCATATCCGGGGGCCATCTCACAAGCGATGGTAGTTCCCATGGTGTCCTCTTTTATTTGATCAACATCGTTGTAGGTGCCTGTTGCATGTCCTGCTATCAATACGCCCTCGTAGGTTCCGCTCTGCCATTCTACATAGAAGCATGTTGTAGCGTTCAGGTATTGCATTGTAACGTCAGCGTAGGAATATTCTCTTACTCCTGCTACTACTGGTCGATTTGATTCGAGCTGTGTTGAACAATATTTTGTTTCTCCTTGCCATTTATAGATCACTAGAATTCCTGCTGGTACTTTGTTTTCCAGATGTTTTAGTAGGAGACCTATTTTGTTGGTTGTTAGGTCTCGTATGCCTAGTGCTATTGTTCCATTTGTTGTTATGTAGGCTTTTGTTATCTCAACTCCTTGTTCTTGAAGTGGTAACAAGGATTGTCTGATTTCTTCTCCCCACTCTTCGAGTTCATTTAGGCATGCTGGGCTTTTTATTAGTTTGATGGTGACGCTTGGAAGTGGTTTGGCTATTTCTTGGATAGTGTTTACTGTGTCTTCGTCTATCGTTTTTGTTAAGACGAATACTGTGTTATTGTAGGGATTTACGAATATTTTTCCTAGGTTTTTTGTTAGTGTTTCTGATTCTTTTTCTAGGTATGTATTCCTGATGGCGTCTGCTGTTGTTTTCCATGCTTTATTGTCTGGGCCAGTTCTATGTCCTTTAAGATACCATAAGTTATCTGGTGTTTTGGTCCAAAGGATTTTGGGGTCTTTTTCCCATAATAGGTCTTGTCTTGTTTGTCCGAATGTTGGTGAATATGTGTTTAATAATAGTGTTGTTATCACTAAAACTGTGAACACATATTTACCAATTCTTCTTTTATCTAGGTCTAGGTTTGTATTTTTTTCCTTCAACTTTTTCACTCTCACTTAGTTGAGTCCGTATTGAAACTACGGATGCTATACAGTAACTTTCTAATACATATAATGATTTAGGTTGGGATGTTTCAATTAGGGTTTTAACTTTTACTTTTGTATTTTTCTATATTTAACGAATTAAGTGTCATTCCTTTTAGAACTTAACCTCTACTGCATAATTTGAAATAATAAACCTTTTTAAGTTATCTGAAATTCATCCCTTGTGAGAGTGATTTTTAAACATTATTAAATTAACTTAGTCAGTAGATAGCTCTACAATATTTTCGTTTTTTCACCCAGCAAGTCTTTGA
>Ga0190359_1002675_pt1 | contig 10549 bp, 12 predicted proteins | sample 48721823_MG_FD_161269 | JGI IMG/M metagenome (GOLD analysis project Ga0190359, IMG submission 161269) | Hydrothermal vent microbial mat bacterial communities from Southern Trench, Guaymas Basin, Mexico - 4872-18-2-3_MG | ecosystem: Environmental > Aquatic > Marine > Hydrothermal vents >...
CAATAGTATAGCAACCTTACCAAACGCTCTTACTCCATGATTGCGTATAACGTTTCGAGCGTATCTGAAGTTTCCCGAAGGAGAATTTTGGTAGAGGTGCGAAGTACTGAAGCCAGATACGCTCTGTTATATGAAGTTGTGCCCTTACTCATCTTTTCTCAATTCTCCTCCAAGTCATGAAATCCCTTGTTACCCCCTCATCAGTAAACTGAAGCATTCTTGCGTGTTTATTTGCTGGTTCTTCAACTATTGATACTTCTTTCATTTTCTTAATTTTTGTTATTATTTTACACATTTTGCCCATATAGGCTTTCCCCACAATATGTTCACATTCTCCGTATTCCTTTCCACATATTGAACATTCGGCCTTTTCAATAATAAGACCATGGCTGAAAAACATTTGAGGAGGGAAAAGAAGCTTTTCTAGTAGGTGTAACTTATTTGCATATCCTTCTGCATTCAAATCTATTGCTATGCTATGAGCTTGTGCCGCTGTTCTCACTGCAGATTGAGCGTTTATTAGGAAATCCCAAGCTTTATTGGGATTATCTTCTTTTAATGCAATCCACATCTTCAACTCATTAATCATAGCATCTATTAAATTCTCTAAGCTTAACATAGTATTTGCAGAATCTTCATCTTTAACTTTTATCATTTGTTCCTTTAAAGATGTGACTTTCTGCTTGAATGTTGTCAATTTCTTAACAGCCTCTTGCTGAAACTCTTTTCCTCTGCTCATAAAACAAAATTTCTCACATTCTCTTATCACTTCGATAAATTCTTTTAAGAACGATTCTACTTCTTTATTCATTGTGTACCTCCCTAATTATTTCAGGAAGGTCTTTTAATCCATCTGGTGGACCTTCATATTCTATTTTTTTATAAAGTCCACTTTTAGTTTCTGTAATTATGCGAAGTTTTACTTTCCTACTATCTCTCGGAATTCCTCTAAACCATTCTGTTAGATAATTTGAGATAACATTCAGCGCGATTGTCATCAAGTGTGGGTTTTGACTTAATAACATCGCTGAAATAAAGATAGTTGGTCCAATCCATTCAAATGCATGTTCAGATACAAAAGGAAATTTTTCTTCTGGTTGTTCGAGGGGTGTTTCAGTTATGCCATTTTGCCGCCAGAGGACTCTCACAGTTGGCGTTGTGCTTTCATGGATAAGTTCTTCCTTGGACGCTGATATTTCAAAGTTACGAGGTAAGAGTGCAATAGAAGTAGGTATATTGCATCCTAACTCCTGAGCTCTTTTTCTAACATCTATGGAGTGTGATACTTTAAGCATTCTTCTCCCTCCGGTTTCCTTTCTATTTCAAGCACAATTTCATATAACGTTTCGAGCGTATCTGAAGTTCCCCGAAGGGGAATTTGGGCGGAGGTGCGAAGTACTGAAGCTAGATACGCTCTGTTATCGGAAGTGTTCATTTTAGCCTATTTTCTTCAAATGATTTTTGTATCAAGCTTTTGGCACTCTGAAATCTTTGAATGCTATCAATTGCAAGCTCCACATCTCCTACTCCCCAATGCCCAATGTTTGAAACATCACGAACATATTCAGGTGGGCTTTCTAAATCTGAATAATTTAACTTCAACCAAACACGAAGACCACTTTTCTGAAGATGAACACAACAAAAGATATTTTTACCATGTGTATACCGGACATACTTAGCAAGATACTTCTTTCGAACAGCAGTTGGGTCAAGTTCTCTACAAAATTTATCAATCGTCCGAAATAGCTCTATGACTTCTTGTGGTTTTCCTTTTAGGTGATATTCTTCGTTGTACTCCTTACCTCTTACTTTAGTTTTTTGAGGGACGGGCTCTACACCAATTCTATAAGTTGGAGCAACCTCAGCTTCTGATGTTTGAGCCCAGAGCCTTTTAAGAGCTTTCTTAACTTGTGTTGGTTTAATGCTATCATCTCCAATGGTTGAGCGTATAAGCCTGATCAGTGTGTTTGGTGGATTCATAAAGAGTTTGTCTAAAGCTTTCCTTATCTTCCCTGTGGTGAAAATTTGCTCGCCAATTTCGTCAAGCAGACCTTTAGCCATTGCATCGCGAGAAAAACGTGCAAATTGTTCTGCAACTTGCTGAATTGTCATGCCCTCGGTTTCTCTTGGATCAAGAGAAATTTCAAAAAGTAACTTATCAGGAGCCTCCGCCTTCTCAGTACTGCGATAAACTTTGTATGTAACGCCATTAGTAAGAATGCACCATTCAACACCAGCATTAGCAGCGTAACCAACTACTTGTGTAATCGATTTAACATCTGTAAGGGGATCATTTAACGGTTTCGCCTCTATGAATAGAACAGGTTTGCGGTTTATTTTGGGTGCATAGTCAACAGACTTTCCATCAATAGTCGAATACTCAAGCTCCACTTCGTCTGGGTCCCTTACATCCCAGCCGAGGGCTTGAAGTAATGGGTCTACAAATATTGTTCGTGTTGGATACTCCTTTAAGTCATCCTTTCGGTGCTTATCCAGTTTCATCCGAAGGTCTTCAATACATTTAATTATGACATCCATTTTTTAACCTCCTGAACATTTCCGATAACGTTTTGCGGGTATGCGAAGTCCTGAGCGACAGCGAAGGATTTGGGCAAAGGTGCGAAGCACCGTAGCCAGATACCCGCTTGTTATCTGCTGTGCAAATCATATTTTAATTCCCACCTTTGATGCTTTACTAATAAGGTAGTTTATAAATGCAGAACACGAAACTAACATAAATTTTGCATCTTCAAAACTGAGATTAGGTTCATCAAGAAGTGCATGACGTATTCCTTCAGCATCACTTGTATATCCATATAAATTACTGAATGCATTTTTTAAGGCAGGGTGTAAGCTGACTTTGTCCTCTATTCTCTTTAATGCCTGACCTAACGTTGCTCTTTTTTCTCCCGTTATTAGATTACAAATAGCCTCTACCGCGCTAATAGCCTCTTTTATTGAATTCCTATAGTCAGGAGACTTTCTGTTTGCTAATAAATCTAATGCTCTTTTTAGATGAGTATTGACAGCTTTTGAAGATTTTGAAATTTCTAAAGCTTCTTCAATTTCCAAAATTTCTGCTTCTGAGGTTATCTGTGTAATCTTACCTCCAACGAAGCGATATGCGGATAATTCACGTTTCAAAACAGAATTGCAGAAATTCGTAAATTTTGGGTTAACTTCGTTATATTTGTCGGGATAATTATTAGCTATGAATTCTATAAAATCGTAAACTTCATACCACTCACAATTAAAGAAATATTCTCTTATTTCCTTATATGTGTCAGGCCAATAATCACTTAAAGTGTCAATTGTTTTCTTAAAATAATTGTGCCATAATCTTTTGAATAAAATGTCAATGCTTTCGTACTCAGAAATCCAGTGATATTTTACTTGGTTCCAATAAAAGATAGTTAAGGCATTCCATAAACCATTTCTTAACTCAGTATCCATAGAATCAACTTGCATTACAGATTTGACCGGTTTAATGCCCTTTCTTTGAGAAAACAACCTCATGGTATCACCTTAATATTTCCTGTTCTTGCATGGCAGAAAACGGCTCGAGCGTTTCTGAAGTCCTGCGAAACAGGATTTGGGCGAAGTACCGAAGGCACGTAGCCAGATACGCTCTGTTAGGCGACGTCGCAATGCTCATATAGACTCTATTCCTCCTATTTTATATTTACAATGAGGATTACTGCATATATTGCAAGAAAAACACCGATGAAGAAATACGAAATCCATTCATCTCAAAGCAATCGGGCATAACAGCTCATCTGAAGTTGCTTGGGTTCATCCCCGATTTTTGTTTAGATCTTTTTCCATCTTCGAAATCACCTCCCCGAGAGATAGTCTTAACAGAGTTTTGCAAAAAGTTTTCTTCTATTCCATCTTTAATTTTAATCATCTTCCCCACCCCTCATCTGTAAGTTATCCAAAGGAGTTTCACTCTTACCTATATCTTCGTTACTCACATGCGTATATATTTCTACAGCTTTCCAGCAGATGTGTGACGAAACTATGCCTGAGGTCGAGTAGCTCCTTATCGTCTCCAGTGCTACTTCCAAAAGTATCGTGTACCGATTCTCCCCCTTACTCTATATAAATAATAAATAAAAAAACCACCGCCCAGTGGATTATGCATTATATCGCATAATCCAACTGAGCATACACCTGCTTATCGCGGAAATGCTTCAGCGACATCGCACCCGATGGGCAATATGATGCGCAACTGCCACAGCCTATGCACCCATCGCCGACCTTTGCTACTCGCCTCGTTCCACCTACCACCGTCTCCACACCGAACGTAACCACTGGCACCGACTCCTCCGTCAACTCTATCGCCTCCACAGGGCATATATCCACACACACGCCACAGCCCGAACATATCAGTTCATCAACGACCGAAGTAACCGCAGGAGTCTCCATGAAATCTTTCGCCAGCAGCACACACGCTCTTGACGCCGCTGCACTGCTCATCGCTATGCACTCATCTAACATTGCCGGATACACCGCCGAGCCACAGACGAACACACCCTCATTCACGGTGTCCACCGGCGTTAACACCATCTTCGGACGCTCCTGCTCCTCCATGAAGAACCCTTTCCTCAGCGGTATCTTGAACATCTCACTCAATCGCTCATTATCCTCCGCAGGCACCATCGGTACTGCCAGCACCATCATATCCGGCTTTATCTGCAACTCGTCATTCAGTATCACATCAAATACCGACAATATCCCATCCTTATACTCCGGCGGCTTCTGCTTCTCATACCTTATAAATAACACACCCTTCTCTCGCGCTTCCTTGTATAACGCTTCCCACTTGCCATACGTCTTCACATCCTTATACAGGAAGTACACCTCAACATCCGGATTTGCCTCCTTTATTCTTAACGCCGCACTCACTGCTTCTATGCTGGTTGCCTTCGAACTGTATACATCCTCTGGTCCCACATCCTGTAATATCACCACTGTATTCCCTTCTACTTTACCTTTCTTCGTAAATTCCCGCAATGTTTGCACCTTCTTATCGCTACCATACCCATAGTAGCGTTCAGGCACAAACTCCTTCGCACCCGTTGCTATCACACATGCACCGAATTCTATCTCCTCATCCACGCCTTCGCCCACTATGCGCGCCTTGAACGAACCTGCTCTGCCTCTTATATCCTCCTCCCTCGCGTTCTTATACACCTTTATCCGCTCATTGCTTTCTACTCTGTCAATATACCCCTTCAATAACTCAGAAGCGTTCACACCGCCCGGTAATTCACCCATATCTTGTAAACCACCACTGAGTTCCGCACTCTTCTCCACTAAATACACCTCATAGCCTGCATCTGCTATATCCAGTGCCGCATTCATGCCCGATATCCCTCCACCAATCACCAGCGCCTTCTTTATCACTGCATACCTCTGTACCGGTATAGGTTCCAGCCGCTTCGCTCGCTCGACCGCCATCCTCAATAAATCAAATGCCGCATCCGTTGCTTCCTTATCAAAAACCCATGCACATTGCTCCCTCAGATTCACCAGCTCCACCAGATACGGATTCAGGCCCGCCTTTGCACACACCTCTCTTATTATATCCTCATACTCACGTGGCGAACAGCCTGCAAATACAACTCTATTCAAGCCCTGGTCCACTATCCCGCTCTCCACCGCCGCCAGTGCATCACTCATCGTCTTCGTGTCACTACTCACGAATACTACATCCCGCAACCCTTTCACACGCTCCGCAACCGCTGGTATATCCACCGTCTTCGATACCTCACCGTCACAATCGCATATAAAAACGCCCACTTTCGGCTCTGCTCCCGGCTCAACTTCTATATATTTATGCTCCTCCTGTCCCGGAATCGGCTCCGTTCGTTCTGATAACAGCGCTGCCTTCAGTGCCGCACCACTCGCCATGCCTACACTCTCCCTCACTTTCATCGGCGCTGTTGCCGTACCACATGCAAATATACCACGCACACTCGTCTCCAGCGGATTACTTATGCTTGTCTCTATATACCCGTATTTATCGGTCTTCACACCCGTCTGCTCCGCGAGCTTGCTCAATGTCCTCGCAGGTAATAGCCCCACGGCAAGCACCACCATATCAAGCTCTATCTTCTCTATCGTGCCTTTCTCTAAATTCTCAAACTTAACCGTCAGCGTTCCATCCTCGGGAATAACCTCCGGCACCCTCGACCTTATATAATGTACGCCATATTTCTCCTTTAGCTCCGCTACAAGCTCCTCATCCTTCCCAAATACACGCACATCCATATAGAATATGTAAACCTCAACATTCGGGAACCTCTCCTTTACCACCCATGCCTCCTTTGCTGTATACGCGCAGCATGCCGTCGAGCATATCTCATTATCCTGGCATCGTGAACCCACACATTTTATGAACCCTATCTTCTTCACCTCTTTACCATCCGATTGCCGCTTTAGCTCGCCTGATGCCGTTGCTGCCCTTAAGATACCTTCAAAATCCAGTGAGGTCACTACATCTGGACTGCCATATCCATAACTCAATGCTACTTTATCCGGTATGTCATAGCCTGGTGCCAGCACAACACTCTCAACTTCTATCTCCTTATTATTACCCGATACTTTCAATTTGAAGTTACCCGCAGAACCTGAGAAACTCTCTAACTCGCTCCCCAGTATCAATTCGATATTCGGATGGTTCTCTATCTTCGCTATCCGCGGCGATAGCCCGGTCTTACATTCCGCAAGCTCCGCCATCTTACCGCCAAGCTCCGCATTACGCTCTATTAAATACACCTTGTAACCCGAATCCGCGAGGTCAAGAGCCGCCGTTATGCCCGCTACTCCTCCCCCTATCACTGCTATCCCCATCTTCACACCACCTTCCCTATTATACTCTTTGTATCCACAATATTCTTATCCAATCCCAGCTTGCCTGAGTCTATTCCCAGTGCAAGACCCAACAACTGCGTTATGTATAACACGGGCATGCCTATCTCTATCCCGAAAGCCTCTTCTATATCCGGCTGCTTTGCATCCAGCATCATGCCACACAATGGGCATGCCAGTGCGATACAGTCCGCACCCGCGTTCTTAGCCTCCTCCAGTACCTTCCGTGCCATCTCAAATGCTATATCCTGCCGTGTCATCATTAAAGGACCACCGCAGCACTTCGTCTTCGTATAATTATATGGGACTACTTCCCCACCTGTCAGTTCTATCAGCCTGTCCATCAAGCCCGGCGCATCAGGGTCATCAAAGGCAGTCTCTGGCGGTCTGCCTATATAACATCCATAATAGGGCGCAACTTTCGCTTCTACTTTCTTCGCCACCTTGCTTGAGAGCTCTTCTACCCCTATATCATTCACAAGCACATCCAGCACGTGCTTCACCTCCACACCACCGTTATATGCCAGTGAAGCATCTATACTGCGCACCCTTGCACGCAGCTCCTCATCGCCCTTCAGTGCTATGTTCGACCTGGATAAGTTGTAATAGCATATACTGCACGGCGTCACTATATTCAACCCCTGCTTCTCTGCAATTGCGAGATTACGTGCATTTAACGCATACACAATCTCCGGGTCCTCTACCTCCGCAGCGCCACAACAGTTCCAGTCCTCTATCTCTTCCAGTTCTATCCCCAGCTTCTCAAACACCGCCTTCATTGACATGTCTTGCTCCATCGCCGTCGTGCCCGATGGACAGCCTGGATAATACGCATACTTACGCTCACTCATTTCTTTCCCGCCCCCATTTGCTCAAATATCTTCTTCATCACTTCTCTATCCTTCACTTTCTCCGGGAAGAGAGCTTTCGGTCCCATCTTACCTTTCTTGAATAGTCGCATCCCGAACTCCTTGTAATCCTTCGACATCGCCATCATACCCTTGAAGAACGACCCCTCTCGTCCCGTATAATACTCCTTCGCCAGTCCGAAATCATACAATCGCCCATATTTCTCTAACTGATGCATGAAAGCCTTGTCAAATCTCGGTCGAACACTATCTATCTTAAGCCTTCCCGCTTCCTCCTCTCGCTCCGCTATCCGCCTTATCGCACCCAGCAAATCCGCTATTCGCACATCCTGCGGACATCGAGCCGTGCACGTCTGGCATATCAGACATACCCATAAATCGGGATTTGATAAAACCTCCTTTCGCATCCCCAGTAAACTCATCTGGATTATCTTACGTGGATTATAACCCGGTATGATCTCCGTTAATGGGCAACCCAATGTGCACGTGCTGCACTGGAAACATGATGTCAGATGCTCACCCCCCGGCTCCTTCATTATCTCGTACTTGAAGTTCGGTTCTAATTCCCATGTCTTTATCATTTTTTTCTTATCTTATCTCAGCTTATCCTCAAGCTCCTCCTCCTCATACACAACGAAAGGCAGTGGCTCCTCTACGTCCTTACCCGGCTCATATTCGAAGATATCCTGCACCTTCCGTGCTATCACAGGGTAATATCTCGTCAATGGTATCTCCTTAGGGCATGCATCCGCACAGGCTCCACACCCCACACACGTCGTGCTCACATGATACACTCGCGTCAGGTGATAGAACAACTGATTCGCAGGTACCCCTATTGCACCTCTCAGCTCAGCGAGGTTCAGCAGGTCTCCACTCGCCGGGTTGCCCAGTGGCTGGTCAAAGAAACATTCTTTACAATAGCATACCGGGCATACATCACGACAGTTCTTACATACTATGCAATCCTGTAAGAACGCTTCCAGTTCCTCAATGCTGCTTATCTTCGGTAACGCCTCTTCATTCTTCTTCGCTTCTTCTGCTATCCGCGCCTTCTCCTCTTTTCGCTCTATCTCCTTATCCTCTAACGGCAGTTCCAGTGCTGTCAGTGCTGCTTCTCCCATATTCGTCAGTCCCGCAACCACAACCTTATCCCCGTTCAGCCTCACCACTGCTATATCACCGACATCTGCTAATCTGCTATCACATATCTTGCATGCCTCTCTCAGCTCTATCCCCTTACCCTTCAATTCTTCTATCTTCCCGCTCTCCAGCCTCTCTCCTATCTCATCACTATGGTCTGCATAAACCTGGTTCTCAAATGTACCCGAGCAATCAACAGAGATGAGCAGTAAACTATCCTTATCCATCTGATTCAGCTTCACCAGTTCTATCGCTGCCCTTATCTCGCATGGCTTTGCCACCAGTCCCACCTTATTCGCTACCGTCCATCCTTTAACTATTCCCGCAGCATTCACACTGAACGAAGGTGCGAAGATGGTTTTTCCCGGTGATGACTCTATCCTCTTCGGATCCGTTACCAGCATATATGCTATATTTTTACCTGCGGCGTGTGGCATTACCAGACAATCCACAACTTCCTTCTCCAGTAAGCCTCTAAAAAAGCCTTCTAAATCCTCTATCCCTATCTCTGCACCTTTCATAATATCTTACCTCTCATTGGATTTGGACCCAGCTTCTTCAAATCTTCCGCCATCTCCGTCATCACCCTTGCAAACTTATCTCCCTCTGATGCACTTATCCACTCTGATCTGACCCTGTTATCCAGTCCAAACTGCTTCAGAATCGTCCTTATCGCCGCTATTCTCCGCCTGGCATAGTAATTCCCTTTTATATAGTGGCATTCCCCGGGATGACAGCCCCCTATAAACACTCCATCTGCACCATTCAGTAACGCCTTGAGCACAAACATCGGATCCAGCCTCCCCGAACACATAAGCCTTATTATCCGTGCATTCGGCGGGTATTTCTTCCTCGACGTCCCTGCAAGGTCTGCTGATGCGTATGTACACCAATTACAGGTAAATCCGATTATCTTCGGCTCAAATTCCCCCTTCTTCTCTTCTCCCATTTCTTCTTTCCACTCCTTTTCTTATTGCTCCACTCTCAATATGCCTGTTTTTCTCTTTCTCAATATATAAATTTTTCGATATTTTCTGCTTCTGCTTCTTTTTGTATCTTTGCACTATCTTCTGGGAAAAAAGCAGTTCAACAACGTCACGTGTATATTTTAACGGCTGTGCCACTGATAGGTATATTATAATTCTTCGTGCCTCGTGTTCGGGTTGAGGATAGAGGAACGGGTGTTTCAGTACGGATATAATTCACTGAAGTTTTTTTACCTCTTCATGCCCCCAATCCACCAACCACGCTTTCACCCCACCATTCTTCTCCTCGTAGATACACCACGGTGCACCGGGTTGCCAGTACTGTGTGACTCCGCCAAACACTTCTTTAAAGCATTCCACAGTATTTCTGTCTTCAGTCGTGAACGTATCAACCGAAACACTCTGTTGAATTTTTCCGTAAGTACGGGTTACATTCTTTTCAAACTGAAAAATCGGGAAATCATATAAAAATGGCGCACTTGTATAGTAGCCTATAACCGGGGCAAAACCATCACTATTAAACTTTTGATCCAACAAAGATCCCGTCAAACCCCCATCAACCTTGTATAACGAGAAATTTTCTTTTTTGAAATACATGTCACCATAATTTTGGGATGGTCTCGATATTTTCACTCCATGATTCGGTCAAATGCTTCCGAAAGCGCTCTCATATCTGCA
>Ga0190359_1002676_pt1 | contig 10549 bp, 7 predicted proteins | sample 48721823_MG_FD_161269 | JGI IMG/M metagenome (GOLD analysis project Ga0190359, IMG submission 161269) | Hydrothermal vent microbial mat bacterial communities from Southern Trench, Guaymas Basin, Mexico - 4872-18-2-3_MG | ecosystem: Environmental > Aquatic > Marine > Hydrothermal vents > Microbial...
AGGTGCGCGGTGGAACGACAGCCCAGCTTTCGCTGCAGACAACTGATGCGCCGGAAGGGCAGCAGGCCATGTGCGTGGATTACGCCATCGGAGATGGCCATGCTTATTACGCCGGCTTTTTCAAAAGCACAGACGGGCTGTTTCCGGGGGGCGATGTGCTGAGTTTTTGGCTGAAAGATGACCAGAGTGGCCGCAATCTGACCCTGCTCTTAAAAGACACCAGCGGCCAAGCTTTTCAGTACAATCTGATTTTGAATCATTCCGACTGGCAACTGATTCAGATTCCTTTCAGTGATTTTGGAACGACCAACCTCGAATCGGGCGCCTTGAGTGAAGTTTCCTTTAATATTCTGGCAGGTGACGGTGGAAATGGGAGTGGTTGGTTACTTTTGGATGCCCTGTCGGTTCAGGCTTCTTCCACCGGTCAGCCCTCTACAAAAGTGGCTGTTCCGCAAAGTTTTTGCCTGTTTGCCCCTTTTCCCAATCCCTTTAACCAGCAAACGCGTGTACGCTGGAATCAGCTGCGGGCAGGGAAAATCCAGCTTGCGCTGTTCAATATTTTGGGTGAAAAATGCGCCATGCTGGCCGAAGGGCCTTTCCCGGCAGGACGGCATAGCATGTTGTTCGATGCCGGTACGCTTGCTTCTGGCATATATTTTCTTCGATTGCAATACAATCAAAAAGTTCGAGTTCAAAAACTGGTCTTAATAAAATAAGAGGCACTCATGGTCCGGTATTTAATGATTACGTTGTTTTTTTGCGTAACATTGGTGGCTCAGCCACAGAATAACTTTGTGTCGGTTAAAGGTAATCGCTTCTATTTAAAGGGCAAGCCTTATTACTTTTTAGGCACCAATCTCTGGTACGGCGCCAATTTAGGTGCGCTGGCCGAAGGTGGCAATCGCCAGCGTCTGCAACAGGAGCTGGATCATCTGCAGGCCCTGGGCATCACCAACCTGCGTATTCTGGGCGCATCGGAAGGTTTAACCCAGCACAATACCGTCTGGCCACCCATTCAGCCCGAAATTGGCAAATATGATGAACGTATTTTGCAAGGACTTGATTTTTTACTGGCCGAAATGGCCAGGCGCGACATGAAGGCCGTTATTTATTTGAACAACTTCTGGGTCTGGTCGGGAGGTATGTCGCAGTATGTTTCCTGGCTGACCGGCGAAGCAATACCCAACCCTTTTAAACCAAAATATTCCTGGCACCAGTTCATGAACTTCAGTGCGCGGTTTTACAGTCATCAACAGGCGAATCAATATTTTTACCAGTACTTAAAACGATTGATTCAACGGAGGAACAGCATCAATGGCCGTCTCTATTCTGAAGACCCGACTATCATGGCATGGCAGTTGGCTAACGAGCCACGTCCCGGACAGGGTAAAGAAGCCATACCCAATTTTCCGGTCTTTTTAAAATGGATTAAAGAAACCTCTGATTTCATTCGGTCGCTTGATGGTAATCATCTGATTTCTACCGGAAACGAAGGCATGTACGGCTCTGAATTTTCTGACACCCTTTACCTGAAAATGCACCAGTTTAAAAATATCGATTACATGACTTTTCATCTTTGGGTTTTAAACTGGAGGTGGTATGACCCTCAAAAAGCGGAGGAAACCTTTCCTGAAGCGCTTAAAAAGGCCCGCGCTTATGTGGAGCAACATGCGGCTTTTGCTCAGGAAGTAGACAAACCGCTGGTGCTGGAAGAATTCGGCATTCCGCGGGACGGGCATTCCTATTCTCCACAGACGCCCACCACATATCGTGATCGGTATTTTGCACAGGTTTTTGATTGGATTTACCAGAATGCTCGCCAGGGAGGACCATTGGTGGGTAGTAATTTTTGGGCCTGGGGCGGCGAAGGGCGTCCACGTGACCCGCAGCAACCGGAGTGGCAGCGTGGCGATGACTTTACCGGCGATCCTCCGCAGGAACCACAGGGCAGAAATTCGGTGTTCAGTTGTGATTCAACCACTTTAAAAATATTGCAAGATTTTGCTCTTAAAATGAAAGAACTGCAAGCCCAGCCTTAACAGGGTTGCGCTTGCAGTTTTAGGTTTAAAATATTTAATGCTTACGGCTTAACCAGCAACGAATCGCTGTAAGCAATTTGGCTGACCTGTTCCGGTACGTTAATCAATGGCACGCTGACGGGTAAATTGTCATTAATGGTCCGCAACCATTCGTTGGCAATCAAAACATGACCTAAATCTGAGGGATGAACCCCGTCCAGACTGTAAAAGCCGCCGGTAATGAAATCAGCCGAAAGTTTAAAGCCAGCGATTTCCGTGCCCTGGCTGATTTCTTTAAAAAAAGAGTACATGTCAACTACCGGAATTTTTCGGGCTTCACAAATGGAATCAATGGCGGTGTTGTAGCCTTCAATCAGATCGAGAACAACCGCCTGTTCGTTTTTATCCAGAACCACATCTTCCGGCAAAGGCTGGCCATTGCTTTTTGGGAAGTTTGCCGGTAGACCATAGCCCTGGCGAATAAAAACACGGGCCGGGGTCAGTACCAAATCACCTTCTTCCACACCCACCAACGGAATAGTATTACCGGACTCATCCTTAACCGGCGTGTTGGTTACAGTGTCAATCACAACGCCTGGCACGGTGTGAAAATAGGGCATGTCCAGAATGTCGGGAATGTTACCAACCAGCACGGCTGCCTGAGTGGATTTCAGGGAATCCATCAGAGCGGCAAAGTAGGTGGCAAAATCTTTTTTTGTAGTAGGCGGTTCGGTGACCGGATTAATGGCATTGTACTGTGCGTAAGCTAACACATCGTACATGCCTACCCAGCACAAAATGAGCGAAGGTTGAAAAAGTTTGGCCTGAGCAAAGGCGGTTTTGTAACCGTAAGGATCGGGCAAAGGATTACGCAAAATGACATCCAGCAAGCCGCTTTTACTGCGGCTGCGTAAGCGCGTGGTGGCCTTGTAAACGTCGTCAACATAAATGCCCGGCACGGCCAGGTTGTTGTAAGGCAAAGGCCAGAACATTACTTCATCGGAAACAAAGGGCTGACCGGCCGGATCAAAATCCGGATAATCAGCAAATGGTTCGGCAACAATTACAGGATCGGGATTGACCGTATTCGGTGTTTCCGGATCGTCCAGATATTTTAAACGTAAAATACCGTAACCAGCGTACGATTCAGAGCCCAGCCCCGGATAGCCGATGTAAGGCTGCATGAAATCAGGCGTTTCGCCCTGCTGGGCAATCAGAGCTACGAAACTGCGTTTTTGGTGTTTCTCGGTTAAGGCAGCCGACTGGTAACCGGCAATGATATTGTCGCCCAGAGCCATCAGACGGCTGAAAAGCAGTTTCTCATTGGCGCTCAAAGTCGATTGTTTTACTTTGGGTTCTAAAAGACTGCAGGAGGCCAAAAGCAAGCTTAAACCTACAATTATTAGTATTTTTATTTTCATTGAAACGACTCCTTTTGTTTGCTAAAATGCATACCCAAAACTCAGGGCGTAAAGATTGGCCATGCCAATGTACTTGCCATCAAACTGATGAATGGTATTGGTTACCTCACGATCATCCTGAAGCAGTAAATGGTAGGCGGCATCCACAGTAAATTGTTTGTAGCGATAGCCAAGCCCTATCGTGTAGTTGTGTCGGTCGCCTTCCGGCAGGCTGGGTTCCACATATTCCTCAGGCACGGCATGCTGATCCCACAGATAGCCGGCGCGTACGGTAAAATGTTCATTCATCCGGTATTCGAGGCCAAAACGTAAACTGTAGCTATCCTGGTAGTTTCGTGGAGTCACTGTTTCGGTTTGACCGGCGACAGGCTCTTGAAAGGTAATTTTTAACTGATCGTAAGAACTCCAGGCAAAAACCAGGTAATCAGCTTCCAGGCTAAGGTTTTCGGTAAAATCATAAGCCAGACCAATCCCGTAAGAGGCCGGTAGCGTCAGTTCAGCCTGCCCCTTGGTCTTTTTTGGGAAAAAAGCGGCAATTTCCTGATTTACGATGGGATCGGTAGTTGTAGGAAAGGTAAAATAGGCCTGACCATCTTTAAAATTTAAAGAAGTGCTGCTGCGGTAAATTGCTCCCAGATGCAAACGATCGAAAAGTGTGTACTGCACACCAAGATTGAAACCAAAGCCGGAGGTATTGGCTTTAAGTTTGGAAGATCCGTAAAGTGTGCGGGGCGCAAAAAAGACATCTTTTTCCAGAGTAACCCAGGCGTTTAAAAGTGAAACGCCAAAGGCGACGGAAAGATTTTTCAGCGGGCGGTACGCAACCACCGGATTAATAGCCAGGGTGGTCAGTTCGGTTTTTGTGGCCAGCAGACGGCCTACCCATGGCTGTTCCTGGCTTCCCCAATTGGTAGCCAAACCAAAGGGAGAATAGATGCCCAGGCCAAGGGTCAGTTTGGGTAATAAAGCATAAGTCAAATAAAAGTTAGATGGGAAAAAATTACCATCTTCCGCCTGGGTAAAATATCGAGCATCCATATTGGCCGGCCCGGTAAAGCCGAATTCAGTGTGAATCATGGTACTGCCCATATTAATCTGCCAACCATTTAACTGGCTGATGCCAGCCGGATTGTAAAAGATCGCCGAAGGATCATTCGCCCTGGCCATGATGGCGCCTGCCATACTCATAGCCCGCGCGTTTTGTTCGTAAATGGAAAAACCAGATGCCAGTAAGAATGAGGCTGGCAATAAGAGCATTAGAATAACTTTTTTTAACATGAAGCCTCCTGTGCCATGTTTTTTGCGCAGCAAATAGCTGTTTTGCATTTTAATTGCTCAAATATACACAAATTTCTGTATTTGTTAAATACAATTAAATCACAGAAAATTCAAAATCATCAAAAAATACGTAAGTTTTTTAAAAAAGATGCAAGAAGGAGTTAGATTTTAAGCCACTGATGAGCACAGATAGACACTGAATTAATTTTTTAGAATTTGGATTAGACGGATTTTGCGGATTGAATTTTGACAGGCTATCCCTAAATAAAAATCTAGCAGCCACCGATATGCACCGAAATCCACCGATTTTTTTAGAGCCACTGATGGACACAGATTAACACTGATTTAATTTTCTTTTTAAAACACGGATTTGAAAGAAAAAAACAAAATGCTGGTGACCACAGATATGCACCGAATACTAAAAATGTTGAATGGTTTCAAATATTTATTATTTATCATTTGCAATGGAGAATCGATTGGAATAATTAGCCACCGAAAGGCACCGAAATCCACCGATTTTTTTAGAGCCACTGATAAGCACAGATTAACACTTTATCTTAACTCTTAAACCCTTAACCCTTAACATTATCAGCTTTTGGCTAAAACAAAAAAGGCAGAAGCATGCGCTCCTGCCTTTTTTAAATTGCACCTTGTTACAGCGTAATTTTACCTCCAAAAATTTCAGGAATATGAGACAGATCCGGCAGGCTGGCTAATTTTTTCAGATCCAGCTTAACCGGTTGTTGCTCTTCCATAAATTTTAAAAGATCAATTGTTGGTACATTAGCGCCAAACGTTTCATTAATTGCCATGATGAATTGATTGGCCACTAAAGCATATCCTAAATTGGATGGATGAACGCCATCCAGGCTAAAGATACCGCCGGTCAGAAAATCGCAGTTTAACTCTATGCCGGCAATTTCATAGCCATCTTCATCCGCTGCATCTAAAAGCAAGGAATTGATGTCAACAAAGGCCACTTTGCCCGAGTATTTAGCAACCAATTCCTGAATGGTTTCATTGAAATCAGCCGTGGCTTGTTTGGCCGTAGCGATTTCATTTTTGTCCAGTACAAAAGCAGAGGGCAATGGCGCAGAAGCGTCAAAACCAACAGGCACGCCGGCCGGGCCATATTGACCGGAGGCATCGCCAATAACATTTTGAGCTGTTAGCAAGATTAAATCTTCAGCAGTGGCCTGCCTTACCCCATCGCTGGCTTGAATGACCAGAGCCACCTTGTTGCCCTGCACTTCAACCATGTAAGGAACCGTAGTAAAAAAAGGAATGGTTGTCACATCTGGAATATTGGCCAGCACAACTTTAGCACCGCCAGAAGTCAATTTTCCTACAAGTGCATCGTACAAGAAGGCGAAAATGGTTTTGTCAGTTGGGGCGGCTGGATTAGTGCCGCCACTGGTTGCGTAACCTAAAACATCGTTGTTGCCAATCCAGAGCGAGATTAAAGTCGGTTGCAACATCATGGCCTGTTGAACCACTGTAGTATTGCCTAATTTGGGATTACGTAAAATAATGTCAAAAAATGCAGAATGGCTGTAACTTTGAGCTGAAGAAATAGCGCTGTCTAGATCGGCTAAAACAGCGGCTGGCACGCCCAGGTTGTTGTAAGGACGTGGCAGGCCGGCAACTTCAGCGCTCAAAAAGGGATTAAAAGGATCGAAGCCGGTACCCTGGTAAGGAACTGGCGCTATTTGCGGATTTCCATCCGCATCGAAGCCATTAAAAGTTAATATGCCGGCGCCCTGAGTGGTGTAAGAACCAATGCCTGGCCAGGCTAACAACGGTTGTTTAAAATCGTTTACGCCAGCCTGTGTAGCAATCTGGTTTGGAAAACTGTATTCCTGAAATTTAGCCGTTAAGGCGGCTGACTGGTAACCGGCCGTTAAACTATTGCCCACAGCTACAAAGCTGGCAAAAAGCTGCTGCGTTGTACTATTGGGCGTTACCGGTTCCGATTTTTTTAGGGATGGCTCTTCTAACTGGCAACCTGCAAACAGGCCTAAAAGAACCAACGGCAAAAGTACTCGCAAAATTTTCATCTATTTAATCCTCCTCTTTCTCACTAAAACGAATAGCCAAGCGTAATGCCAAACAAATTGGCCAGGCTTTCATATTTTCCATTGAAATTATCGACTGACTGGGTAATTTCCCGATCATCCTGCAACAGCAACATGTAAGCAAAGTCCACATTAATATGGCCAATTTTGTACCCAAATCCGATATTGTAAATATTGCGATCGCCTTCTGGCAGCGAGGGCTCTACCCGTTCGTCAGGAACGGCGTGGTTGTCACGCATGTAACCAGCCCGCAGGGCCAGTTGTTCGTTTAAGCGGTATTCCAATCCCAGACGATAGCTGGCCGAATTTTCATATTTTCGTTCACTAATCGTTTCTTTTTTGCCGCCAACCGGATCTTTGAATTTTACCTTTAATACATCATAGGAACTCCAGCCAATCACAAAATAGTCAAATTCTGCGGTTAATTTATCGGTGAAGTCATAAGAAACACCAACGGCTGTGAAGGTCGGCAGTTTTAAGTCTGCATCGCCCTTGGTATTGGGAAAGAGAGCTTTTAATTCGGCAAGAATCAGTTGTTGTTGCGGGTCGTTTGGATCAATGGAAGGATAGTCGAATTTAGCGTCGCCCTCTTTGAATTTAAGCAATACATTGCTGCGGAAGGCGGCGCCAATAGAAAGACCTTCCACTGGTTTAAACTGTAACCCTAAGTTGAAGCCCATTCCGGTTGTGGAAGCTTTCAATGTTGAGTAAAGGTCTATATTACGAACAGGATAATTAACCATTTTTTGCAGATCAACGTCCGCAATGGCATATTCAAAGCCAACGGCCAGAGACAAATTTTCCATGATTCGGTAAGCGATGACTGGATTAATGAAGATGGCCTGTACTGAGGAGCGGGTGGCTAGGTATTTGCCGGGCCAGTCTTTTCCCCAATCAGAGGCCAGACCAAAAGGCGCAAAAACACTCAGGCCAAAGCTAACTTTTTCGTTCAACTGGTACGAAGCGTAAAAGTGCGGCGGGACAAAAGTCTCTTTTTTGGCCTTGTTTAAAAGGTTTGGGTCTTTAACTGTCGGGCCGATAAACTGCGCCTGTGGTTGAATAATGGTACCGCCAAGCGCCACATTCCAGCCATGTAATGAAGTTATACCGGCAGGATTATAAAAAATAGCCGTTACATCATTGGCCTGAGCCACAAAAGCCCCGGCCATGGCCATGGACTTAGCCCCCTGTTCGTAAATCGAAAACCCTGACCCAAGACTTAGTGAAAAACTAAGGAAGAGGGTCAACAATACTCCAATTAATCGTTTGTGCATAGCACCTCCTTTAGTAAATTAAATTTGAAAATTACGGTGTAAGATAAAATATTATCAGACAAGATTCAATAGATTGGCGGCTCTTTATTTAAAAATTTTTAAAGAGTTACAAGAGATAAAAATAACAAAGGCGAATTTTGAATCAATTTTACGTCAACTAAAAATCAAATGGAATTATTGAGCAATTTAGCCTTTCTTTGGAATACATGGCGCCAACATTGATATGAATTTTTGATAGATATTTAATTACGAAAGCCCGGCCCCATTAACGATAAACTTTACAGGTGAGGTTGGCCTTATTCAAAAAAGAGATGACATTTTAAAAAATACACGCTTCAGATAACCGTATTGTGGGGAACTACAGTATTCTTGGGAATGATGATAATACCATCACGGATCGCATAAAAGTCTCCGTCTTCGTTTTGCTTGTTGTCTTTGTTAATGAGTTGAACATTATTCCCAATACGGCAGTCCAGGTCAATAATGGCATTGCGAATAATGCAACGGTGCCCGATTCCCAAATTGGGGATATTCTTTGCTTCATTTTCAGACTTTGCCTCGATGGTTTCGTATCTAGTATTCCCCATGACAATGGAATGCTGAACCAGGGTACTTTCCTGAATAAAGGAACGGATTCCGATTATGGAGTTTTCAATAATAGAACCTAACAGAATGCTACCTTCGGCAACCAGCGATTGATGTATTTGGCAATTGTAAACTTTAGAAGGTGGTAGATAGCGCGGATGCGTGTAAAAAGGGTGATCTTCATCATAAAAATCAAAATCGGGAACCGGTTTCAGCAATTCCATGTGAGCGTCAAAAAAAGCTTTTACGGTTCCGATATCTGCCCAGTAACCATCAAATCCATAAGCTGCTACCTTTAGCTTTTTGATGAATTCAGGAATAATCTCCCGGCCAAAGTCCTGATAGTCATTGGCGTTTAAAACATCAAACAACACTTGGTTTTTAAAAATATAAATGCCCATCGAAGCCAGATGGGTACGGTCGTTTTGCTCGATATTGAACAATTTAAAGAATGACGGATCAACTTTAAATTGTTCCAGTACCTTTGGATCTTCCGGCTTTTCAATGAACTCGGTAATCCATCCTTCACCATTGGCCTTTAATATTCCCAAGCCCTTCGCTTCATGCTGTGTAATGGGCTTAACAGCAATGGAGATATCGGCCTCCATGGTCAAGTGGTAGTTAAAAAATTTTCGGTAATCCATTCGGTAAAGGTGATCTCCAGACAAGATGATGATATGTTCATCAGCGGATTTAAAGTAGCGCAAGTTTTTACGAACAGCATCCGCTGTGCCCTGATACCAGTCCTGAAAGTCTTCGGTTTGCTGAGCCGCCAGAATGCGTACAAAGCCTTTGCGAAAATGGTCGAACTGGTAGGTGCGCGTAATATGGCGGTGCAACGATTCTGTGTTAAACTGCGTCAGGATAAAAATTTTATGTACATCTGAATGCAAACAATTACTGATGGGGATATCAATTAATCGAAATTTACCGCCAATTGGCACGGCCGGTTTGGCGCGTAATTTTGTTAGCGGGTACAAGCGGGTACCCCGACCTCCTCCTAAAATGACTGCAGTCAATTTCATGGCCATCAATCTCCTCTAAGAAACAAACTTTTTAATTCCCTCTTCATCAAAGCCAACCCAGTATTGATCTCCTTTCTGAATTAAAGGCCGGGTAATCATACCCTGTTCTTTTAAAAGAATTTGAAATAAGGCTTCATCATCCAGATTCTTATCTTTTAAGTCCAATTTACGGTAAGTTGGTCCTTTGGAATTAACAACGTTTTGCAAACCAAGTTGCTTAACAATCGTTCGTAATTGTTCTTCCGAAATGGGTGTTTTTTTAACATTAACAAATTGGTAGTCAATGTTAAGTTGTTCTAGCAGGGCTTTGGTCTTTCTTATCTTTTGGCAGTTTGGCACACCATATAGAACAGTCATTTTAAATTCTCTTTTATTTTTTGATAATAGAAGCTGCCACAATATTTGCAATAAGCGATCTTAACCTGACCACGCTTCCTTTGTCATGAGGATGAACGCGGTTGGTCAATAAGATAACAGCTATTTGATATTCCGGATCAATGGCAATGGAGGTGCCTGTGTAGCCGGTGTGACCAAAGGCTTTGGCACTAAATAAATCTCCCAGGTTTGAATTGTAAGGTGAGTAAAGGTCCCATCCCAATGCCCGGCCAAATTCTTCAAAGCCTTTTGGAACGGTAATCATTTTTTGAACGGTTAAGGGACTTAGTATGCGTTGCCCGTTCCAGCTACCCTTGTTTAACATCATGGCGCTGTAAATAGCCAGGTCTTCGGCAGTAGAAAACAAGCCGGCATTGCCTGAAATACAATTATTAATTTCACGAGCTAAAGGGTCATGCACTTTGCCAAGCAAAACCTGCCCATCTTCCAATTGTTCAGTAGCCGCACAAAATTGAATTTTTTCTTCAGAGGGCGTAA
>Ga0190359_1002678_pt1 | contig 10547 bp, 24 predicted proteins | sample 48721823_MG_FD_161269 | JGI IMG/M metagenome (GOLD analysis project Ga0190359, IMG submission 161269) | Hydrothermal vent microbial mat bacterial communities from Southern Trench, Guaymas Basin, Mexico - 4872-18-2-3_MG | ecosystem: Environmental > Aquatic > Marine > Hydrothermal vents >...
TCTTATGACTTTCATTCTGTCCCCCATTTTCAGGGAAAAGCAATTCCCCTAATTTATTTGATATTATCCGAACATCCATACGGTCACACCTGTCAACCCTTGATAGTTCAAGCTGGAGTTGTACTCCGATGGTTGAATCTTCAAGAATAAGGTCTTCAATGAATTCATTAAAGGCCTGGATGGATACTGTTCTCATCTTCATATAGCCCTCCCTTTCATATATAGTTAGCCCCTCTTCGCCATTATTTCTATTCTATTTGAGTATGTATACATCTCCCATCCATTATTCCTATATTTCTTCACCGCCTCATCTACAACAGCCCTGGGGGCATACTCTAAAATTGCCACCACTTTACTCATATGAGGACAGATATTTCCCATCTCAAAATACAATTCCAATCTATCCATTGTATTTATCCAATAACAATTAAGCAATTCATCTATACAAACCTCTAAAGCAGTCTGTAAATTTATAGAACTAGTCCCATGTCACTCTTCTGGTTTTCTCATTTCCACCTCTCAATCGTTAAACATGAACAAAGAACAATCATCTTCATCCCTTGGATCATACTCCTCCCAATCATCTCTTATCTGTTCTTCTAATGGTACCCGTTCTTTGAGAGGAATCGGATGATTTTTCCAATAGCGTTTTCCAATACCTTTACAATAAATAGCACTTCTGACATGACATGTTTCAATAGCTTCTTTGAATCTCATTCCCATCCCCTTTCTAAAGTATTCATCTGTATTGTAGCCAACCTATGTTCTAACATAGAATCCATACCACAATAGGTTAGCAACTTCATCCGGTTCGCTTTACGGACCCGGTTGAAATCATTAGCACTGGACTTCCTTCCCCCCGCTGATAGATACTTTGAGATATAGGAGTCATAATCTACAATCCCAAAGTTTACATAGGCCTGAAACTTAAGACCGCATACATGAGGGCGGTTATCCAACACATGGGCAGCAATCATAGAGTCCCAGACCCAGTTGAATACACGGGTCCCCAGGATATGATAGCTCCAGGTGTCCTCAAACTTCATATTATGGGCCATCTTTCCTATCTGTTTATCACGCAGAATTTTAACCCAGTATTTCTTAATGTCTGGATAGAATGGAAAGGCATAACCCTCATCCCCGCTTTCAGCTATAGAAGCACACTCAATAAAATGCCCAGGGGCGTGCGGTTTTAGCCCACTGGTTTCATAATCTATAGACAAGGCTTCGGGCTTTCTATCCAGTATATCTATAAGATAGTCCACGATATCAGACTTCTTGGTCAATACCTTAATCTTACTTTCCTCATTACCAAAATCAGGGAAATTATCAGATTGGGATAATTTTATCCCCAACTGTAAATGCTCCTCAAACATCATTTCAACTACCGGGTTTTGAGGATTCCGCAATATGAAACTAGGATGATAAGTAGGCACAACCCATATTCCTGTTTCCTGATCAGGAATAGCACGACCTATCCAACGAGTAATAGCCCCAACATCTTTCTTTAAGCGATGCCCCAAAAAGGTATTAACAGCACTCCCCCCAAAAAGAAACAAAACCTTTGGATTAGTAGATTGGATTGTATCCCATACCCTGGGACGGCACGCATTGATCTCCTTCAAAGTGGGCGTGCGGTTCTCAGGGGGGCGACACGCTACGGCATTTATTTTTACACAGTCAAGGTCTAGGTCAACCCCATTCCTTTTAAGCAATCTCCGCACAAGTAAACCACAATCCCCGACAAGCGGGACCCCCCTTTGATCCTCCTTCTCGCCGGGGGCCTCCGCAAGTATCATTATCCCTTTTCGTCCTTCCCCATGGGGTTTCATACGGGGATGAATACAAGTTCGGTAAAGTTCACAGGAGCCGCACCCATAGGCTTTGTCTAGGTCAGACCCTGTAATTTCATGTAGCTTAAAAAATCCACTCATCGGTTAATGAGTAAACACACCACGTGTACAAACCCTTCTCCTTCCAATCTGAGTTTGTCCTTCCCTACTATAGCCTTATCCATGGACCCAGCTATCTCTTTCAGGAAGTTGATATTAATGTAGAACTGGAAGGGCTTACCCTTGTATTCTACCTCTCCCTCTTCTTCATACCAGCCGGTATTCCCTTCCCCTTTCAGAGTAAAAGCATTCTTTTCAAAGGCTATCTCAACCAGTTCCCCACTCTCGCCTTCCTGAGAACTGGTGAAAACCGAAGCCTTGTCCAATATCTCCTTCAAGTTCTGGGGAAAGGATACTGTTTTCCCATTGTCATCCTCCAATATCTTATCCAGGTCCGGGAAGTTCCCATCAATAAGCCTGGAGGAGAATATAGCCCCTTCTGGCATTTGGAAGTGTATCCAGTTCTTTTTTACAGCATATTTGGTAACATTCTTGGGATTAATCTTGAGGAGCTCCCCTACCACGGAACCAGGAATAAGAAACTCATCATCCAAAGACTCATCCAGATTACATCGAAGCATCCTCATATTATCGCAGGACTCAATAATACCATCCTTACAATGTATACAACAAAGGGTCAACAAGGCTGAAGACCGGGACACGCAGAACATAGCCCGTTTGGCCTGTTCCAGGAAGTTCTTGGGAATCTTTTTCCACTTGAGCTTTGATACCATTTCAGCCATGTTTTCCGGTAGGTTGGTTTCCTCATACATACGGATACCGGCCTTGCGTTTCTTTCCCTTGATCTGAAGTTCCCCGTCTACAACGGTAATATCCACCTGTTCTTCCTTCAGCTTAGAAAGGATATCATGAAGCTCCTTTCCTTCAACGGCCCCAGTAAAGTCCGTTTCAATCGGATGAGATATCATAATCTCATCACTGAATGTATGGACTGTTTCACCCGTAAAGACAAAGGACGAGGATTGCCCGGCAATATCTTCCTTCGCCAATCCGGCCTTCACGACCTTCAGTACATCCAATAGCTTCTTGCGTTCCAGTTTCATTTATCCTCCTATTGTTAAAATAACAATCCTTTCTTATTTGAATTCATCATTGTCTCATTAAAATTCGTTTGTCCCAATCTATCCCTAGCTATTTTACAATATTCTTCTCCATAAGGCGGATCAGTCAAAACCAAGTCAACGCACTTATCCGGCATTTCACGCATTACATCAAGGCAGTCACCGCAGATGATTTGGTTTAGATATTGTTCCATATTACTTCCAAAACTCTGGATCATATATATTCGCACAGGAATCATATGGATCAATCTCTTGATAGAATCCATATTTTTCCCAGTGACTTTCCATCATACCTTCTATCACAGCCTTAGCAATAGCCCACTTCCTTCTTCTTTTCCTACGATCGTTGACCCGTTTCTTCATCACGGCCTTTGTCTGTCCAGCTATTGATTTGAATTTCCTTTCCATTAGCTCCTCACCCACTTCCAGCTAAAGATATCATACACCCGGATGGGGTTTAACTTCCGCTTGAACCGTTCCAACTCCGGTCTATCCAAAGCCCCGCCATCATTAACCAATTTACCTTTGGCCTGTATAAGGGGGTCCCGATAAAATAGATATCGCATATACTCACTCAGAAAGGGCTCGTTGCGGCAAATACAAAACCGATAGTTGATGAACTTATAGTTCTCATCCCAAATGTTAAGCCCCACCAGTTCTCCCATACGGTTGAACAATCCCTTCCGGTTCAGCCCCTCAAAGACATATTTAAAAAGGACTTCATCATCGTGGATTTCTGTATCTTCCCCCATCAACTGTAACCAATCTATAAGCAATCGCCGGAGGGCTTCTTCTGTCCATTTACAATTGGGGTTAATGTCCCAATATCCCGACATTGGATTATTACGAGGCCACTTCCTTACATTCTTCCTGAAGGTCTGCCATGTCTTACCTTCCATTCCAAGAAAGCCCTTTGGATCATAAATGAAATTGAAATCCAAGAACTCTGTAAGATAATCTCCCCCTGTATACCAATCAGGTGGTACCTCATTATCAGGAAGGGAAGCCCATATATTTTTAGGCACAGCCATTATAGTCAACAGGTTATAACCTATACCCTCTTGATTCAAAGGGGGAAACATTAGATACCCCAGTTGCGTAGGAATAACATAATCTATTCCATTAGGGGCTGTCCAGACACTCTCATCAATCCCCGCCTTATCAAAATACTCCTGGGACATCCAGAAGTTAGGTATCAGATTCAGGGTCTGTAATTGCGTCAAATAAGGTTCTGGGTTTTTCACCTTTGTTCTCCTTGTCCTTTGCCTTTTTAGTCAGGCCCCCTTTGGCCCTTTTATTCTGTAACTGACATATCAGTTTCTTACTGACGCCCCCGGTTTTCCTTGATTTGCCGCCCATGTTAATCCTCCTTTGGATCAGGAAGCCCTAGCATTTTCCCCAGTCCTCCAATACCTTCAATACCATATCAGCCATTTCTTTTTTGCCCCTAGTCCGCTTGGAATCCCCCATTGACTTAATCCTAAGGGGCTGACAAAGGCTGTATATAGCCAGCAACTTAGCATTGCCGTTCTGGAGAACCGCCTGTTTTTCATCATCAGTCATAGCGTCTAAAGCCGTATCAGCCTTATTCAGATGATGATTGGTTTTGTTAGGGGCATCTGTAAGCCCAGCGGGTCCTTTGTCCTTACCATTCTTTATCATAGTGCCTCCTTTAGGGGAGGAAGGGGCAACGGTAGCCGGGGAAATAAGGCCTGAGTGGATACCGTTGCCGCCGTTCCATGGGCATACTTACTCGTCAAACGGATCAATAGGAATCTGATCCAACGCATCATCCATGAAGGTAGACAAATCTTCCAACATAGCTTCCCGTATATCCACTACATCATCTCCTTCTTCCAGGGTCATTGTCTGTTCTATCCCGATTTCCATTGACTGGTAGTTCTTGGACACCCTCCGGTTGAACTTCACAGACACTTCTTTGACTTTGGTTTTGTCATACCGTCTTGCCATCTTCCCTCCTTATTTTATCGTAAGCCATGTCATAGGCCAACTTCTTTGCTAATTCAAGATTACTTTCAAGTACCCCCTGAACCTCATAATCTTGGACAAATACCTTCCAGAAGGGGTCCATTCCTTCTTTAGATTTTAAGAGGTAACACACCCGCCCGTTAATATGAGACTCGTATATAATAGCGTTAATGTCACTGAACCCGGCCTGGGACGGGTGTTTCTTTTCCCAAGCTATGGTCTGATGATTCATCTTACATCCATTCTTTTGTAGGGCGTTAGATAACATTTTTAAGCAGCCCAGACAAAATCCATAAGGGGTAGGGGTGTCTTCATCTGAAAAGATGATAAGACTGTCTGTATCCATCTTACATATGTAACAATCCCCCGTTCCAATGATAATACCAGACCTTCCTATTATTTCCAAGTCCATATTAATCCTCCCAAATGAGCCCATAATGCTTGTATAATAGTTAATTTCTCCCATTGGCCTTTCTTCCAGACCATATTATACTTTTTCAAGGCATAAGCCCGGATCAATACAGACTCAAATTGATCTGAATCCGGTTTATTCAACCGGGAAATCTGAACCCTAGCTATTTCCCAAGCCCCCTTCAATTCCTCTTCCTTAATCCTGTCTACTATCTGAACAGCACTGGGACAATAAAATAAAATATCCCGGTTCTTTTTCACCATAAAGGGGTCTACCACATACCCTATATGATTGGATTCTACAGCATAGATTCTATCCTCATATGCTGGTTCCCAATCTTCCTGAAGGGGCTTAAGCTGTATGCAAAGGTCAATGATTCCCATGACCCCTATGTCCTTTCCCATTGGCTACATCTGAGGACCAATGAATCAATTCCATAATCGGAACTTCCAAGATATTCGCACGGGTTTCCGTTATAAATTGGGCTAAAAGCTCATCCAATCCTTTATGAAGAAACTGATGCCGCCTCTGATGACAAGCCTCATCTATATTCGCATCCCCGTCTATGCCCATATCCCATTTCAGTGTATTCATTTCCTCAACCTTTATCCAGATATTCCCGGCTTTAGGGAATACACTGTTGCAGTTTTCACACTGGACCTGAATTCCATCCCTATCTTCAAACTGAGCCCCCTCATATCCAGCTATCCCACACTCAGGACAAATTATAATTGTATTATTCTCTTCCATCTATCTCCTCCCTCTCACTTGCTATCCGTTCTGCGTAAGCCCATAAAAGGTTCTTGCTTTCTTCCTGGGTTATTTCCTTCTTTTTAACTGCTTTACTTAGTTCCTTTGACTTATCCACCAACTTCCCTAAGTCACCTGGATGATCTATCTTTATAAAGCCCAATTTTTCCTCCTTACTTATTATACAAACAATGATTCAGTTCCGTCAATCTTTTTCTGAACAAATTATATTCAGAATATCCACAACCATATATTTCTGAGTTCCCCCTGATATAAACTCTTCTTGTTCCCTTAACAATATTTCTCGATCTACTTCAACTTCAATTCAGGAGATGGTCTAATGCTCACCTACCTCAATAACATCCTTCCTAACCGTCTCATGATCTGTCGCCTCCTTTATTAAAATCATTCGTGTCCGGCTCCCTTCCATCAATAAAGCCTCCCGATTATGTTCAGTCTCCGTCATTTTAAACAATGGAAACACCGTTCCATCTGATCCTATAATAGTTATGGGATATATGATTTCATTCTCCCTCGTATAAGATTCCTGGATCTGTACTGGAATCTGAGCTATTACATACAATCCTAGTCTTTCCATATCTTCCAAAGATTGAATGTCCAACTCTTTCTTCTTATCCTTAAATTCCTTTACAATGGAAACATTCCACTCTAAGGATTCCACCTGATTTTCCAAGGACCTTATTGTCCAAAACAAAACCACCACGGTGATTAAAAGAACCAAGGACACCCACCTGTATATAAAATCACTGCTCATTTATCCCCCTTACCTGGTAAATTTCTTGTATGGGAGAAGGATAACATCCATACCACGAAACGCAAACTCCAACATACGGGTTTCCGATTCCTTATTCAATTCCCTTTCCTTCTCCAATAGCTCGCTCATTCTCTGGGCCGTGGCATGATCGCAGAAGTAATACCGGGGCTGACGGCCTATCCTATCTACATAGAAAGACCGGGCCTGTTCTAAAAAAGAGGCAGCTTCCTCTATATCATTGGGGATAGAAGATAATTCCAAAAGGTCCACCAACTCCTTCCGGGTCCGGTAAGTATAAGTATCATTCAACTTGGATCTATCCATATCCAGCCTTTTGGTTTCCAGTTTGGTTTTATCCATTATAAGTTTGCCTCCCTTTCCAATTCTTCTACTCTTGCGGCCAGCAACATCAGATAGTTACGGGCATCCTGAATCCGCTTCCTGATCGGTTCATCACTGTGCACTTTCCCGCCATTAGAACAATAGTTCATAATGGCATCCGCATGCTTCTGAAAGTAAACTGCCCATACCGCCTCCATAGGGAGTTTCAGGTCCCTTCCAATCCGCTTAAAATTCTTCAGGACATCCGGGTCCTCCCTGGTATATTCCTTCCCATTGTTAGTTAACAATACCATTTCTTCTCTGAGATACTCCTGGATTAATTCCTCAAATTCCAGTCTTGTCATTTCGCCCTCCCAGTCTTATTTTTCGTTTGCAGCTATAGCCTTTTGGCGTACTGCTTCATGGGCTATCAATGCCAATATTTCCAATACATCCCGGTCCATGCCGTTAGCTACATGTTGGGCAGCCCCCATCAATCCGATCAAAGCCTCTTCCGGGTTACAGTCATATTCCACAGTAACCGCCATATCTTCCCCATCCTTCTCAACAAAGATAGTTATAATTGGTTTCTTATCTGCCATGATTCCCTCCGCTTAGTATTTTATATAAATCTTTCCGGGTCATTTCCCCTGTTCTTTCCACATGTTGTACATATTCATACAATGTTCTTTCCAAATCCTTAAAGTCCCTTTGGGCAGCTTCATCTGTCTCAGGAATAAACCGAGCCCCTAACCAAATGGTAAAACACAGGCCCATATTTTCCTTACCTATCATAACCCCTGTTCCTTTATTTTGGGCTACATCCATCTCCTTAACAACCACTACCTTTATAAGAGAATCATTATCATTATTATTCATAACCAAACCTTATATAAATAAACCATTGAGTGTAATTCTTTAGTAGCATATTCATAAACCCGTCTAACCAAATAATATTGGAGGAAATCCATATCTGTTTTAGATATAGATATTATCCACTTCTCATTATGATCATATACATTATACTTATTACGAAGCCCCTTACCACCTACCACCTTTCCGCCTTCTTTCAATATCACTAGAACATCAAATATATCCTTGTCCACTACCTCTTCCTCGGCATTTACCCAAGAACCATTATCGGTACTGATGCCCACTATGTATCTAATTTCTATTGGCTTTTTCATTCAAATATTCCAGTATTATCCAGCCCGCAGCTCCCACTAACCAAAAAGCTACCATAAATGCTCCTATTACGAACTGCCATATCAACATAAACCTTTCCATCAATTTACAACTCCCTAACTTTACTAATTCCAGCTTTGAGAGTAACTTCAAAAGCCTTGTCCCCTATCCCAATCAAATCTTGATTATGGGATACCATTATTATTTGAATCCCCATTCGCTCACTGATTTCCTTTAGCATTTCCCCCGCTCTGGGTTGTAGTTCAGCTGATAAATGCTTGAAGGGCTCATCTAATATTAAAGTTCTCCGGGTCTTCTTATGACGGAGGCTCCATAGGGATACCCTCAAAGCAAAGGAAGCCACATCAACGGCCCCGCCCCCGGACGCATCCAGAGGGTCTACCCGTTCCCCTTCCCTTTCAAACCACAGTTCTGCTTCCGTCTTGTTGCGTTTCTGAACAAAGTCAACTACTAGGTCATAAGGGTTTTCAAAAACACCGGAAAGGGCCAAAGAAACAAGCTCAGACACATGATACTCCAACTGTTTTTGAGTAATCTGAGCCACCCGCTGGATAACTTTCTGGGCCTTTTTATAATCATCCAATTCTTTTTCCTTAATATCAAGAAGATTCCCCTGTCCGGCTATCTGGGTTTCCAAAGCATTCTTATGCGCCCTTAAGTCATTGACTTGAGATCGTAAATACTTAAAAAGTTTCCCTGGGGGAAGACCAGTAATGTCATTCATCGTCTTCAGCCTCGTTTTCCTCCATGATTTCTTCCAACTTTTTCAGCTTCTGGTTGATCTGAATCCCCAACTTATCCGCTCTTTTTTGAAGGGAGTCCCGCTTGGCCACAGCTTCTTTGAGGTTCTTAACCCCAAATTCATCCTTGAGATTCTTTTTTATCACTTCCATCTGCCCTTCCAAATTAGATACTTTCTTCTTAGCCTCTTCCAACTCTTCTTTGATTTCCATTATCCTCTCGGCAGTGGTTTCCAATACCTTTGTTTCATCCTTAGCCATTTACAACCTCCCATATAACCTTTTCAACTGTCTTACTGACTTTGTTTTCCTTTATAAAGGCGGTAAGGTTAGACTTGAAATCCAACCCTATATCCTTCCCTGTTTCCAATCTGGTAATAAAACTGGAAACAAACTCCTCCATCCGGTCATCCATTTCTTCCTTATCAACTAAATGTTCCCTGGTCATATCAGTCTTATCCTCCGGGACTTCTACAGGTATCGGAAGCCCGTCTTTGCGCCATAGCCATGCACTATGAGGATTTCCTATTTGATCAGCGGTCTGTACATTAAAGGACCCTGGTACCAATACCCGTGGAAGGTCTTTGAACGGATAACAAGCTGAAGTATGATTATCCCCTATTACAATAAGCTCCGCTTTGGGAAACTTCCTGGCCCAGGCTTTCGCTTCTGCTTCTGTCTCCACTAAATCGTGGACTAGAACTACATCCGCTTTATCCCTATGATGGTCCTTAACTTCCCCTTCCATTCCAAATGGAACAGTAAGAACTCGGAAATCTCCTACATCTATAAGCCCATTGATAGACATATCTATCTGCTCGGCTTTCAGAAGGACCCCAGCCCCGGACTTATGAAACAGATTGAAGTTATGGGCCGGTAAATCATGATTTCCAATAGTGGTTGTCATGAAAGGAAGATAGTCTATAGCAACCCCCATAAGGAAGGGGGAAGCCTTCCACTTATCAAAGATATCCCCACCGCAAAGGATAGGAACATCAGAGGAATTTCTATGACTTTTTACGCAGATATCAGCCTTCAGTTCAGACAACCACTGTAATTGTTTGATCTGAGTTTCTATAAAGTCATCCAGCCTACAAACAGGCTGAGTATCCCTCAGATGTATATCTGAAACGATAATGGCCCTTACATTATTGGCTTCTTTTATAGTCATTTCTTCACCTCCTGCCCGCAAAGAGGACATATATCAGGCATTACATCATAAAGGTTAGCCTCCTTGTCCTTCACATCATACTTAGCATCTTCAAGGAATCCAGCTGTAGATTCTAAATGGATTAACTCGAAGTTCAACTGGTAAACATTGGAATGGACTTCACTATAACTCAACATGAGTTCCTCTAATTCCAATATATCTTTTTCCAA
>Ga0190359_1002680_pt1 | contig 10543 bp, 9 predicted proteins | sample 48721823_MG_FD_161269 | JGI IMG/M metagenome (GOLD analysis project Ga0190359, IMG submission 161269) | Hydrothermal vent microbial mat bacterial communities from Southern Trench, Guaymas Basin, Mexico - 4872-18-2-3_MG | ecosystem: Environmental > Aquatic > Marine > Hydrothermal vents > Microbial...
AACGCCGTGATGATACTCAGCGCAGGCGCCAGGATAATAAACAGATGATACGTTCGGGCGCCCGCCCATATCAGCATGGGAAAAACCAGCATAAGAAAGATCATCGATGTCCCCAGATCCGGCTGTTTAAACACAATTGCCATCGGTAGAAAGGCCAGCAACATCGGCATCAACAATGATTTGAAGTCCGAAATAATCAGATCGTTTCTCGAAAGATAGCGGGCAATTGCCAGGATTGTCAGAATCTTAACTAATTCCGAAGGCTGAAAATGAAACGGCCCGAGTATAAACCAGCGATTGGTTCCGGCCGCAGTGCCACCCAAAAAATAGGGTAATATCAACAGAGCAATTCCAAACCAGTAAAAAACAAACGCACCGTCAAACAGAACCTTTTTCTGGACTAACACGACCGAAAATGCGGCAAATAATCCAATCAGCATCCAGAGCAGCTGTTTTCCAAATACTTTCTTAAAAAAGGGAGCGTCCACATGCAGTGAAGAGCTATATAACGCCATCAGTCCGGCAACGGAAAGTAAAAAAACGGTGAAGGCAATCAGGATATTCGTATTTGAAATAGAACTGCCAATTTGAATCGTCTTTTTCATCGAACCATAACCTCGGGATTACTCAAATCAACAGTTAGTGATTGTTGACAATATTTAAAAATCCGTCCGGCTGTATAGGCGGCTTCTCCGCCGCCGGATCCTCCATGCTCAATCAGTACGGTCACGGCTAAAATCTGCCCCTTGTTTTTCGAATACCCCATAAACCAGGAATGCGCTTCTCCATGGGGATTTTGGGCGGTGCCGGTTTTCCCATATACATCCAGACCACGAACTTTAGCCCTGCGGCCGGTTCCTTTTTCAGAATTGACCACGTCATACATGGCCTGCTCAACGAAATCCCAACTGGATTCAGAAATACTCCGCACCGAATCGGCCGCCGGAAATGTAAACTGCCGAAACCGATTCGTTCCGCGATCCAGATACTTCAGACCAAGATGAGGAGACGCCAGTTTTCCATGGGTAGCCAGTGTTGCCACAAACCGTTCAATCTGCAGTGGCGTCACCAGCAAATCTCCTTGGCCAATCACAAGATTCAGTTTATTGCCCTCACTCCACCCGCCGTCTCCGTATTTTTCATCCAGAAAACTTTCGTCCGGTACTACCCCTTCGGATTCGCCATACAGATCGATACGAGTTAATTCACCGAATCGAAATTTCCGGGCATATTCAGCCCAGAGATTCAGGTCAATTTTACGAATTAACGAATAAAAATAAACATTGCAGGAATTCACTATGGCATCATGCAGATTCATTCGGCCATGTCCACTGAGTTTCCAGCACTTGAAATCCCGACGGCCCAATTTATAGACACCGCGGCACCGTACGGTTGCGTTCGGATCCTGAATATCCTCTTCCAGGGAAGTCATTGCGGCAACAATTTTAAACACCGATCCCGGCGGATAGGTACCCTGGGTTACACGATTATAAAAGGGACGATCCGGATTGTTCAATAAATCATTCCAGACAGCTGACTTAACAATACCTGAGAAAAGCGCCGGTGAATAGTCCGGTTTACTGACCATGGCCAAAATTTCACCGGTTTCAGCGTCCATTACAACGACTGCCCCCTTTTTCCCGTCCAATAACTGCTCAATATATACCTGCAACCCGAGATCGACAGTCAAATACAGATCATTGCCAAATTGCGCTTTGACACTGCGTTCGTCGTGAACTTTTCCCACTTCCTGACCAAACACATTGACCTGAACATATTCATATCCCCGTTTTCCACGCAGGATATTTTCATATTCCCGCTCAACACCCTTCCATCCAACCAAATCACCGGACCGGTACCCATAATCCTTGATAATGTTTAAATCTTTCTGATCGATCTCTCTTAAATAGCCCAACACATGACTTAAACGAGCCTGACTCGGAAACGACCGAATCGCTTCCAGTGAATACATAACACCGGGAAGTTCCAGGCGCCGCTCTTCTAATTCAGTCAACGTTCTAAAATCAATGTCCTCGGCTATCTTTACCGGTAAAAAGCGACCACGCCAGTTACGTTTCACTCTTTGACGAATTACCGTTTCCGAAAGATTCAATATCCCACTGAGCAAATGATATATAGAATCGTTTTCCCCGACTTCAAAAGGAATCAGGTTCACATTATACTGGGATTTGTTGCCGACAATAATCTGACCATTCCGGTCATAGATGATGCCCCGCGGAGCCTCTTTCGAGATGACCCGGATTCGATTTGCCTCAGAAATATCGGCATAACGATTATATTCCACAATTTGCAATTGGTACAGACGAATACCAAGAATTGCAAACAGAACAAATACTGTTATTATAAACAGATTGCGATGCAACGATGTGACATTATTCGGTGAATAGAACATAATTTAAACATTATCCGGGGAAAAAAGGTAATCAAAAATAATGAAAATAACCAATGTATATACGGCATCGGGGATAATATAACGAACCGCAGTAAACTGGATTGAATGGTCTGCCGAATGAAAATTAATCAAATAAAAGATGGCATAATGAATAAAAATGATTAATCCCGAAAATAGATAAAAGGTAAAACTATTTAGCCTGGTTCTCCGCCCTTTTAGAAATCCGGCCAGAAATCCGGCGAAGGTTTTGGCCAGGGCCGAAAGGCCCAGGAATGAACCAATCCCGATAAAATCGACAATCATTCCAAAAACAAATCCATAAGTTTCGCCCGGAACTCGCCCGTACTTGATCCCGACCAACATAACCAGGATCAGAATAAAGTCAGGTCTGATATCAGCGATAGATAGCCAGGGACCAACAGTAACCTGGATAAGGACAGCCAACAAACTAAAACCGATTAATACTAATATCTTATTCATATATCAATAGGAAAGAATTACAAAGGCCTCCTCAAGGGAATTCACATCTGCGCTGGTTTTAATAATCACCGACTGATAGGGTTCATTTTCATTTTTAATAATTTCAATGACTTCACCGACAATAATATTCGGCGGATAAATCTGACTGTAGCCGGAAGTCAGAACCAATTCACCGGGTTTGATTTTAGCAGTGCCGGGAATTTCACGAACCAGTGCGGATCCGTTCGGCGTCCACTGTGCAATCCCCAGAACCCGGGAGGATTGAAACTTGACACTCAGGCGAAAATTGACATCCGTAAAAACTTGGCATTGAGTGGTTTTATCTCCAACGGCAATTGTTTTCCCGATAATCCCCTTTGTTGAAATAACTGTCATGTTCGGTTTAATCCCTTGCCGCTTTCCCACATTCAGAAGGATTGAATTCATTGCCGGCGATGTACCCCGGTTAATGACCTTTGCCGGTATAATCTCGTAGTGGGTACTATCCATGAAACCCAGCATCCGCTTTAAACGCTGGTTTTCCAGGTACGCTTCTTTAAACTCAATATTCTGTAGTTTGAGTTGCAGATTTTCCTGCTTCAGTTCCTCATTCTCTTTCAAAAGCCCCGACAGATCATTTATCCACATTCCGGGATAATGAACAAACGCAAACACATCAGCAATATCGCCCTGTAAGGAGCGAATCTGCGGCGCTTCGTTCATAAATAGAATAATGAAAGATAAAATCAGCAGGAATACCAGCAGCAGATAATCATAGAAATCAAACAGGAGGGATAGAATTTTTCTCCACATTCAAACTACACAAGAACTTCTTTATACTTTTCTATATCCTCAATGATGAGCCCCGTCCCTTTCACCACGGAGAGCAGTGGTTCTTCCGCAACATTCACCGGCAGATCCGTTTCAACCCGGATACGCTGGTCAAGCCCCTTTAGTTGGGAACCACCGCCGGTCATTATTATTCCCCGGTCCAAAATATCCGAAGAGAGTTCCGGAGGTGTCATTTCCAGAGCCTGTTTAATCGCCTGGGCAATCAAATCAACCGTATCCTTCAGACATTCGCGAATTTCCACCGACGACACTTCGATAGTCTTGGGTATTCCGGCTACCAGACTGCGGCCTTTCACCGAAATTGTCGTATCGTTGATAGGCATTGCCGATCCCACCGTACACTTGATCCACTCCGCCGTGCGTTCTCCGATCAGCAGATTATGCTCCGATTTAAAATACTGGATAATGGCTTCATCCATTTCATCACCGGCCACCCGGATGGCCTGTTTCGTCACAATACCGTTCAGAGCAATAACGGCAATTTCGGTTGTTCCCCCGCCAACATCGACAATTATATTACCCACCGGTCTGGAAATGTCAATCCCGATTCCAATTGCCGCCGCAACCGGTTCTTCAACCAGATAAACCTCCCGTGCATTCGCCCGGTCGGCCGAATCCCTGACCGCCCGTTTTTCAACTTCCGTAATACCGGAAGGAATACAGATCACGATCCGTGGCCGGGCAATCCGGCTCATATTGATTTTCCGGATGAATCCCCGAATCATGGCATCCGACATCTCAAAATCGGCAATGACACCGTCTTTCAGCGGACGGATAGTGGTAATATCCCGGTGGGTTTTTCCCAACATTTCCTTCGCATCACTACCGACAGCCAAAACCTCACCGTCATGGGTTGAGCGGGCCACAATACTGGGTTCGTCCAGCAGAATTCCCTTGCCTTTCATGTAAATCAGGGTGTTTGCCGTCCCCAGATCGATTGCAATGTCTCCTCCAAAAAAATTAAAAAACGAGAATCCCATATTTGCTCCATCAATTAATGTTTAAAAACCCGCTTATGTGTAAATAACATAAACATATTATGTTCCTCACAGGCCCGGATAACCTCTTTGTCACGGATACTTCCACCCGGCTGAATAACTCCTGCAATTCCGTATTTCGCCGCCAAATCAATCGAATCTCTGAAGGGGAAAAAAGCATCGGAAGCAATAATCGTATTTTTAATTTCAAGGCCCGCCTCGCCGGCTTTTCGAATAGCAATCTTCATGGAATCCACCCGGGACATCTGCCCGGCGCCAACACCGACGGAACCGTTTTTATCGGCCAGAACAATCGCATTGGATTTCACATGCTTAACAATATGCCAGCCAATTCTAAGCGCCCTGAAAAAAGAATCATCCGGTCTCCTCTCGGTTACTATATCCCAGGCCTCCTCCCTATCTTCAGGCATCTGGTGTTCCTGAACCAACAGACCCTTTCCGTAAGCCCGGACATCATAGGGGTAATCCAGATAGTCTCTGTTTGGAATGAGAAGGCGCAGATTTTTCCGCTTTTTGAGAATTTCAATGGCTTCCCGGCTGAATTCCGGAGCCACGATGCATTCCAGAAAACTCTTGGCAAACTCCTCCGCGACAGCTCTATCAACCGGACGATTTACACTGACAATACCACCATAATAGCTGACAGGATCGGCTCTGACCGCCCGTTTATAGGCATCCAACGCCGAATCGGCCACACCAAATCCGCAGGGATTCGTATGCTTAAGATTCGCACATACGACTTTTTCGGTACTGAATTCCATTGCCACACGATAAGCCGCAATACAATCGACATAATTGTTATAGGATATCTCTTTGCCCTGCAATTGGATAAAAGGCAGTGATTCGGCAGCGGATACCGGGGAATATAAAGCGGCTTTCTGGTCAGGGTTTTCCCCATACCGCAGTTCCGCACGCTTACGGTACCGGTTCATCCATAAATCCGGCAAACCATCGGCTTTCCCTGAGAAAAAACCGGCAATTTCGGCATCGTAGCCGGCGGTTTTGATGAAAACAGCTCCAGCCAGTAAACGTCGATATTCTTCATCGATCGTACCATTATTCAGCCGTTCAATGAAATCGGAGTATTGCGAAGGATCGGACAGAACCACCACGCTGTTATAGTTTTTTGAAGCCGCCCGCAGCATACTCGGACCGCCGATATCAATCATTTCAACAATCTCGCTATCGGATTTATCACCGGCATAAAAAGTCTCGGCAAAAGGGTAAAGGTTGACGACTATCAGTTGAAAATCAAGGGCTCCAACCCTCTGCAAATCCTGTTGATGACCGGAATTTGACCGGTCTGCCAAAATTCCGGAAAAAACCAACGGATGAAGCGTCTTGACCCGACCGTTCATAATCTCCGGAAATCCGGTTAAATCCTCTATTTTGGTTACCGGAATTCCATTTTCCGTCAGAACTTTAAACGTGCCTCCGGTACTGTATATTTCAACCCCCTTTTGTACCAGCTTTTTGGCCAGGGGAATAATGCCTTTCTTGTTCCAGACACTGATTATAGCCCGCTTTATTACAAAATCACCTATCAATTCCAAACCACTTTTCCGTTTTCCAGTACTTTTATTTGATCATCACAAAAAGCCCCGACAACTTTCGGCAACAGGCGATGTTCCACTTTTAGAACCCGTTTTGCCAGAGTTTCCGGTGTATCCTCCGGTTCAACCGCAACTTTCTCCTGGGCGATAACGGCTCCCCGATCATAGTGTTCATCGACAAAATGAACCGTTACTCCGGTAATTTTAACACCCGATTCTATTACTGCCCGATGAACTTTTTCTCCGTAAAACCCTTTTCCGCCAAAATTCGGAAGAAGCGCCGGGTGAATATTAATCATGGCATAACGGTAGCGCCGGACCACCGGTGTCGGAATCAGCTTCAGATAACCGGCCAGCAAAACCAGGTCAGCACGGTAGTTATCCAGTAAGTTCAGCATAAATTCCGCATAATCCGCCGCATTCGAAAATTGCTTACGATTCACCCAATGCGTCGGAATGCCGTGCTTTCCGGCAATCTCAAAAACCGGCGGTCTGACATGATCGCTGATGACACAGACTACCCGACCATCAATCTTACCCCGTTCTATCTGTCTGAGAACCGCTAAAAAATTCGATCCCCGGCCCGACGCAAATACGGCGATATTTTTCAATTCCAGTAATCCCAATCAAATCCTAAAACAGCAGCTGAATTTATCGAAAAGCTTCGGTAAATCCAATTACTGATATTTACAAAGAAATTGTCCGAATTATTCACAGACCGGACAAAATTGCCGAATCTCCCGAAGCAGTATCTCCAACTGGTCGGTGTCTTCAAAAATGTTGAAATTGTCGGTCTCAACGATCTTCACCGGAAACTCACCCTGAATCCGTTTGATCCAGCGTTCATAGGAAATGTTCAAACGGTAAATATATTCAGGGGATATATTCGACTCAAAACCACGGGAGCGCTTTTTTATCCGGGTCAGGAGTGTGTCCACACTGGCTCTCAGATAGAGAATGAGGTCCGGTTTTTTCAGATAAGAGGTCATAATTTCGAAAAGCGCCCGGTAATTATCCCAGTCGCGTTGAGACATATTCCCCATTTCATAGAGATTGCGAGCAAATATTTCAACATCCTCATAAATTGTCCGATCCTGAATAGCCGAAAAACCGCTTTCCGTCATGGTTTTGTGGGTTCGGAAACGATGGGATAAAAAGTACACCTGAAGATTAAAACTCCAGCGTTTCATGTCTTCATAAAAATCTTCCAGATAGGGATTATCAATCACGGATTCATAGAACGGACGCCAACCGAACCGGTCGGCAATAATGTCCGTCATGGTTGTCTTTCCTACACCGATATTCCCGGCAATCCCGATAAAATAGGTCGATTTACTCACCCCTTAATTCTCCCAATACTTCGGTACTTTTAACGTCAGTAATCCAAACAGTCTGAATGGAGTTAACGATATTCTCTGAGGATCTGACATTGACTGTAATATAATTATCTGAAAGCCCCCGGTAAAGCCCCAATTTCGTTTTCTTTTCAAATAAAACCGAAAGTTCCCTGTTCAGAAATCTTTGCCGGTAATTCAGCCTTTTTCGGGCGCTCAATTGCCGCAAACTTTCAGCGCGTTCTTTTTTGATCGCGGCAGGCACAGAATTTCCCAGGTCCTTTGTGACCGTTCCCGGACGGGGCGAATAGCGAAAAACATGAAAATATGCGATCGGCATCTTTTCAAGAAGTAAATATGTCTCCCGAAAATGATGTTCGGTCTCTCCGGGAAATCCAACCATGACGTCAGTACCTATACATATCCCGGGAACGGTATCATAGATTTTCGAAATCAACGCTGAAAATTGCTCTTTCCGGTATCGGCGCCGCATAAAACCGAGGATGTCATTCGAGCCGTGCTGCAGTGGAATATGAAAATGGCGGCAAATTCGCGGTTCGCTCCTCATCAAATGTATCAGTTTATCCGTGACCAGATCCGGTTCAATCGAGCTGATTCTCAGGCGTTCGACCCTGCCGGCAGATAAAATCGCCTCAATTAAATCGCTGAGATCGTTTGAACCATCAGAGTAGGTACCGATATTAACCCCTGTTAAGACGATTTCCCGAAAACCGCTTTCTGCCAGCTGCACGGCTTCATCAATGCAGTTCTGAAAGTTCCGGCTGCGTGCCGGGCCCCGTAACAGCGGTATGATACAGTAGGAACAGCGATAATCGCAGCCTTCCTGAATCTTTAAATAGGCCCGGGTTCTCGAGCCTTTCGATATCCAGCCCGGTTTCGGAAAAGTATCTCCCCCAATTTCTCCGGATACATGAATCTCCCGAGAACCCCGTTCCAATCCTTTCAGAAAATCGATTACCTGATATTTTTCCGAATTGCCCAGAACAAGATTCACACCTGCGATATCCGCCACCAACTCAGGTGACATCTGGGAATAGCACCCAATCACCGCAATTTTCCCTCCGGGCGAAATCCGCCGGGCCGCGGCAATCGCACCCCGGGTCTTGGCTTCGGCCTGTTTGGTTACCGCACAGGAATTGATAATTGTCAAATCCGCCGGCGTTTTCGAGCCGACAACTGAGTAGCCGGCCTTCTGCAGAGCAAATTCAAGTGAGTCGGACTCCGCATGATTGAGCCGACATCCGAGAGTGCGAAAATTAACTGTTTTTATCAATGCTAACGGATTTCCACAATACTTTGGTCACCGACAATAAAACGGTTCGTGAAGGGTTTTGATTTGGCCCGGACTATCTGAACGCCTTTGCCAAGCAGGCTGCCCTCAATCCGGATTTTTTGATCGCTGATCTTACATGCTTCCGAAACAATACTGTATTCAATCTCCGAATCCTGAATCAGGCAGTTCCGCTCGATAGACGTATAGGGTCCGATATAGGCATTTGTAATTCTTGTTCCCGAGCCGATTATCACCGGTCCGCGAATGTTGCTGTTCTGAATCTTACAGCCTTCCTGAATTATGACCCGGCCTGAAATATGGCTGTCTTTGTCGATATTACCCACGATATTTGTCTGAATATTATCCAGCACCAGACGGTTGGCTTCGAGCAGATCATTGGGTTTCCCGGTATCTTTCCACCAACCGGTAATTTCCGAATAGGTAACCGTTAAACCTTTTTCGATCAGATATTGGTGAGCATCGGAAATTTCCAGTTCACCTCGGGCACTCGGTTTAATACTGTTAACGGCATCAAATATTGAACTGTCATAAATATAAATGCCTGTTACGGCGTAATCGCTTTTTGGTTTTTCCGGCTTTTCTTCGATCCTGACGATCCGGTTGTCCCTGATTTCCGGCACACCGAAACGCTCGGGGTCCGGCACCCTGGCCAGCACCAGATGACAGTGGGATTTACGGGAATGAAATTCATCGATGAAACGTTTGATTCCACCGACGATAATATTGTCGCCCAGGTAGAAAACAAAGGGCTCAGTCCCGATAAACGGCTCAGCAATCCTGACGCAATCCGCCAGACCGGCGGGACGCTCCTGGGGAATATAGGTAATGGCAAGTCCCATTTGCCGGCCGTCACCATAGACATCTTTGACTTCCGAACCGTCTTTATTCGTAATGATACCGACTTCGCGAATACCGGCCTCTTTTACATAATCCAGAGCATAGCTGAGAATCGGCTTATTGGCGATGGGAATCAGGTGTTTGTTTTGAGTATGTGTGATGGGTCTGAGACGGGTCCCGTGTCCGCCGGCGGTGATCAATGCTTTCATACTAATCTCCAGTTAAAAGAAATTCTTTGTGAGAAAAATTATCGAAGACTGTTTCGAAAGTCAAGCCGCTGAAATCAGTCCGTAATCCGGGCAGTTAAATCAATATCAACCGTATCAAACACCTCCGCAGAACAGATGTCGCCGATACTCAAATCCCTGTCAGACTCAATACGCACAACTCCATCAATCTCCGGGGCATCCCAGCGGCTTCTACCGACATATCCGTTTTCGTCTTTACCTTCAATAATGACATCAATGATCTGCCCGGTTTTTGATTCGGCAAATTCCCGGCCGATGTCCCATTGCAACTGCATGATCAACTCTTTGCGGCGCTCTTTTTCTCTTTCCGGAACATCATCTGAAAATCTGTATGCTGCCGTTTCCTCTTCCCTTGAATAGGTAAATACGCCCAGCCGCTCAAAGCGAATTTTTTCAATAAAATCCAGAAGCATGGCAAAATCTTTCTCCGTCTCCGATGGAAAACCAACCATCACCGTTGTTCGCAGGGCAATCCCGGGAACATCTTTTCGCAGCTTTACCAGTTTCTTTGCCATCCGCTCCACATCGCTGCCC
>Ga0190359_1002684_pt1 | contig 10533 bp, 8 predicted proteins | sample 48721823_MG_FD_161269 | JGI IMG/M metagenome (GOLD analysis project Ga0190359, IMG submission 161269) | Hydrothermal vent microbial mat bacterial communities from Southern Trench, Guaymas Basin, Mexico - 4872-18-2-3_MG | ecosystem: Environmental > Aquatic > Marine > Hydrothermal vents > Microbial...
CGTATTTGCGAGATACCGATATTGCATCAGAGGTTGTTAATTTCATGAGCCTGAAGATAATTGAGCAGGCTGGTATAGCCATGCTTACTCAAGCCAATCTGAAGTCTGAATCAGTATTAAAATTATTGGATTAGGCAGTAATGCACCGATCACATTCCTGCGGTGCCGAGAGCACCGCAGGTTAATAATAGTTGTATAGAAAAGGTAAGGTTTGGAGGTGATGTCAATGAAAATAGATTTATTAGGAGGGTACAACAGTGACGTAAGACAGGGAAAAATTATTGCTTCAAGTTCTAAAATGGAGGTCAATACTGGTAAACAGATAGAAGAATCAATAAAAAACTCTAGAAATAAAAAAAATTATGTAAATGAAGCTATTAAAAAGTTGAAACAAGCTGGCGATATTTTCAACAGGCGTCTCGATTTCAGGGTGGATGAAGCTACAAAGAGGATAGTGGTTAAAGTAATTGATACTGAAACCGATAAGGTTATAAAGGAAATACCTCCAGAGCAGCTCATTCGCCTTGCAGCTAGAATACAGGAGATGATAGGTCTTTTAGTTGACGAAGAGAGGTAGTGGGCAATAAAAAGCCTGATTGTTTATTGAAGAAGCCCTGGGGGAAGTTTTACTGAGTGGAGTTTTTTAAATGCCTCAGATATATAATCTTCCAGGCACAAGCAATAATATTGATATAAAGGGAATAATAGATAAGCTTGTTAAGGCAGAAAGCAAGCGAATTGATACCTATAAGGGAGAAAAAGATTATTTAAGTAGAAAGAAAAGTGCCCTTGTTGAACTTAACAATAAGCTTAAATCCTTGGATGAGGCAGCAAAAAATCTGTATGGATTTAGGTCTCCTTTTGAAGATAAAGTAGCAGTATCAAGCAATGAAAATATACTTACCGCAACAGCTACAAGAGTTGCTGTTCCTTCGGAAATCAACATTAAAGTTTTGCAATTGGCCCAGAATGAAAGAATTGTTTCAGATCCTGTCCCTGATGACAAGGTATTAAATCCCCTCCCCATCCACCTAAACGTTGGAAATAAAGATGTAGAAGTCGATTTTGAAGGAGGTACTCTTTCCGAACTTGCTGATTCCATTAATAAGCAGGCAAAGGATTACTTAATTGCAAAGATAGCAAAGGATACGGAGAACTCTTCAGTTCTGATATTGGAAACGAAAAATACAGGTGAAAAGTATAGATTATCTGTTAATGATAATAGCTCATTGGAACTATTTAAAAAAATTGGGCTCTTTTATGAAAGGAAGGGTTTCTCAATTCAGACAAGTTTTACCGATGACAAATTTACTCCAATAACGCCGGAAAATCCGCCTGTAATAAAGGATGGTGTATTGTTATTAAATCCGGGGTCAAAGGTATACTATAATTTTGATGAATCCATACCTATAAAAGATTCTATTTATGTTTCTGTAAAAATCAGGGTTAAAAATTTACCACCAAAAGAACAAAAAGAAATTAAATGGCCCGAGCTCCCGGGTATAGGCAAGGTAAAGATTAAGGATATTGAAATAGAAGGGGGGAAACCATTAAGTACCATAAAGGAGAAAGAAATAAAAAAGCCTCAAAAACCGGTTATTGATAATGGTCTGTTGGCTATAGATTTAGATGGAAAATTACAGAAAAAGATAATTCCTGATTTATCTGAGGAGTTTAAAGAGTATAAGTTTAAAATTACAGATTTGATTCAGAGCAAGCCATCGATAGATAAAATTGCTTTTATAAATGATAATACAAACAGAGAAGTAGAAATAAAAGATTTAAAAGTAATTGATACAGAGGCAGGAGGTGGTATTTCTCCAAAACATATAGTTCAACAGCCAAAGAATTCAATAATTGATATTGATGGCATAAGAGTTGAGCGGGATAGTAACGAAATTAAAGATGTTATAAAAGGAGTTACATTAAACTTAAAGAATACTTCAAAGGATCCAATACATCTTCAGGTCGATCGTGACTATGAAAAAATAACAAAAAAGATAGTTGAACTTATAGAAAAGTATAATGATGTATTAAAGTACATAAATGAAAATACAAAAATATCTGCTACAGGCAGTCTTACCGAGAAGAATAAAGCTGGAATCTTTTCTGGTGATATGACTGTTAATGGAATAAAAACAAAGCTGCAGCTTCTTATGATGAATCCCTATCCTACTGATAGGGGAAGAAATCTAAATCTGCTAGCACAGATCGGCATATCTATGGGAAAGACTGGTTCAAGCTGGAATGAAATAAAAGGAGGCTATCTGCAGGTTGATGAAGATAAATTTATTGATGCATTTAAGCGATTCCCCGATGAAATTAAGCAGCTATTTGGGTCTGATACAAACAATGACATGGTGATTGATAATGGAGTGGCCTATTCTCTGGATAAAACATTAAAAGGATACACCCATCCTCAGACAGGTATTATTATATATAAGATAAAAAATACCGATACTGAGATAAAGGATCAGGATAAAAAAATAGATGATTGGAACCAACATCTTGATGATTACAGAAAAGAGCTTGAAAGAAAGTTTACAGTTATGCAGGAAGCTTTGCATGAACTCGACAGCAACAAGAGGAGTATTGAGAACTTTAATAAACAACTTGGGGGTAAATAAATGAAAATTTTAGTAAATGAAAAGAGTATAGATTTTACTCTTGAGAATGAGAGCAAACTTGGGGATGTAATCAGAAATCTGGAAAAATGGATAGCTCAAAATGATAATGTGATACGTTCAGTAAGAGTTAATAATAAGGATTTGAATCTTGAGAATTTTAACAATGATGTTAATGATAATGAGAGTAATATGAAAATAGAGGAAATTAAAACTGTTGAGATAGTAACAAGCAATAAACTTGATCTTGCTTTTGATGCAATGAGCACAATTGACGAGTATAGAAATAATATCTTGAGAATATTTGAAACTGGAATAGAAGAGATAATAAAGAGGAATGATGAAGTTCTTGAAGGGATAGGGCTCATTATTGAAGCCTTGCAATTATCCTTAAGAATTCTAAATATAAATCCAGAAGTTGTAATTAATAGCAGGAATGAGAAGCTTGAAACCATACTGAGTAAATTGGACAAGATTAAGAACGAATATGAAAGAAAGTATTTGGATGAGAAAGCTGTGAAATCCATTAGTGATGTAATGAATCGTATGAATGAGTATATAGTTAAAATATACAAATGGGGAATTGTAAAGAATTATCCAAAGCTCAAATTGGAGACAACAGGAGAGATCCCTTTTATTGCTGAGATTTTGAAGGATATTTTGAGAGTATGTGAAGATACAGAGGAGAAGTTTGAAGATATTGGAACTAATATCCAAATCGGGGAAGATCTAAAAGCCTACCAAGGTATATATTCCCTGGTTGGTATAATAAATGAGATTATAGATTTATTCAAGGTTATGAAGGGTGAAATTTACATAAACAATACAGATCTTCTTGAAAATTTTGAAATTGAAGGTATCTTTGGAAAAATAACGAAATACCTAAAAGAAGTAGAAGAATCTTTTTACAATGAAGATCTGATTACAATAGCCGATGTTATAGAATATGAGTTGAAACCCTTGTTTAAGAAGTTAACAGAATCAATAAAAGAAATTGGTAATTTTATTGAGATAAACTAATTTTACTATTGACAATATATAGTAAATATCATAACTTTATATAGTAATCATTCCGTATGTCTACGATGAAGTGGCCTCTGTTTTGTACTACAAGGTCTGATCTTAAATAGAAAGGTATGGGAATTTTTAATAGTTATGGGGGAATAGATGTTTCTTTCCTGGTTAAGGAAGAAATTAAAAGAATAAATGAAGTTTTTGTCTGGCAATTGTGAATAAAAACCCAAAATAAACTGCTTTGTTTTCATCTCAATTTTGATTAGCTTGGTTAACTGATTTTTAAAATAATTAAAGTAATGGATAAATAAACTCGAAATTGTAGAAGTTATTTAGAATTGCCGATTCGGTTTATGCCTAAAGTGATAATAAATGTAGATTAAGTTTTTATTTATATTCTTGATATTCTAAATGATATCAAATCCTGGTGTAGAAAAACTTAATTACTAATGGATGAAACCTTAATTTTTACCTCCGAGATATATCAGATTTTAATTAATGAAAAGATTTAAGCCAGTTAATACAGATTATTATTTGTTTGGGGCCTCATTAAGGAATAAAAATCGGGAAATAACAATCATTTAAAGTTAATGGACAAGTAAACTTTAGGTTAAAGCAAAGAAATTAGTTCGCCTATTCTATTTATAACACAAAAATGGCAAATTAGCTATGATCTTATTTTCTAATAAATCTTGAGTATTATAGGTGCAATAAATCGAGCCTTTATCAATAATACAGTAGCTTTGTTTATTGCTTTAATTATAATATTCTATGAATAATATAATTAGAGTAACTGAAATGAAAATTTTGATGTTAATACCAGTTGGTTAAAAATTGAGCTATAAAAGTATATAAACATAAACAAGAGGTGAGGAGAAAAATGGAAGATATTAATGAAATCCAAAAAATTGGAGCTGAAGAAAATGGGTTAAAAGTTGGGTCAGAAGAAAAGATTGAAACTATTGAAGAATCCAAGATTGAGGAATCGTTGTCCAGCAACGATAACACGGAAGTAGCTGAACCCATTTCCAAACTACCCGTAAAAACAGAAGAAAAAGACTCAGAATCAGGTGAAGAAGAAAAACAGACAGAAAAAACTGAAAAGATAACCATAGTTAAAAAGACAAGAAGAAGAAACGAGGATAAACAGAAGATAAACTTTGCTAAACTCAATATTAATGAGCTTGCGAGTATGAGTATATCTGAACTCTCAGCACTTGCCAGGGAGTTCAAAATTGAAGGTACCAGTAGAATGACTAAACAGGACCTTATATTTGCTATACTACAGGCACAAACCGAAAAACATGGACTTATTTTTGCAACTGGGGTTCTTGAAATTCTTCAGGATGGATACGGATTTTTAAGATCTCCGAGTTATAACTATCTTCCTGGACCTGACGATATATATGTTTCACCCTCACAAATCAGATTATTTGGATTGAAGACGGGCGATACTGTTTCGGGACAGGTAAGGCCTCCAAAGGAGAATGAGAGGTTTTTCGCACTTCTGAGAGTAGAGGCAGTCAACTTTGAAGATCCTGAAGTTGCACAAAAAAGGATCCTATTTGATAATCTTACTCCCCTTTACCCAAATGAACGTATAAACCTTGAAACAACTTCTGATAATATTTCAATGCGAATTGTAAATCTGTTTACTCCAATTGGTAAAGGCCAGAGGGGGCTTATTGTAGCACCTCCGAGGACTGGAAAAACCATCCTATTACAGCAAATTGCAAACTCGATAACTACAAACCATCCTGAAATTATACTTATTGTGCTTCTGATTGATGAAAGGCCTGAAGAAGTTACTGATATGGAGAGAAATGTAAATGGCGAGGTAATAAGTTCAACCTTTGATGAACCGGCAACAAGACACGTTCAGGTTGCAGAGATGGTAATAGAAAAAGCAAAAAGATTGGTAGAACACAAGAAGGATGTGGTTATTCTCCTTGATAGTATAACCAGATTGGCGAGGGCATACAATCAGGTAGTTCCAACATCCGGAAAGATACTATCAGGTGGAGTAGATTCAAACGCCCTGCATAAACCTAAAAGATTTTTTGGAGCTGCAAGAAATATAGAGGAAGGTGGAAGCTTAACAATTCTTGCTACTGCTCTGATTGATACAGGAAGTCGAATGGATGAAGTAATTTTTGAAGAGTTCAAAGGAACAGGAAATATGGAAATCCACCTTGACAGAAGATTGGTTGAAAGGAGGATATTCCCTGCAATAGATATATGGAAATCCGGTACAAGGAAAGAGGAACTTCTCTTGACCGAGGAAGAACAACAGAAATTGTGGATTTTAAGAAAGGTTCTGCATCCTATGGATGAAGTTGAAGTTATGGAACTTCTTATTGAAAAGATGAAGGCAACAAAAAATAATGCAGCCTTTTTGAAATCAATGAATAATTCGATGAGCAACGCATCACTTTAACATTTAGTTTAAAAAAGGTTGCACCTTTATTTTATATTTATTATATTACCTTAAAGTTGATTAATCTTATTAGAGTCAAAGAGGAAACTAATAATGAAAAAAGGAATACATCCAGAATATAAACCTGTCGTTATAACTTGTGCATGTGGAAATAAAATTGAGACAAGGTCAACTGTTAATATTACCCACGTTGAGATATGCTCTGCATGTCATCCCTTTTTTACTGGAAAGCAAAAATTAGTTGATACTGCTGGAAGGATCGAGAGATTCAGGAAGAAGTACAATATAAAAGAAACTCCGGCTGAATAGTAGTACCTTCATGAATATCCAAATCAATAAAAATGTCCCAGGTAAAAACATTTTTATTAACAATTTCATAGTATCCAAATTATACATGCATCATATATATTTTGGATAAAAGGTGATCAGTATGCCTGTGTTTGGTACATTTAAATCAAGTAAAGTAGAAGCGGATAAAAAAGATGGAGTAAAACCCCATATTGGCGGCCAAGCTGTAATTGAAGGGGTTATGATTAGAAATAAGGATATTTATTCTATAGCTGTGAGAAAGCCCGATGGTAATATAGAAGTAGTCAAAAAGGATATAAATACACCTGTAAAGAAGTATAAAATCCTTAAAGCACCCTTTATAAGGGGTATAACTGCTCTTATTGAAAATCTTGTATTAGGTATTAAATCCCTTCTATACTCAGCGCAAATAGCTATGCCTGAAGAGGAGGAGAGTGAAAAGAAAAGGAAGAAAAACGAAAAAGATAGATCTGACATCTTCATTTTCCTCAGCATGATACCAGCAATTATTCTTGGGATAGTTCTATTTGTAGTTATTCCAAATCTTGCAACACACTATATTGGAGTGGCTGAAAAAACTCACCCCTTTGTGTTTCACTTAATAGCAGGTTTTATTCGCCTCGCTATGTTTATCCTGTATATTTTAGCTATTTCGTTGCTAAAAGATATCAGAAGAACCTTTCAATATCATGGTGCAGAGCATAAATCAATTTACTGTTACGAAGCAGGAAAACCCCTCGTTGTAGAGGAAGCCAGAAAATACAAAACTTTGCATCCGAGGTGTGGTACTTCATTTCTATTCTTCGTTTTCTTTATTGCAATCATTATTTTTCCCATTATAACTGTTACTATCGAAACACTGTACCCTGACTTTGTCAACTTTAACCTTGCATTGAGAAAAACAATATTGATCCTTTCTCATATTATAATAGCCCTGCCGATTATTGCCTCTGTTTCTTATGAACTTTTAAAGATAACGGATAAAATGAAGAATGCTATTTTTATGAAAATCCTGATAGCGCCCGGTTTGTTTTTACAAAGAATTACAACTCAGGAACCAACTGACGATCAACTTGAGGTCGCAATTGAGGCTGTAAAGGCAGTTTTGTAGTATTTTTTTAAAATAAGGTATAAAAAAGTATACACAAATTTATAAACTAGTATACACCTTTATAATTAAGATATGTTTTTTGCTGAATTACTTAAAATAACCGCATAAATTATCTATCTTTTTATTGTTTTCCTATTTCTATTAGTTATAGATTTATTAATCGGTTATTTCCAAGCTTTTTAACCTCCAGTATTTACGAGTTTAACCCATAATAACCTCTATAGTAAGATTTTTTATATCAAATAATAGCACATTTCTCTTAAAATTCAGGTAAAAGACTCATTTTTTTAAAAAAATTGTGTTTTTTAAAATATATTCATTCTTTTATGTTTTATGGTTGACATAATGTTATAAAAATTCATACATATTTTTCTATTAAAAATTATTATAAATTAACGGTTTCTTAATTACTTGATATACAGTTAATTACAATTCCAGTAATGATTATATATATGGCATATATGTTGCTTATTAATACTGGAGTGATACTTATGAAAACAAAAGAAAAAAACACATTTACAGAATTAAAAGATAGCCTGAAAGATTATCTTAAAGACATCAGCAAGGATAAACTTTTGTCTGCTTATGAAGAACAGGAGCTTTCAAAAAGGATTTTAAATGGCGATAAAACTGCCAGGGAAAAACTTATCAACTCTAATTTAAGGCTGGTTGTTAAAATTGCAAAGGCCTATGCTACCCGTGGAATGGACTTGCTCGATCTTATCCAGGAAGGAAATTTGGGATTGATACGGGCCGCTGATAGGTTTGATTTTAGAAAAAAGGCGAGATTTAGTACATATGCATCATTCTGGATTAAGCAGAGTATTGCACGTGCTATTTCAAATAAGGGGAGATTCATAAGGCTTCCGCATAGGAAAGATGAAAAACTCAGGAGGTTATCAAAAGTGCAGAATATTATATCTAGGGAGAAGGGAAGACATGCAGAGGTTTCAGAGCTGGCCAAAGAAACCAATCTCTCTAAAGATGAAATAAAAAATATTATGAATTTACCTGATAATGTTGTTTCTTTTGAGTCAACTAGTGGCAAGGAAGAAGGTAAAGATCTTTATAATCTTGTAAGTGACAACAAGTATGACCCTGATCGCATGGTTTTAAGGAACTATCTAAGAGAAAAAGCAACTGAAATTCTCAGAAACTTGAGCGAAAAGGAAAAAAAGGTGCTGTACATGAGATACTCCTTTTTTAGCGGTAAAAAGTATACATTAAAACAGATTGCCAAAGATTTAAATACATCTCCGGAAACTATTAGACAGATTGAGATACGTGCACTAAAAAAGATAAGAGAACAGTACAGTGATTTAAGGGAGTTTCTTGCAGAAATATAGGAGCTATACTTTTAATTCTTAATAGCCTCGTGATAATGCTCTATTTTGGTCTTTTTTGTACAATTCAGCATAGTAGTAACCTCTATTTTTCAGCATTTCTTTTAATTCCTGTGGGAATGGTATATATCTCCAAAAGATTTCTCTGACATCTTTGTGAAGTTTTTGCAGACCTTGAGACTCATGCTTTATCCATAGTATGTAATCCTGAATGAATGATTCTTTTAGATCTCCCTTTATTTTGTTGCTTTGGATATAGTCATAGTAATGGCCAGTAAGACCTTCCTCCATCCAGTGGTGCAGAGCTTTTTCTTTAGCTATTTGCCATCTTAAGTCGCCAAGGGCATACAAAATAGCAGTTTTAATATCCCTGGGAAACATTGGTATTGCCAATCTACCTTTGCTGGTAGCCCTATTAACCCTTTCGAATGGTTCCCAGCAAATACCAAAATCCCCATAAGAGGGAACAATAATAATATGCGGTACTATCCTGTGTTCATTTTTTTTATATCTTCTTATAAAAATACCTGGATCTATCCTTTCCACATCGGTGAGAATATTATTTACAGTTTCCTTGTCTCCAACATCCCTGATGTTTTTAGGCATATATGATTTAATGAGAAATGGAAAATGATTACCCTGCCTTCCTACCGTCATCTTAATCATCTGTCTTACCGTCATAAACTCTTCTCTTACAGTTTTTGTATTCAGCTCCTCAACAACTTCTCCTGCTTTCTGTTTTAAATCTATTATCTCATCTTCGAGGTACCTAATTTGTCTGTATATTCCCTCTATCTCTCTATCAGATTTCAACAGATCTTTAATAATATCCTGCATTTGCGATAATGCTTTTTTCTGTTCATTTGTATAAGGTGCGATAATATTGCCGTATTCGGGTAATCTTTCATGGTTTAAAATAATGGAAACACTACTCTTTAAGCTTTTTTCAAGCATTTCATGCTGTTCTACCTTTTGTTTCAGGCTTGCTAATTCTGCTTCTTTGGATCCCAATTTTCTCTCAAGTTTCTCCCTAACAAATGAAGGGGACTTTTTCTTCATTTTTATGGTCTCATCTACAGCACTCTGTTTTATAGTTCCATTTCCAACCATAAGGAGCCATTCGTCAATAAAATAATAATCTGGTATTTTAGGATTTTTATTTATGTGAAGTAAAACCTCTTTTTGAGTATCATCGATGAATGAGGATTTTAACAGGCCATATCTAAACAGGGCTTGTTTTTCATCAGTTAGGTTGTCGAAGAGATTATCGATTAGAGCAGTTAACATATTCCAGTAGGCGGGAATCAGCTTTTCACGATACACAGATTTTTCATCTTTATCAACCGATTTTGTGTACTTTACCAGCAAATTATGAAATCTTGCACCGTATTCACCAGCTTCCGAAATTATCCTGTTGTATGCACCAGAATCTTTTAAGATTTTAGTTAGATCTATTTCCTTCAGTTCCTTTCTGTTTATAGGCTTACCGGTATCTGAAAATTCAATCGGTTTTTCTTCTGGTTCCAGAGATATTCCAAGCAATTCAGCAATTTCAGGATCGAGGTTACTGTTATCGTTACTCAATTAATCAATCCTCCTATTCAATAAATTAAATTTAATATCAATTATACACCAGTACTAAAAAATGGTAAAGAGAAAAGCTTTTTTGATAAAATTGATATAAGCTGTGGTTAT
>Ga0190359_1002685_pt1 | contig 10530 bp, 9 predicted proteins | sample 48721823_MG_FD_161269 | JGI IMG/M metagenome (GOLD analysis project Ga0190359, IMG submission 161269) | Hydrothermal vent microbial mat bacterial communities from Southern Trench, Guaymas Basin, Mexico - 4872-18-2-3_MG | ecosystem: Environmental > Aquatic > Marine > Hydrothermal vents > Microbial...
TTCGCCGCAACTTCCTGCGACAGTTTCGCATCACCAAGCATGACAGGCACAATGGGATGCTCTCCGGGGATGATATTAAACCCTTCTTCAGTCATTCGGGTACGGAAACGGGCAGTGTTGTCCATAAGCTGCTCACGAAGCTCCGAGGTGGTTGACAGAAGCTCAATTACTTTCAGTGAGGTTGCCACGATAGAGGGCGCCAGGGTATTGGAAAAAAGGTACGGACGGGAGCGCTGCCGCAGAAAATCGATAATCTCTTTCCTGCCGCTGGTATAACCGCCGCTGGCACCGCCGAGCGCCTTGCCGAGGGTTCCGGTAATGATATCCACCCGATCAATAACGTTGTGGTATTCATGGGTTCCTTTACCGTTCTTACCAATAAAGCCAACCGCGTGGGAATCGTCAACCATGACCAGGGCGTTATATTTCTCGGCAAGATCACATATCTCGTTTAACTTCGCGATAGTGCCGTCCATGGAGAAAACACCGTCAGTGGCGATAAGACGGAACCGTGCTGATTGGGCCTCCTGCAGCTTCGATTCGAGATCAGCCATATCGGACGCCTTGAACCGGAACCGTTGCGCCTTACACAGACGGATGCCGTCAATAATGCTTGCGTGATTCAATTCATCACTGATTACGGCATCTTCGGAAGAGAGTATTGTTTCGAACAGGCCGGTATTGGCATCGAAACAGGAGGTATACAGAATAGTGTCCTCGGTACCGAGAAATTCAGCGATCCGCGTCTCAAGTTCCCGATGCTGCTGCTGCGTACCGCAGATAAAGCGTACAGAGGAAAGACCGTACCCCCACTTTTCATAGCTCTTTTCAGCAGCGGAAATTACCTCGGGATGGTTCGCAAGACCGAGGTAATTGTTCGCACACATATTCAGAACCTTTTTACCGTCCTGAATAGTGATGGTAGCCTGCTGCGGACCGGTGATAATTCGTTCTTTCTTATACAGGCCGCTTTCTTCAATTTCTTTCAGCTGATCCTGTAGATGGGTTTTCATGGTGGTGAACATAATAAAATCCTTTTTAAGGGGTGTATAAAACTGTATAGTTACTTTCGGTTAAAAATTTACTGAATGCAGTAATCACGGCACCTCTCTCTATAACCCGATGGGTGAAATATAGAATAGGAAAATATTTTAGAAAATGAGGATATACAATTTTTCCGGTAAATTTTCTCCATTGCCTGCATTCTATTCTGTCAAAAAAACCTTGCGTATCCGATTCCATGCTGATATAGTTATTAGTGAGGGTATGACGATAGCTGCGTTTTCAGCGTTTCATCATGGTTAATTTATTCGTCGTTACTGTTATTGAAACAGGCAGCGTAACCTTACCCATTGGGGAAAACATATACCGTTGTCCGAAGTATGCGGCGCGATACCTGATGCCGTTGACACAGTGATTGGCAAATGCCTGAGTCCGGACAGAAGCAAACGGATACAGACGCCGCAGGAGTTCATAGAGTTTCTTAGCTCAGATCCGTCACTTGCTTCATATCATCCCTACGGCTCAAGGCAGGTATTGGGTGGTATTGCCGGTCGAATCGCCAAGGTATTCAAGAACGGCACGCTCAACGGACATACCAGACGGATGCTGCAGAAGAGATTTTTATGGCTGCGCAAGTTCAGCCGGTTTATGAGTGAACTGGCACAGGATTGTTTCGAAATATTTCTTTCTTTATTGAAGAGATTATTTAACCGGTGGTATCCCTTCGCACAGATAAAAACGCAGGCCGGTCCTGCACCGGTTGCACAGGATAAGAGGCCTCATTTTATTTCCCGCATGATGAAAGGGGATATACCTGTCATAAAGAAGTTTAGCGGATTCCTGCATGCTTTTTCACCGCGAGTGTTGCTGGTCGCATCCGGCATTATTGTCTTTATGATCGGAGTGCTGGTTTCGATGTTGTTTTTTATTATTACCCGGGCAGATGTATCGATACTGCGCAAACGTATTAGCGAGGGCACTCTTGCGCAGTCGCTTGACGCATCACGAAAACTGAACTGCCGCGGGATATCCTGGGATCGCGAGGAACTGTTAAATCGGTGCGCAGTACTACCGGATCGGGAGAATATAGAGCTTGCGGCAATGGCCTCAAAGAAAATTACCGAACTGCTGCCGGATCTGGCGCGCGGATATGTTCTCCTGGGACGGGTTTCACTCAAGAGCGGTGAATATGATGATGCGAGGAATGCATTTCTGGAGGCAAAAAGGCGTGATAACGGTGAAAAGGCTCTGGACGAGGAACAAGTGCATATCCTTATCTGTAAGGATAGAGAATAGAATGAACGTTTTTTTTGCCGATTGTATTATCGGGTGTTTGTATTGCCGTCAATGAATCCGCCAGTTTTTTTGCGGCCGCATATTTGTAATTACGGTCGGGAAATTTGACATCATCGGTCAATCCCCAGCAGCCGTACCTGCAGTACGAACTGGTCAGCGTGAACTGGGCTGCGATATTGCCGCCCAGTTTGAAAAAAGCATCATCGAGGTTATAGGTCCATTCAAGGGCCATACGTTCGGATCGTTCAGCGGTGATTCTGTTGGCTATGTTATCGGCGCTGCCGCCGCCGTGGTCAGGCCCGCCTTCATAGGAGCAGAACCCGCCGGGCAAACCCCATTCAGCGGCACGGGCTATCCATTGCATGCGCCCTGCTTCATCGGTGTTGCCGCAGCGGCAGCAATTCCTGTGATCATTTACCTGAAGTCAAAAGAAGATTCGGGAGAAGAGGTTTCTGCTGAGACATTCTCTTTGACAATAGAGTGGTAAGAGGTGTCCCGGTCACGACAGAAATGCAGAGGTACACATGGGAGAGAGAAATTTTCCGCTATATATTCTCCCAATCAAGCACGATCTTTCCGGAGTTTCCGGTGGTCATTATCTCAAAGCCCTCTTTAAAATCCCTGTAATCAAACCGGTGGGTTATAACCGGCGTGATATCGAGGCCGCTGGTAATCATCATGCTCATCTTGTACCAGGTTTCAAACATCTCCCGTCCGTAAATACCCTTGATAGTCAGGCCGTTGAAGACGACATAGTCCCAGTCGATGGCGGCCTGTTCCGCCATAATACCGAGCATGGCGATTTTTCCGCCGTGGCACATTACCTTCAGCATATCCATAAAGGCATTGCAGTTGCCCGACATCTCCATGCCGACGTCAAAGCCCTCTTTCATACCCAGTTTTTGCATGGCGTCAACAAGACTGTCTTTTCGTGCGTCGAGTACAAGTGTGGCGCCCATTTTTTCCGCCAGTTTCATTCGATAGGGATTGACATCGGTGACAACCACATATCTGGCGCCGGCATGTTTTGCAATGGCAATAGCCATAAGACCGATAGGGCCGGCGCCGGTAATAAGCACGTCCTCGCCAAGAACGTCAAAGGAGAGTGCCGTATGGGTGGCATTACCGAGCGGATCGAAGCAGGAGAGGACATCCAGCGGTATTTTTTTATCGCAGTACCATACGTTGGTCATGGGTATAGCCAGGTATTCCGCGAAAGCACCTGTCCTGTTGACTCCCACACCGCTGGTGTTGGGGCAGAGATGCCGCCGTCCGGCCAGGCAATTGCGGCAATGACCGCAGGTTATATGCCCTTCGCCGCTGACCAGATCGCCCTTTTTAAAGTCATGCACGTTTGAACCGATATCTTCAACAATACCGACAAATTCATGACCGATGACCATGGGCGTTTTAATTGTTCGCTGCGCCCATTCATTCCATTCATAAATATGTACATCGGTACCGCAGATCGAGGTTTTAACAATTCGTATAAGGACATCATTAATACCCAGCTCAGGAATCGCAACCTCATCAAGGTCCAGACCTGGAGAAGGGTTTTTCTTTACCAGCGCTTTCATTTTTTTCATTTGACACAATCCTTTTGAGTTGCTTGTACTATTTTTAATCCTACCCAACACCTTCGAAATACTCTCTCCCGAGATGTCGGCGGATGCCTTTTCCCCGGCCGGAGGTGTTTGGTATATCCTGCATAAAAATAATGCTTCGCGGGGTATGTGACCATTAAGTTGTTGCATTACAGATAGTTTTCGGTTCCGGACGTTCAAATGTCCGCTGCGCCGGTAATTATTACTTCGTGCCAAAGACACTGAATTGTTATTTTGACAGTCGGAAATCGGTGAAGTCGGTGTGGTCGCTGTGTATAAAATCAGGAATAAGGAACCGGGTGTTTACCGATCGCTTAAACTGCTGCGTAACGTTACCGGATCCGACTCCTTTAAAATCTGTCACGCACGATTCCCGTATGATAAATGGTAAAGGAGCGCCTTACGCCGTTGCAGGATCGTTGATACGTGTCCGCCCACGAACGTCGGTTGATGCTGATAAGCAGTAAGAATAATCATATTCACGATTATTGCAGCATGGCAATCCTGAGAAGAATTCCAGGATCGTTTCTTTTACCCCAATGCCATCGGTTGGTGTAATCAGTGCGGTCGGAATACAGTGACAGACCAAAATTGACATGATAAAAGCCGTGTTTGATTTCGAGCAGGAACAGGTTATTGATTACAAATTGTGCGCCGAATGAAGTGGCGATTCGCTGATCAAGTTCCGCAGCAATAAAGTCCTGACCATAGGTGACGCTCTTTGTGGAGTAATATTCCACCTTTGCATAGAGGTGTTTAAACAGGAAAAATCTGAATGCATGATCAAGAACCAGCGATACCGGAGAATCGGTACAGGTATGCTTCGTCTTCCCCCAGAAAATCCCCTGCGGTCGTTGCCAGCGGTTTATGTGGGTTTCATCGGTAACATTGTACTCACCGGCAAGGGCAATGCTCAATTTGTCAAGGGCAAATTGAAAGTGCAGCAGACCCCATAACAACGGCCGCTGCCCGGTGACCATATCGGGAAACAGATCCGCAACGGATAACTCGAGCATGATTGTATTCTGGTAATTATCCACACCGGTGTATTGAATAGTCGTACCCAGATCGGGAGAGACTCCCTCAAAGTACGGCCTGATGCCAGCAAGATAGTCCGGCTCTGAATGCTGATGGCTGTGGTTCCATGACAGGTTATATGCCAGTGAGAATTTACGGTTCCTGCGTGATCTCAGATGGCGCCAGTAAATGACACCCAGATAATAGTCATACGAATATGCCTGATCGTGCAGATCATAATAGCTGATACGACTTGTGTTGTATTTCGAGCTCTTGCTGCTTTCATCAAACTGCTCAAAATATTTAAAACCCTTTTGTGTTGCGAGAAGGAGATCGGTCGCAAAGAGCAATTTCCGGTTTTTTCCGAGGGAAAGGAGTGTATTCAAATTCGTGTAGTACCTGTTTTCATCATAGGCATTGAGCGTAAGACGTCCGTGAAGTTCCTCTTTAATCGGATTTCCGAAGTCGTCGTGCGTGATAATGCCGTAATAATAAGTATAATGGCTGTCACGAACACGATTGAAATCATACCCGACGCCGGCAGAGATACCTGCCTGGTTAAAAACCTTGGTGAACAGGAGCTTCTGGAGTTGAAAATCAGGACCGTTGTGCGTCCCAAATCTATTCCGGCCATAGTAGGACAGATACGTATTGAAAAAAGGGATTGCAGTTGCAGAATGAGTAAGGTACATGTCATTTCTGCTGAGGATACTCCATTGTAAATCATTTGTATACAGTGCAGTAAGGTTTTTTGCCGCTTCGTACTGCGGAGGAATCTGCATGCCCGTCGGCATTTCGTACAGCCCGTGTACGCGGGCGAACGTGTTTGACCACAGGAACATCAGAAACAGCAGCAGCGGAAACAGGGCACAGGTTTTCATACAGGCCTAATTACCGGTAGTGAATGAAATAGTATAGGATCTTCCCAGAAGGACTCCAAAGAGATCGGTTATACTTTCCTGCAGGGTGACTGTATAGGTGGTATCAGGCAGGAATGCTTTGTGACTGATGTAGTACCAGGCATTATCATCCATTACACCCGTATACGAGATACCCGTTGAATCCAGCGACGGTACAATTACTATATTCGTCAGCAGTGACGATGTGTCCAGCGCCGTATTAAATTTCAGTCTGATTGGGTTCGAGGCCGGCACGTTAACCTGACCGTTAAGAGGTTCATATTCCATGAGGGTTATCGGTTCTGTCTTAAAGGAAAAGGTATATCGGTTACCGACAGTTTCCGCTTTTGTCTGATACCCCGAATCAATAACCACGGTATACAGTGTATTAGCCTTGAGCCGCTGTGATGGATTGATGTTGACAATTCTGTCCTCGGACTGAAGATAATCCTGCCAGGAAACTGTAAACAGGGTAGCCGGTGTAAGAGATATTCTCTGCTCAACGGATTGTTTATCCATTGAATACCTGAAATAGATTCGGGGTTCACCGCTGCAGTTAATCAGGTGCGTGGTATCTGAAGGTACCACCGAACTTATAAGAGAGGAGTCAATCTGCGAAGTCGTATCACTTAAAATCGACTCAGTCGTAAATGTTTGTGTAAAAATTGTTCCCAGGGCGGCCCCGCCGATAGCTTTCAATGTTGAATCAATAGTAACTGTATATGTTGTATCCAATTTTAACAGGGAATGATACACCGTTACATCATAATAGCCCGAAGTGGGTGACAGGGTGATCGAAAGCGAGAGAGAATCAACAGGCGGCGCTATCGAAAATGCGTTGAGAAAATCTGCCGGGTCAACGAGGAAATTGAGCGTATAACGGAACGGATCAGTTGCCGGAAAGGAAGGTTCTCCGTCAAGAGGTGAATAGTCTATAAACTGCATGGATCGAGTGGTAAACGAGAATGAAAGCGAGCCCGGTATAACGGTTGAATCAAAGGTCGTCATCCCGGTATCCAGCGTAACCGTGTATACAGTATTATTCCGGAGAGGTATGGCGAATTTGACTGTCAGTTCCTCATAATTGGTGTAAATACTCCAGAAAAAATTTGGGGTCGCAGTCGGAGACAGACTGAATGCCTGTTCTACACTTACCCGGTTCATTGGTGTACGGAAACGGATTTTGATATCTGTTGCGGCATTGACGTCGGTTTGGCTGTTATAGGGAACGGTCGAAATAATATAGGTGTAAGTAATTACCTCTGAAAGACTTGCCGTATCCGGGTAGTATTTCAGAGCAAGGTCAAAATCCAGGTGCTCCCCGTAGACTGTTTTGGCGCTCTGTTCAAGCGTAATGGTTATTTCCGGATAGGTGAAGAAATCGATTATCGGCATGGCAATATACATTGAATGGTATGGCTCGGAGAACTCGGTTTTTGCAATGCGCCAACTGATGGCCGGTGTAACGGAAAAGGCGTCTTTCACACTTACCGTGTCCATACGCTCTTTAAAGGTTATCCGTATCACCGCTGTCGTATCGGTGAAAAATGACACATTTCCCGCCTTTACAATACTGTTATTCTCAGGCGTAATAGAATGAATCTGGGACGGGTAATCTTTCAGACGAAGGGTATGCATGTTGACATAGGATGCATTAACATAAAGGGGTTCCGTTATAATGCCGTACCCCTGCGCCACAACTTTAAGCAGATAACTCCCATAAGGTACATTGACAAATTGAAAATAACCCGTTGCCGAGTCGGTAACCGCTGAATCGATTATTATTGCATCGAGGATATATACCGTCGCCGTAACACCCTTTGGTGAGATATAGCCGGTTATCCGGGCAATCTGCTCATCTTCAGGAAATACCAGTTGCGGATTGTCGCTGCACTGTATTGTTATCAGAATAATACCTGCCAGAAAAAGAAAAGGTATGGTTTTCATGTTCGAAACTCCTTATCAGAATTCTCTATTAATCAATAACGCTCTTTGAATTTTGTGACTAATCCCGGTCTATGGTGGAAAACAGGTGGTAATAAACTGTTTTTCAACCTCTTCGATGGATGCGCCGAAGATTTTTTTAAAATCGACCCGTCGAAGGGAACGGGGATTATCGATGCTGCTGCTGTAAAATGTGTTTACTTTGTCAATACCGTAGGTAATCGTAAGATATTTAACAAACGCTCCGGCGCGCTGGTAGCTGAAATAGGAGTAATCAAAATCATCTTCACCGAGCTGCCGGGAGATCGTTTGCTGTGTATCATACCATTCGCCATGTGCCGCGTCGGTTGAGTCGATGTGTCTTCGATACCGCACATAATTTTCAATCGCATTGTAATTCTCGAAATCCAGTTCATATGATACCGCAATGCCCTCCTTAAGAAAAGCGCTTTGCGAATATCCCAGTTCTTCAAATGTGACAATATGAACGATTTCATGCCCCGGATCGGTCATTACATAGCTTCGTGATTCATAAGTCTCCTCTTCGGTATTGGCATAAGCGTATTCATCGCCGGTGAGATAGAGATAGGCGGAAACCACTCCGTCGTAGTCAAGAGCGAGTTCATTATTTATAAACGCAAGAAACCGTTCCTTCTTTTCCCCGATACGGCGCACTTCCTGGAGTGAAAACTCATCTTCGTAATAATAGATGGTAAAGTGCTTCGTTTCGTGGTATGCATAGGCTCTCTTTTGCGGCGGCGTTGATACGCATGAAAGAAGCCAGAGCAGGAGCGCTGCGAGATTCCATTGCCGTGTATTCATACTACATAATCTAAAAAAGGGGAGGACATCTGGGGAGAATTTTATTTATCCGGTTATGAGACGCGAAGACGGATATAGTCTGCAAGTTGATACAGTGTGGTACCTTTTTCACCAAGAAAATCGATATCGGCATGGGAACGTTCTATCAGTTCCTTGGCATACCGCTTCGATTCTTCCATACCGCATACGGCCGGAAAGGTCGCTTTCCCTTTCTCCCGATCACTGCCGACGTCCTTACCCAGGGTTTCGGTGGTACTCTCTTCGTCAAGAATATCATCGATAACCTGAAACGCAAGGCCGATATGGTTGCCGTAAGCAGTCAGTTTGCCGAGCGCTTCCGCCGATGCGTTTGCAAGAAGCGCACCGGTTCGTACCGATGCGCGAATGAACGCAGCTGTTTTGTTGTTGTGAATATATTCCACCGTGGCCCGGTCAACCGCTTTCCCTTCAGATGCAATGTCAACCACCTGGCCGCCAATCATACCTGCGGTGCCGAGTGCCTGAGATATCTCCGCAATAATATCAATACGACCGATTCGGGAGAGTATTTCAAATGCAAAAATGCAGAGGGCGTCTCCACCGAGTACTGCAAGTGCTTCAGTGAATGCCTTGTGTGCGGTCGGCTTGCCGCGACGGAAATCGTCATCGTCCATGCACGGCAGATCATCATGTATGAGCGAAAAGGTGTGAAGCATTTCAATTGCCGCACCTGCCAGCGCAGAATCTCTGTTGCCGAAAGGCTCGCCACAGGCTTCATTCGCCGCTAAAAGGAGACAAGGCCGTATTCGTTTACCGCCGGCAAACGTTGAGTACCGCATAAGCCGGTGTATCGATTCAGGATACACCGTTTCAGCCGGAAGGATTTCTTCCAGTGTCTCATTAATTAAAGCCGATACCCTGTGCAGATACTCTTTAATATCACTCATCAAACTCTTCTCCGCCAATTACCGAATCCAGTGTTACCCCGAGAATTTTTTCGACAAATTCGCCGTTTTCACCTTTTAAAAGCTCTTTCAGCCTGCCTTCAGCATTCCGAAGGTGGTTCTCGCAGATACGCATCAGCGTTACGCCTTTTTCAAAATTCTGCAAAGCCTTATCAAGGGTGAGATCTTCATCTTCAAGGCTCTCAATAATCGTTTCCAGTTTTTTTATCGCGGATTCAAATGTTTCCTGTTTCTGTACCATAGTAGTAACGGATCTTTTTTAGTAATAGTAATTCCTCCCCGTGGGTGATTAAAAATAAAATATACTTTTCCGCCAGCCTGATCCTAAGAAACATTCACAGAGAACGTTAAAGTAATATTTCATGATTCCATTACTCTTTTACTTCTGTAACATCGGCCGAGGCGTTTCCCTTATGAAATCGCATATAGATATGATCACCTACATGCAATTGTGCCGCACTGCTCACCCGCATACCATCTTCAGTGGTTACGGCACAGTATCCGCGTGACAGCACGCCCAGAGGGCTCAGTGCCTGCAGGCTGGCGGCGTTTTTCGCCAGACGCGTTTTCGCGTTTTTTATTATATATGCTATAGCATGCATCTGTCGTTCGCGAAGCATATCACAGTACTGATGTGCGTCGGTTAAAGCATGGATCGCTCTTTTAAATACGGGATTTCGAACAACGGCAGTATACCGGTTGTTAATAGTCGCAAAGTAGTGTTGAAGAGCGGATGAGAACCGTTTTGCGATCGCATCAAAATGGCGTCTTTTTTCCCGATCATCGGCAACGGCAATTTCTGCCGCTGCCGACGGAGTCGGCGCACGGACATCTGCAGCAAAATCGGACAGGGTAAAATCGATTTCATGACCCACCGCGGAGATTATCGGAATGTGTGAAGCAAAGATTGCCCGAACCACGCCTTCGTTGTTAAAAGCCCAGAGGTCCTCCACAGAACCGCCGCCTCTCCCCACGATAATACAATCAACAGTACCATAGTCG
>Ga0190359_1002686_pt1 | contig 10529 bp, 6 predicted proteins | sample 48721823_MG_FD_161269 | JGI IMG/M metagenome (GOLD analysis project Ga0190359, IMG submission 161269) | Hydrothermal vent microbial mat bacterial communities from Southern Trench, Guaymas Basin, Mexico - 4872-18-2-3_MG | ecosystem: Environmental > Aquatic > Marine > Hydrothermal vents > Microbial...
CGGTCGAGTATGCCGTCCTTTTCGCTTCTGGGCTGCCTTTTCATTATGTCCGGAAGCGCGGGATCAAGTCCCAAGGCAAGGGCGGGCATGCCGTCTGTGAGCAGGTTTATCCAGAGTATATGGACAGGAAGCAGGATGGGCTTGTGCAGTGTGAGCAGTATGGTGCCGCCGAATATGACAAAGACCTCGGCGAGGTTGCAGCTAAGCAGGTAGTTCACGAACTTCCTTATGTTGTCGAATATGCGCCTGCCCTCCCTGACGGCGTTCTTTATGGTCGTGAAGTTGTCATCAAGAAGAATGATATCACTTGCCTCCTTTGCGACCTCTGTCCCGCGCTCGCCCATTGATATGCCGACATCTGCCTTCTTTAGTGCAAGCGAGTCATTGACACCGTCTCCTGTCATGGCAACCCTGTTGCCCTTCTGCAGGTTCTTGAGTATCCTTAGCTTGTCGAAGGGTGTTGTCCTTGCAAATATGTTTAGGCCGCCATTCAGGCGCTTTGAAAGCTCGTTATCGTCTATTTTTTCAAGCTCTTCGCCGCTGAGTGTTCCGTTGCTCTCAAGGCCTATATCATCGGCTATGGCTCTTGCCGTCTCTGCGTTGTCGCCTGTTATCATCACCACTCGTATGCCTGCTGTCTTGCATTCAGCCAGCGCGTCCCTGACCTCGTCCCTCGGCGGGTCAAGCATGCCCTCAAGCCCAAGGAAGACAAGATCCTTCTCTATTTCGTTCTCTTTAAGAGAGCTTCCAGATTCTTTCCATGCGAATGCCAAAACCCTGAGAGCATGGGATGCAAATTCGCTGTTCTGCTTCAGAATCTTTTTGCGCATTTTTGAGTCAAGCTTTGTTATCCTGCCGCCGGTGTATATTCTGTCACATTGCCTGAGAACTACCTCAGGAGCGCCCTTTGTAAAAACATGATGCTTTCCGTCATGGCGGCATAGCACACTCATCATCTTTCTTTTTGATGTGAAAGGCACTTCATTCACACGCCTGTATTTTTCATTGGCATCTTCATATGAAATGCCGTTGTCCTCTGAGAACCGGCGTATGGCGACTTCTGTCTGGTCGCCTATGATCTTTTTCTTTCCTTCCACTACAACTGTTTTTGTGTTGCTGCACAATGCCCCTGTGAGCAGCATCGTGCGCATTTTTTCTGCTATTCCTTTTTTCATGGAGCGGGAGTCGTAGACGACATCGTCAAAGAAGACCTTGGTCACAGACATGAGATTTTTTGTGAGTGTTCCCGTCTTGTCTGTGCAGATGACATTTACAGAGCCTACTGACTCCACGACCGGGAGTTTCCTTATGAGCGCATTGTTGGAAACCATCGATTTGGCGCCAAGGGCAAGGGCGAGTGTGACGACAGCCGGAAGCCCCTCGGGTATGGCTGCCACTGCAAGGGACACTGATGTCAGGAAGGCTGTGTAAAGACCGTACTTGAAGTATCCGGCTGTCATCACAATTGCTGCTATGGCTATGACCAGCCAGAACATTTTCTTGCTGAATGTCTCAAGCTCTTTTTGGAACGGTGTTCTCACTTCCTCTATCTCCTGCATCTTTGCCGCGACCTTTCCGACTTCCGTTTCCATGCCCGTTGCGACTGCAAGGAATCTCCCCCTTCCTGATATCAGGGACGTGTTCATGCTCAGCATACTGCCGGCAGACTTGCGCACTGACTTGGATTCCCCTGTCAGTATGGACTCATCAAGCATCATGTTCAGCGACTCTGTTATCTTGCCGTCAGCCGGGATGACATCCCCCGCTTCAACAAGAACTATGTCACCGGGAACAATCTGCGTGCTTGGTATCTGGACTTCTTTGCCGTCTCTCATAACCGTTGCAATTGGCGTTGACATCCTGCGAAGCGCCTCTATGGCCTTCTCCGCTTTCCAGTCCTGGAAGAACCCCGAAACGCCAACAGCTATGACTATGATTATTATGAGAATGCTGTCGGCCATGTTTGATTCTTCACCGGGAAGAAGCTCTATGGCGAGCGATACGAGGGCGGCTCCTATAAGTATCAGTATAAGCGGTGATGTGAACTGTGAAAGGAATATCTTCAGCGGGGAGACTTTTCTCGTCTTCTGTATTTCATTCGGTCCGTGCTTCTTCAGCCTTTCAGCAGCTTCCTTTGAAGAAAGCCCGTTCCTTCCGGAAGACAGCTTTCTGTAAGCAGCGTCAAGCTTCAGTTTCTCCCATTCGCTGTGCATATATATTAGTTTGGTTTTTGCTAATTAAAGAATCAGGACTTGAGCTTGAGTATGGCGCCTGCTATGTCTCCTGCCTCTTCAAGCGCCTTCCTTGCCTCGTCTTCACTGACGCCGGCCTTGTCCATTACCATCTTCACATCGTCATCGATGAACTTTTCACGTGCCTGCTCCTCGGCGTCCCCTGTAATCTGGTACGACTCCTGGCCCATGGCATTCATAAGCGTTACACTCGGGTTTCTGATGACAATGTCCTTTTCAGCAGTCCTTATTATTACTTCCTCTGCCTCTATGGGAGTTGCCTTCATTCCCATCTGCTTCATGGCTCTTTCAAGCTGGCGCTGGTTTATTCGCATACCTATCATTTGGCTGCGCGCTTTAAATTTTTTATGAGGTCTAAAACATCTGTTTTGTATTATATGGAACGAACTATCCGGAAGTATTTATTTGTTTAAATCAATGTTTTATGCAGTGAATTTCATGGAATTTCAGATAATCGACGTCGACTATGTTATGGTGAATGAACGGCCCATAATACGCATCTTTGGCAAGGACGCTGACGGCAGGAGCGTGTGTGGCTTTTATGAGGGGTTCCTGCCGTATTTCTATGCAATAGGCGACAACATAAACGACGCGCTCGAAGGTGTGTCAAGTGTGATTTCTGTTGAAACAGTGGAAAGGAAACTTTCAGTCGGGTACCAGAAACCCAGGAAAGTGGCAAAGATAACACTCAGAAACCCCGCCAAGACAGTGGAGGTCAGGGAGCACTTGAAAACTATGGGCATAGAGGTGTATGAAGCTGATATACTGTTCAAATACAGATGGATGAACGACAACGACATAGGCGGCATGAGATGGATAAAGACAGAAGAAAGTAACGGCATAAACACTGACAGTGTGTCTGCCCAGAAGCTCGTGCAGATAAGGAAATTCGAGCCTGTCGACCGGCATGAGGACGCTCCTTTAAGGTATCTTTCATTCGACATTGAGACTGTTTCAAACACAGCGGGTTCTATGCCTGACCCGGAGAAAGACCCAGCTGTGCTGATATCAATGGTTTTTTCAGAGGAGTACAGGGGAAGTAAAAGCGTGACTCTGTCAACAAGACCGGGAAAGGGGATAGAAGCGCTTTCATCGGAGAAGGAAATGCTTGAGAAGTTCATCGAAATCATAAACGAGTTTGATGCCGATGTGCTGACAGGATACAACATAGTGGGATATGACCTGCCTTATCTCCTGAAGAGAATGGAAAAGAACAGAGTAAGACCCGTCTTCGGGAGGTGTAAGATGAAAAACGTGCGCGACGATGTATTTGCCAGCAGGCACAGGATAAGCATAACAGGAAGGATAGTCGCAGATGCGTTCACCATGATAAAGAAGGGCTGGAACCTCAAGCGATATGGTCTCGATTTTGTTGCCAAGGAGCTCATAGGAGAGGAGAAGAATGATGTAAAAAAGTCCGAAATAGGGAAGTTCTGGCACGGCACGCAGGAGCAGTTTGAAACGCTGGCAGAGTACTGCAGGCAGGACAGTGTTCTTGCGCTTGACCTGCTTCTCAAGCTTGACCTGCTGGACAAGTACAGCGCTCTTTCAAAGATATCAGGTTCCCTTCTCAATGACATACTTGAAGGCGGCGAAAGTCAGAGAATAGAAAACTACTTCCTAAGGGAGTTCAACAAGGAAGGATACATAATACCCACGAAGAACGGCAGGCAGGCAGAGAACGGGAATGGTGAAAACGCTAAGGACTTCAAGGGAGGATTTGTGATAGAACCAGAGAAGGGTATGCATTCCATGGTTCTCGTGCTTGATTTCAAGTCCATGTATCCGTCTCTTATACGAACATATAATATATGTCCCACAACGCTTATGGTTTCGGATGAAGACGTCCCGCACATAACGACGCCCACCGGCGCCAGGTTCGTCACAAAGGATGTAAGGCATGGTATAATACCAAGGATTCTTGAGAATCTTATGAACGAGAGGGCCAAAGTGAAGAAGCTTCTGAAGGATGCGGATGCAAAAGACAGGAAAATGCTCGACATGAAGCAGTTCGCAATAAAGATAATGGCCAATGCTTTTTACGGCTATTTTGGTTATACAAGGGCAAAGATATACAATGTGGCTATAGCAAGTTCTGTAACTGCATTCGGAAGGGAAACCATACATCAGACAGCCAAGGCCATGAAAGATGATTTTGGCTATGATGTTGTGTATGGGGACACCGATTCCGTTATGATAAAGGTCCCCACAGAAGATGCGGAAGAGGCTGAGAAAATAGGCAGGAGAGTTGCCGCAGAAATGACCAGACGTCTTCCCGGCGTCATGGAGCTTGAGTTCGAGAAGATATTCAAACGTTTCCTCCCGCTGACAAAAAAGCGCTACATGGGGCTTTTGCTGTACAGGGACAAGGACGGCACGTGGAAGGACGACATCGTGATGAAGGGCATAGAGACTGTGAGAAGGGACTGGTGCGAGCTTACAGGCGAAACCATGAAATCCATAATAGAGATACTCCTCAAAAAGAATGATACCAAAGAAGCAGTCGATTATTTCAAAAAAGTTGTTGAGAGTCTTCTGAAAGGCAAGATTGACATCGAGAAGCTTGTCATAACCAAGACTATAACGAAGAGACCTGAAGCTTATGTTGGTGTCCAGCCGCACGTCGAGGTAATAAAGAAGATGAAGCAGCGCAATTCAATGGATGTGCCTGGTGTGGGAGACAGGATAGGATATGTGATAGTCAAAGGCATGGGTATGCTCTCAAAGCGCGCTGAAGACCCTGCCCATGTCAGGGAAAACGGGCTTTCGGTTGATTCGCGCTATTACATAGACAATCAGCTGCTGCCCCCGCTTGAAAGAATATTCAATGCAATAGGCATAAGCAGGGAAGAGCTTATGGGCATGGGCAAGCAAATGAAGCTGTTTGATGCGCTGAACAACGGAAAAGGGCAGGAGAAAACACCAGTGAATGCTGCTGATGTTACCGGTTTTGTATGTGATGTATGCAACAGGGGTTATGTGGTTGCTCCGCTGACCGGAAAATGTGAATGTGGTGGCAGGTTGTTGTTCTCGGCAGGGGACAAGCGCTCTGAAATTGCTGCTACACAATAATTCACAAATACACATAAGCGCAATGTTTCTGTTTTAGGATGTTCTTGTTTTTCTTCATGATTTGTCTGCCATGGACGTGAATTTCCACATGAAATAAGGGGGTCATTCTGAATGTGGTGTGTTTTTTCTTCATATTACATTCATATAGCTCCTTGATATCGTTTTTGTTAAATTTTGTACATTTCCACAGGAAATAAGGGGGTAACATCGTCATATGAAGTTTTTGCACTTCTGCGCATAAAGCCCAAAATTGACTTTAACCGCTCAAAGGAACAGCGTGTTTAATGTGAAAGAAGTCAATCCAGAAAAGTATATGATTGTCGGAAGCATGAGAAAACCCATTAGATACATTCTTCTCACTCCAAGAAGCCCGCACGAGACGCCAAGAACTGTGCACAGAGCTGCTATCACGATGCCGTTAAGTCCCGATATAATGACAATTATGATTATGAGTGCCGACAATACAGCTGTATTTACAGCTTTGTAGCTGATTTTCGGGAAAATTCCGACCATGCCTCTGGAGAGTTTCAATGTGATTAACGATGCCATGAAGCATGAAAAAAGAGATGTGAATATTATGAAGTAAACGTCAGCCGCGGCCGGAATGCCCATGCTTTCATATATTGCGAGGGCTGCCCCTGATCGCGTTTTCATGAGCGTGTGAAGTGATATGAATGTTAATGTGACTGCTGCTGTGTTGATACCTCCAAGTGAAATCATGAAGTCTTTTTCCCTTCCCCTGAGCAAGGTGTTTGAGAGCACGCCTGCCTGGGATGGCCCCACACCCGGCAGTATGCCGACGAGCATGCCCGCCAGCCAGCCCGTGAATCCTCCCTTGATGAATCTTATGTCCTTGTTGCCTCTGATTTTCTGCTTCGGGAATATGTTTGCTGTGCTCATGCTCGTTATTATGACAGGCAGGCCGAACAGGCCGGTCAATGCGGGAAACATCGCTTGCTGCGAAGAGAATGAGGAAAGCAGGAGAATCCCTGAAATGCCTGAAACTATAAAAAAGAACAGCCCATAGTGCCTTTTCCTGTCCGGCAGCAGAAGTGCCAGCAGGACAGCTGCAAGAAGGATGTGTATGTATGATTTCACATAACTGTAAAGCATGGGCAGAAACCACATAAGAAACGGGGACGAAATGGCTGTAAGTGTTGTGACTGTAACTGCTCCTGCTACTGTGAGCACAACTGCCTCGTGTCCGAGGCCTTTCAGGAGAAACCTGTGGCCCGGAAGCACGGAAAGAGATGTCCCGTCTTCTGGTGCCCCGAGAAATATGCTTGGTATGAAACTCGTTATGCTGTTGGTAACTGCCAGTGAAACCACAAAAGATATAAGCGCGTAGGCGCCTGTGCCTGAAAGTGTTATCAGGAAAGGCATCAGCATAACAAAAAGCGTATTCGGGTGTATGCCTGGTATAAGGCCTGTCAGCACGCCGAGGGCTATGCCGGCAGACAGAAAAAACAGGATTTCCAGAAACATCAGCTCATTTCCACCTTCCTTGTCTTCAGGTTTATGAGCGCGTTGTGTCCTTTTGGCATGGAGATGATGCTGACGCCTTTGTAATTCTCCACCCATGGGGGGTTCCGGCTTATGAACCATATGATATCCGGTATTGTCTCAAACACCATTGCACTGTTTGGTATCGCGGTTTCCTTTCTTACTATATGCCTTCTTTTGAGCATTTTTACTGCGTCTTCCTTTTCCACAGGATTATCGGTTTTGTACACAAATATGACAGCTTTTCCTGTTCCGTTTTCAAGGAATAACCACGCGGGATTTGTTATCATCCGCTCCTGCCCCTGCTCTATCAGACTGTCTTCTGTTATGACTACATCAGCGTTTTGCTCGTGGCTGCCTCTCTCATATGTAAGCAGCACCTTTCCTGTCATTGTGTTTATCTCCCTGTCAAGAGGTATATCCGGGTATGATATCTCCTCTCCCACAAGGATGCCGTTCCTCATCCAGCCGGAAACAGCGATGACATCATGTATGTCCGGGCGGGTTGTGCTCCTGACGTGCAGGATGCCTGTGGTGTCCTGAATGACAAAGCCTCCTTCCGCGGTTTCGGAAACCATTCCTATTACAGTTATTTTTGCGTTTGTTCTTCCTATGTTGTTTATAGAGACAGCGCTCGTCTTCCTTAACAGCATCCTGCGCACGGCTTCATAGCGCTGTACATTTATGTTCACAACATCATCTACTGTGATCTCCCTGGAAAGTTTTACTCCCTTTATTCGGCATGTTATCCTTTTCTTTGCCGCTCCCGCGGGTGCTGACTGTGCTATTGCGTCTGTCTCGCTGTCAATGGCTGTCATGCCTTGTTTTTCTATTTTTTCAAGAGTTTCTGGTGTGACTATTATGCCTTTCCTGAGAAGTTCCCTCACTATTTCTTCCTTGGTCATAAAACCACTATACATTCAGAAAGGATTCCGGGAATTCATAAGCCAGCGTCCGCGTCATTATCTTTATCAGGTCGGGGTTCAGTTGAAGGTTTATTTTTCTCGTCCTTCCGTATCTTCCTTTTGAAACAATAGAGGCGTTTATGACGCCTAGCATGTCCAGTTCTGATATCAGGTCAGAGACACGCCGTTGGGTAAGAGCCTTCAGGCCGTATTGGTTTGTAAGTTTTTCGTACAGCATGTAAACATCGCCCGTCTGCATTGCTTTCTGGCTCTTTCCGTAAAGTTTTATCATCGACAGCAGCACTATTTTTGAGTGCTTTGGCTGTGACTTGACCACCTCAACCACCCTGTCCTTGTCTATTTTGGCCTGTGCCTTGTTTATGTAGCTCTCGTTTACTGTTGTCTTGCCCTCCCTTTCACAGAGTTCGGCTGCCACCCTCAGAAGATCAAGCGCCTTCCTTGCGTCGCCATTCTCCTGGGCAGCAAGGGCAGCGCACTTCCTTATGGCGCCGTATTCCACTGTGTTTTCATTGAACGCCATTGACACGCGCGCCTCAAGTATGTCCTTTATTTCCTGTGCATTGTAAGGAGGAAACACCATTTCCTCTTCTGAAAGCGATGATCTTATCCTCGGGTCCAGCTGGTCTATGAATCCCACCTTATTAGAAATGCCTATTATTGTTATTTTTGAGCCGCTTGAGTTTATGTCCTGGTTTATCCTCGTGATTGTGTATAGTATTTCGTTTCCCACTTTTCCCAACAGTGCGTCTATTTCATCAAAAACGAAGATGACGCTGCCGCCGTAATTCTCTATATGCTTGGTGAGTTTTTGGTAAAGTGTGTTGGTTGGCAGGCCTGTAAATGGAACGTTCTCCCCGAAAAACGATATTATATTCGTGAGCATGCGGTATTCGGTGTCTGATATTTTTTTCATCTTGCAGTTGATGTATATTATCTTAACCTTCCTGCCGCTTTCCTTTGCTGCTTCCTCAAGGGACGATGTCACCTTGCGTATGCACAGGCTTTTTCCTGTTCCTGTTTTACCGTATATGAAAATATTCGATGGTTTTTCGTTTCTCAAGACAGGGGCTATTACATGAGCGAGCTCTTCTATCTGCTTCTCCCTGTGTGGTATATTGTCAGGTGTAAAATCAGATGAAAGAGCGTTCTTGTCTTTAAACAAGCCAACTTTGTTGGTGTAGGAACGGAATATGTCATTAAGTGATGATTGTGACATGGTTATCAACTGGAATTATTATTTCATGATATACTTTAAAAAGGTTTATTTCCACTGGAGAATTTTCGCGTGTTTTCTTATGTTTTTCATATATCCTAACACAGACCCTCTGGTTTCCTGTGGAATTTGTTTATATCATAAAACGACAACAATAATAGTTATAACTCTGTTATAGTATAATATAATAACAACAAAACATAAAACAAAACAGGAAAAATTCCATCAGAAACATAGGTGTGTGTCTTAGCTTATAACATATTTATCTTTAAAACAACAAATAACACTATCCGGTGATGGTATGCGTATATTGGTAATAGCAGACATTCACAGCAGATTTGACATGTTGCAGAAAATAATGGATGAAGTCAGTGATGAGAATTATGACATAATTGTGTCACAGGGAGACTTCACTGACATGTTCACGACCACGACAAATTTTACACAAATGGAAATAGCAGATGTCATAGTGCAGAAGCTTATGATACCCAATAAGCCGCTTTTCTGTGTTCCCGGAAACCACGATCCGTATGAACTGCTTGACATATTTGACGATTACGGCATCAATCTTCATCAGAAAAAGACAGACACGAACGGCTTTACCATGATAGGCTGGGGTGGTGCCGACACACCGTTCCGCACAAACTTTGAGCCCACTGAAGAGGAAACAATGGATGTGCTCAAGGGTCTTCTTGTCGGCGTTGGGGGGGAATGGATACTTGTTACGCATGCGCCGCCAAAGGGCACCAAGCTTGATATAGTTGACAAAAAAAAGCACGTCGGCTCAGAATCCATACGGAAAATAATAGAGAAAAAACAACCCCTTTTGGCTCTCTGCGCTCATATACACGAAAACAACGGTACTGACAAAATAGGCAAAACAACAATCTTTTATCCCGGGCCTGCATACAGCGGCTATTATGGATTCGTGGATATAGAGAACAACATGGTCATATGCAAAACACACAGAATACGCAACTAAATGCTGTGCGCCCTTTCCATGAAGTCTTCCACATTCGTGTTTTCGCACACAGAAAGAGGAATTTCCTCCACCACTGCTATGTTCTTGGCGACATCGCTCACGCCTGCTTCCGGAAGATTGTGCAGCACCATGAGCGCAGGTCTGAGATTGGCAACCTTTATGGCTATCATAGGTCCCTTGCCTGTTGTTATGTTTGTAAAGACAAGTGCCCGCTGCGTAGTCACACCATAAAGCTTTCTGAGCTCTGAAAACGACAGTTCTGTAATAGCTTTGACAGAATCGATTAGTGTGTATCCGTAAACCTTTGCATTCTTGTTAAGCACAGGTGTTATGAGCCTTGCACCGACCTTCCTGCAGAATTCCTCGACCCCCACGCCATCTTCGAATTCCCTTATGTCAAGTATGGCAGATGACACAGTTTTCTCGTCATCCACTGTGAGGAATTCCTTAAGTACCTCGCCACCATGCTGCATGTCTATCTTCATCAGCGCCTGAACATACTTTCTGAGAAATATTATGCCCGGCGACTTCCTCCTGCCAGATTCATAGTCTGAAATTACAGATGATGTGACACCAAGTAT
>Ga0190359_1002687_pt1 | contig 10528 bp, 10 predicted proteins | sample 48721823_MG_FD_161269 | JGI IMG/M metagenome (GOLD analysis project Ga0190359, IMG submission 161269) | Hydrothermal vent microbial mat bacterial communities from Southern Trench, Guaymas Basin, Mexico - 4872-18-2-3_MG | ecosystem: Environmental > Aquatic > Marine > Hydrothermal vents >...
TGGTATGCCCAATAGTAGGTGGTGCAATAATCGCTGGAGCATCACAGGAAGTTATAGATGAACTATGGAAACTTGGAGGAAATATTGGAACTGCATTTCAGATAAGAGATGATATCATAGATTTGACAGAAGGAAAAGGGAGACCACCTGGCTGCGATATAAGAGAAGGCAAACCAGGGATACTTTACGCGCATGCACTAAGAAATGCCAACCCCGAAGAGAAGAAAAAGCTTGTAGAAATAATGAAAAAGCCCAGAGATGAAACAACTGATGAAGATATAGAATGGGTGAAAAAACTCTACGAAAAATATGGAACAATTGAATATGCGCAAAAAAAGGCGGAAGAATTAAAAAAAGAGGCGATGAGAATTTTGGATGAACTGCCGTTTTCAAAAAAAGATGTTGTGAAACAAATAGCAGAGTATGTAATTTCAAGAAAAACTTAGGAGGTTGATGATATGAGCAGAATTCTTGATGATTTTGACCCTGAAGATAGAAGAGGGGGGGAAGATGATTTAGGACATTATACTGATCCTAAAAAACTAAGTCACGGATATAACAATCCCGAGTGTGATGGTGACTGTGCACATTGTCCTTATGCTACATGCTGAATGACGTATTCTTGGTAAATTGTCGAGGTTAGATTTAAATAATGAAAAAGGTGTAAGAAAACCTTATGACACCCGACAATCCAGCAATTTTAGATGTGGACGGCCTTATAGCAGATTTTCAGAGGGGAGCCGACCTGGCTGGAGTTGGTAAATTTTATTCTGTTACAAAGGACAATCCTGAACTTTTGGACAAGGCATTCGACGACGAATACGCAACCACGTTCAACGATGAGCTCAAGAGAGAGGTTGAACATCTCAAAAGAGAGCCTGAATATGTTATACAAACCCTCATCAAAGAGGTTGACATACTCCCAGGCTCAGTGGAAACTATTAAAGAACTGAATAATTATTTTGATGTCTTCCTTTGCACTGACAACCCAATTCTTGGAAATCCCATCGTAGAAAAAATATTTAAATCTAAGTTCGGGAATGGTGACTCGCCTGTAAAAGAGATTTATGCAACAAGAAGCGCAAGAGTTGTCGATGGACAATTTAGGATTGAATTCAATGGAAAAAAGGAAGATTATGTGTTGGGTAAGCTTGATGGAGCAGAATATGGGTTGGTGATGGTTGAAGGAAGAAACGATGTTCGAGTAGCCAAAAGCGTTAAAGAAAAACATCCTGAAGCATGTGTTGTACAAGTCGGCAATAATTGTTATGATTTTGGAGGCTATGTTGACCACAAATTTGAAAATATCGGAGATATTCTTAGCCATCCCGAGATTTTAACAAAAAGCGAATAATTCATTTAATGTCGAAGTTAAGTTTATATACTGTCGAATTAATTACTTTGTTTATGCCAACATTTGAAGATATTAGAAGGGAAATAGGTATAACAGGTGTTATGAATCCATTTGGAATATACCCAGATGAATTCGACAAGCAATACGTAGATAAAGATATTTCATACCAATAAAGACTTCATTAGGTAAAAACCGAACAATTTAGAAATGCTTAAATAGAATTCTTAATTTAATAGAGTTATGGACAAAAAATTCATAATAGGTATAATAGTACTCCTTGCGGTTGGTATGGTAACTGCAACTACGGTATATTTTATTTTTCCATACGTACCGAAACAACCACCAAAAGCAGACTATACAGGTTCAACTCCTCAGGGAATTCAAGAAGTTGTAGATGCCAACAATCAGTTTGCCTTTGATATATATAAAGAATTGGATAAGTCAGAACAAGGAAATATATTTTACTCCCCTTACAGTGTTTCTGCCGCTCTTGCAATGACTTACGAAGGCGCTAATGGTCAAACAGCAGACGAGATAAAATCTATCTTTCACTTTCCAGAGAATGATATTTTAAGACCAAATTTTGCTGCAATTTATAATGAAATCAACGGTGGAAATGGAGCGTACGAATTAAGAACTGGAAATGCTTTGTGGATCCAAAAAGATTTTCCCCTTCTTGAAGACTATACCAACAGGGTTGAAAAATATTACGGTGGTAAGGCAACCAATGTAGATTTTGTCAAGGAACCTGAAAAATCAAGACAAACAATCAACACTTTTATTGAAGAACAAACAAATAACAAAATCAAAGAATTGATTCCTGAAGGAATTCTTACAGAGATGACTAGATTAGTTCTAACAAACGCAATTTATTTCAAAGGGACATGGGAATGGAAATTTGATGAATCTAAAACACAAGAGCGAGACTTCAAAATAACTCCGAATAACACTGTAAAGACTCCGATGATGTACATGAACCCTGATAAAGCCGAGTTTAACTACGCCGACCTGGGAAAATTGCAAATATTGGAGCTTCCATACAAAGGTGGGAAAATTTCCATGCTGATCCTATTACCAAAACAGGGAGAATATTACAACTTTGAAAATGGTAAAAGAGTTACTTACAACTACACTCTTAAAGACATCGAACTCTCATCTAAAAAACTTGAAGAATGGAAAAATAAAATGAAAGAAACAAAAATGGATTCAATATCACTCCCTAAATTTGAATTTGACACAAAATATTTTATGAAAGATACTTTGCGTGCTATGGGAATGCCAACTGCATTTTCTATGAGTGCTGATTTCTCTGGAATGGATGGAACGCTAAATCTCTATATTGATAAAGTAATTCATCAAGCTTATATTAAAGTTGATGAAGAAGGCACAGAAGCTGCTGCCGCAACTGCGGTTATTGTAAATGAAAAAGGTATAGGTACGCCAACAACTAATACTTTCAGAGCCGACCATCCATTCATATTTATAATTCAAGAAAAAGAAACAGGAAATATTTTATTTATGGGCAGAGTTGTCGACCCAAACAAATGAATATTACATCATGTCAACTTCGTCGATTCCAAGCAGTTTCAGACAGTTTTTCATGGTTTGCATAAAAGCCCAAACAAGCGCCAGCCTTGAATTCTTGAGTGGCTCATCCGCCTGCAGCACGGGACACTTCTCATAAAATTTTGAAAACAAAGAAGCCAGCTCATAGGAGTAGTTAGCCAAAAGATGTGGCTTATACTTCAGGGCAGCATTCTCAACAACTTCTGGAAAGTTCGATATTTTCTTTATCAGTTCAAACTCTTCTGGCTCTGAGAATTTCAAGTTTCCGAAAGAAGATTCTTCAGATTTCTCTAAAATTTTTTTTGCCCTAACCAAAGAGTACTGCAGATAGGGACCTGTCTCGCCTTCAAATGACAATGATTCCTCAGGATTAAAAACAAAATCCTTGTGTTCATCATATTTCAGCAGAAAGAACTTTATGGCACCAAGGCTTATTTTCCTTGACAGCTCCGCAAGTTTCTCATCATCAATCTTGTTTCTTTTCTTTATTTCCCCCATAGCCATCTCTTCAATTTCATCCATAAAATTATCGGCATCCACCACTGTTCCCTCCCTGGACTTCATTTTCCCGGACGGAAGAAAAACCATCCCATAGCTAAGGTGATAATTCTCCGGCGCAAAATCATAGCCAAGTTTTTTCAACTCATCCAAAATTTTGAAAAGAACATCAAAGTGGTAGTTCTGCTCATTGCCCACAACATACACAGATTTGTCAATCTTAAATTCCTTATACTTCAAATATGCTAGATAAATATCCTGGGTTATGTAAAGTGTTGTCCCGTCAGAACGGATTAAAATTTTCTTGTCCAGTCCCCGTTTTGACATATCAAAGAAAATTGCGCCGGTTTCATCCCTTTTAAATATGCCTTTTTTTAATCCCTCCAAGACCATCTCCTTTCCTTTCTTGTAGGTTTCACTTTCCCTGTAAATTTTATCAAATTTGACGCCAAATCTTTTATAAGTTTCTTCAAATCCTTCTTCCGCCCATCCATTCATTTTTTCCCATAATTCGCGGACTTCCTTATTGCCTTCTTCCCATTTTCTTAACATTTCCCTTGCTTCCTCTTCCAGTTCCGGATTATCTTTAACTTTTTGAGAAAACAAGACGTAAAAATCTCCCACGAAATGATCTGGTTTCTTATTGGGTTCAGCTTCATTGCCCCACTTTTTGTAAGCAAGCATAGATTTACATATATGAACGCCCCTGTCATTGTGAAGGTTAACGCGAAAAACCTTAAAGCCGAGCATCTCAAAAAGACGTGAGACGGACTCTCCTATTGCCATATTTCTCATATGACCCAGGTGAAGTGGCTTGTTCGTGTTTGGAGCTGGGTACTCAACCATGACTTTTTTTCCTTTGCCAATACCGGAATGGCCGAACCTCTCACCAAGTTTCTTGATATTATTTATTACATACCCGGCGAACTTTTCATTGTCTAAAAAGAAATTTAGGTATGGACCAGCAACTTCCACTTTCTTGATTAATGAATCTCTAGGAATTTTTATTTTCTGTGCAATCTCTTTTGAAACCTCACCTGGACTTTTCTTCAATTCCTTGGCCAAAGAAAAGCATGGAAAAGCCAGGTCACCAAGACTTGGATCTGGCGGCTCTTCTATCAATTTCAAAATCTCATCTTCTTTCAAATCCAAAACTTTCTTCAATATTCTTGCAACTTCTTTTTTTATCTCCATAAATACCATTTCTCGTTGTTTTTATTTAATATTTATCTGGTTCATGCCCTTAGCAAAAGATTTTCCAATGAAATATATAAAGAGCAAGAACGATAAACAAGATTGTAAAGAAAAATTGGTGGAGTTATATAAAATTTATTCTGTTTCAAAAAATTTTGGTATAACCTCTTTCCACCCTTTCATAACTATATCTCCATTTTCTGCACAGGGAACGACTCCATCAGCATACTCAAGTACATCTTCAACTGTTGGTCCCCATCCATCAATGATAAATTCTCCAATTAACTCAATTATTCTTTCATGTTCTTTAATTTCTTTTTTATATTGTGAAGGAATAACACACTCTCCTGCAGAATGACATCCTATGTAGGCACGCAAGGATCTATCAAGCATTTTTACATTATTTGGAATTTTGTTGTCAACTTTTCTTTTCAAAAGTGGAATCTCTTTTTTAAGATTTACAGATAAATATGTTGGTATATCATTTAGATTATAAGCTGTATAACGGAGTAATTGTCCTGCAGTAGTTTCATCTTTTTTACGTTTGAAATCTTTCCCTGAAAGTTGAGAAAGAAACTCTCTTTTTACTTCTTCTTCAGGAGTTCCTACTAATTTATTTTCTAGATAACTCATATATCCTGCAATTGATGAAGTGCTTTTGATAAGTGCATGTGAAAAATAATGATTAAGATTCATTTTATTTTTATGTAATTTTAATTTAAAAAATAATGCCGCTTGTGGAGAATATATTGGATATAACCCTTCAAGAAACCCACAATTATCAAAATCTCCTCTTTCAAGCATTAACTTTGCCTGTTCATAAGGAGATTTTCCTTCTAAATCTTTAAGCGTTAATTCACCCATATTATTTATTACTTTAAAGTAGTATTTAAAGATTACGGTTAAGATATTTAACCAGTTTTTTGAAAGTTTTTGTTGAAAACACTACTCTTTTTTTAAAAATATATCCAAAGTTCTCAAATATTTTTTTTCATTCCCGAGAGAAGACACCTACAGTTTCTTCTCTAAGGGGTTACTTATCTTCCCTTTTGTAAAAGCATTAAAAGTTGTATCCCAATTTCTCAAATATTTTTTTCATTTTCAATGAGTCAACTTCAAGAACCGGGGATTCTGAAATTATTTTTATGTCTGTTTTCGCTTCCAGAATTCTTTTTGCTACTTCTTCAACAGGCGGATTCTCCATTGTATCATCAAAAGTGAGATGACGCCTTTCGCCCTTGTCCGTATATTCTATTTGGGAGAAGTGTGAATGAATATAATCCATTTTTAAACTCCTTATTTTTTTCATAACTTCCTCATAATCAACTTTACCGCCATTTCTTGCCCATAAATGCGCAAAATCCACGCAGAGCATGGAATGTTTTGTTCTCATCTCCTTGAGCATCATAACCAATTCGTCCAAAGAGCCAAACTGGGATTTTTTACCTGTGGTCTCCGGCGCTATCTTAACACTCCAACCTTTCTCCTTTATTTTATCTATTATGTCCAGAATATTATCTTTGATTATCTCGTACGTTTCCTGTGGTGTATATTTTCCGTAATAGCCGGGATGGAAAACCACAGGGCTTGCATGCATGTAATGAGCGCGCTCACACGACTGGAGAATCCTTTGCTTGGATGCCTTTATTTTTTCTGGCTCTACAGATGCAAGGTTCACAAAATATGGCGCATGAACAGAAAGCTTTACTCCAGTTTCATTTGAAACTTCTCCGGTTTTTTTCGCAAGCTCATTTTTCATTTGCACTCCATGTGTGAACTCCACTTCCATTGCCTTCAGGCCAAGCTCTTTAACCTTTCTGATTCCACCTATGATTCCCTCTTCTTTAGCTGCTAAAGGTATTCCAGCAGGCCCCAATAGAATTTTCATGAAATAAGATTATAAGAACAAGTATAAAAATATCTCTAATATTACAAGCGAAATCCCAATTGCAACAATATGCTCCGGTTTAAGTCTAATCTTCTCTGGACTATCCTCAAAGTACCTTGTTAAACCAGCCGTACTCATGGGCATTCTTTCTTTTTCCTTAGCCATAGTTATTCACTAACTCCATATATATTTAAACATTGATGGTGTGTTGGAATAGCCCGTCTTCTGTAGGTCTATTACTGGCTTTAAGCCAGATCATCTGAAGACCTTTCGGCATTCGTCATCGCCGAGACGCACACAAAAATGCACGCCAATCTTTAGCGACCTACCCGCTGCTCTTTCATCATTGCAGCCTACTTGGTCTTGCACCACACGGATTGATCCGTTTCACCCTGTCCAACCAACATCATTAAAAATCATCTTACATGATTGGAAAGGTTTCGTTTCTGATATCAATCTGAGCCTCTCGGCTCATCTGCTTTCACAGACGTGTTTTTAAAGGTGGACGGAGCTTCCTCAGTATTCTCAAATCCCTGTGCGATGAACACAAGGATTTCATCCTTATATATACCGAAAGCCGACTCGCAACACACCAATAACTAATTGTATAAATTATCTATATAAAGTTAATGAAAAATTCATTGCTTCTTTAACTCCATTTCAACTACATTCTCAATCTGGTTAAGTGCATCAACCTGTTTTTTAAAAACAAAAATTGTTTTTAATCTGTTTACTTGATCTATAAATTCTTCCCTGTATTGCTCAGCTCTTTTCATAAAATAATCGGTATTTTTTTTATCTTCAAGTGAATTTTTTATACATGCAGATATGCCATTAAGATAAACCTGGGTGGTTAATTTTGTGATTTCAAGTATATTTTCTTCATTTATTTTTCCAATAATATCTTGCGGTTCTATTTTCTTAGATTCTTCTAAAAAATAACTGAAAAGATCATTCAGAAGAGCTCCAGCTCCAACAGGATGAGAATAATCTTCTGGATACTTCGCTCTCCATCTTAAATCATCAAGAACAAAATCTATATCAATATCAGACACTCTATACACCTTATACTGTTATAGTCATAATAAATTATTTAAATCTTCCGATAACTATTGAAAACATAAATAATCCATCATAGGCAAGATTTCTCAAAGGTTTGAGATAATATCTCAATTTTGAAACCTCACGGTTCCAAAATCCTGAAACCCGGATACAGGAAACCAAAAATGGCGATTAGTACTGGCAGACTAAAATGGTCGCCGAAGCTTCCATCTTACATCCCCAGCCTATCAAACCCGTCGTCTACGGGAACCTAAGTTGTCTATTTTTGAGAGCCGCTTCGGGCTTAGATGCATTCAGCTCTTATCGGCTAGCGCGTAGCTGCTCGGCAGTGCCCGGTCGGACAACCGATATACCAGTGGCGCCAGAAGGGTGTTCCTTTCGTACTGACCCTTCTTTTCCCTCAGACAACTAAACACTCCTGGTAGATATAGACCAAACTGGCTCACGCCGTTCTGAACCCAGCTAATGTACCTTTTTGATGGGTGAACACCCCTACCCTTGGCTGCTTGCAGAAACTTTCCCTTCTATCACAGACTTCATTGAAGTTTTCTTTTCTAAAGTCTTTTCTTTTGTGAAAAGAAAAGCTTTTGCTGCACAGCCAGGAGAAGATAAGCCGACAACGACGTAACAACACGCGGCGTCAATATGGGCTCTCAGCCGCTACGATCCGATTATCCCTGAGGTAGCTTTTCTGACGTCCCTGAGCCTCATCAATAGGCTTCAGGATATCGCTAGGCCAGGCTTTCGCCTCTGGATTCCTCGTTTTTCAGAATCCAGTCAAGCCAGCTTTTGCCCTTGCACTCTAAGGAGGATTTCTGACCCTCCGGAGCTGACCTTTGGGCGCCGTTGATATCTTTTCAACGGCGTACCGCCCCAGCCGAACTGTCCACCAATCGATGTCCGGATTTCTCCGTAAGTAATACAGCTTCGAAAGGGTAGTGTTACACTCAGCGACCGACGCACATCGAAGATGTACGTCAATCTTTACTGACTCCACTTGAGCTGGCGCCCAAGCTTCGACGTCTCCTACCTACACTCTACAATCAAAGCCGCATCACAACGACAGGCTACAGTAAAGCTCTACGGGGACTTCTCTTCCCACCAGGAGTCTCAGGCCCATTCCCCTGAACAGCAAGTTCGCTGAACTCCAACTTGGGACAGCGGGGACCTCGTTAAGCCCTTCATGCGGGTCGACATTCAATCGACAAGGGATTACGCTACCTTAAGACGATCAGAGTTATCGCCGCCGTTTACCGGGGCTTCACTCCCTTGAAAGAGAGCTTGACACACCGGCACTGGGCAGACCTCACCAGCTGTACACAAGGTTTCCCTCTAGCAGCCGGCTATGTTTATTAACTAGAAAGAATGGATTTTAACAGAATTAACCTTTGCTCTAAATATATTTATGGAATTCTTTCGATAAATTTGTAGACCAAATGTCTTTCCAAATCTGTATATGTAGCATACGATTTTTTGCTTCTCTAAGAAATTCTTAATTTCTTCTAGAATTTGCGTATTGTTGTTGTAAATTACCATTCTATCTGTAACTGTACCTTCTGCATCAAATATTCCTGAGATGAATTCCCATTTGTTGTCATTCGAAAGTTCCTTAAAATATTTTCTTATATCTCTCCTTATTTCTCTAAACTCAAAAAAAATTTCTTTAGAGTAAATCAATGCCCTTTCTTTATTTAGGAATTCATAATTGTATACTCTAAGATTAAGATTTTCGAATTCACTAACAACTCTTTTTATTATTTTGGAGTTTCTTTTGTGCTGGTCTATCCATACAGCATATGCTCTATTTTTTCCTTTGTTTGATGTTCCATCACCAAATAGAACACCTGCTAGATATGGCGTCATTTTCATAATATTACTTCATGCTATGTTATATATAAACATATCCACTCCTTCTATTTGTTAAACAGTCGGGCCCCCCTTGTCACTGCGACCTGCACTTTTCTAAAATAGAAAGCACAGGCATCCCTTATACCAAAGATACGGGACCAATGTTGCCGAATTCCCTAAGTTGGATTACTTCAACACCTTCGCCTTCTCAGCGAGAGCACCTGTGTCGGTTCTGGGTACGGACATTAAAGGATAGTTCAATTTCCTTTTCATGGGCTCTAAGAATCAGCTAAACTCCCCATACAGGAAGCCTTACCATATTCACTTCCTTCTCTCTTTTACAGATCTCCAGAAGCTTATATGGTAAGATAAGGCGACGGCCTTACTTAACCTATCTCAAAGCGTCAGAAATTGATAGTTGCCTTTAACGGCGCAGGAATATTAACCTGCTACCCTTTCGCCAAGCTCGGTTAAGACTTGGCTTAGGACCGGCTTACCCCCGGTTGATAATCATGGCCGGGGAACCCTTGCTCTTTCGGTGGTTGAGTATCTCACTCAACTTTGCTGCTACTATCAGCAGGATTTTCGTTCCCACACGGTCCACAAGACCTCACGACCTTGCTTCTGCCCATGCAGGACGCCTCCCTACAACTGCCTTTAAAAAAGCAGTCTAAGGTATCGGTAGCTAACTTACTCCCGTCCATCTTCAGCGCTCATAACCTAGACGGGTGAGCTGTTACGCTTTCCTTAGAGGGTGGCTGCTTCTAAGCCAACCTCCCCGCTGTTTTAGGTTATGAACAACCTTTGTGACTTAGTTAGCATTTTGGGACCTTAACCTTAGTCTGGGTTGTTTCCCTTTCGGGTACTGAACTTAATCCATGCACCCTCACTCCAACCTTCTAAAGCGATAACAGATTTTGAGTTTGACAGCGAAGCCGAGAATTTCTTCCCTTAACTTCCCAATCAGTGCTTTACCCTGTTATCTGCCTCTGGTCAGGCTGAGCTAAGACTCATTTCGGGAGGAACCAGCTATCTCCCGACTCGATTGGCTTTTGGTGGCTGAAAGCCAGCAATTTGAAAATATGTGATTTTCAGCTTTCACCCCTACTCCCAAATCA
>Ga0190359_1002688_pt1 | contig 10526 bp, 6 predicted proteins | sample 48721823_MG_FD_161269 | JGI IMG/M metagenome (GOLD analysis project Ga0190359, IMG submission 161269) | Hydrothermal vent microbial mat bacterial communities from Southern Trench, Guaymas Basin, Mexico - 4872-18-2-3_MG | ecosystem: Environmental > Aquatic > Marine > Hydrothermal vents > Microbial...
ACAGGCGCGGTAAACTTCTTTCTTTTTGAACTTGGGCCGAAGCGGCCCGTCCAAAGCCACGGCAAGGAGGGGGTCGTTCCCCTCCCCTAGCAAGGACATAAGGGCGCGCCTTCTCTCCTTCTGCTCATTACGGGCTTTGCTGCAAACCCACCACACTTCGCGTTTGTTCCACGAAAGCACACACAAGCCAGTCGTGGCGCGCCTATCGCTGTAGCCCACATCAATTCCGAGTACGCGCCCAGTGGGCGGAAGCCAATTGTTACTTTTTCGCCGGGCCATGAGATACTCTTTTACGGTATCTTCAAATCTGCAGCATGGTCAAGATTGTTTTTAATACCCGCCATTAATCCACGCAATACCCTTGCTCCTCTTCTTGATCGATCATCAGGGACAGTCCCTGGGGGTAGGTCAGGGACAGGCACGGGAAATTCGGGGGATTGCAGATGACGGGGGCGGTGGGGTCTGGGGGTGACGGCGTCCTGCGAGCGGGATTTGGTCGACTGTCGACCATGTCGACCAAACCCTCGAAATCCACGTAACTAACCGTAAAACATGCACATGCAAAAATGACGAAACTGTCGACCAAGCACGAATCACCCGTCTCGGAAATGGACTTTAGCCGGGGACAGGCCTCGGGGGTCGAGCAGTATCACAGTATCATCCTCATTCGTTCCTCCCTGGGGGGCCGAAGCCCCCCGGCCCCCGGTGCATCGTCATGCCGGGGGCGGGGCTCGAACCCGCACGGGACGAGGTCCCAAGGGATTTTAAGTCCCTTGTGTCTACCAGTTCCACCACCCCGGCGTTATACAAGTTCACGATTCTACGCTCTTTTCTTTCGAGGTCAACTTCGGATATCTGGTCCGGTAAGGAAATTCCGGTACCTCCCAGTTGCTTAAGCAACTGGGGGGTTGAAGTGTTACAGGTTGAATTGGCGGGCCAGGACAGTGCTTTCCCGACCGGCTTCACATCGTCGGTCTAAGTTATCTTGGGATCAAGAAACAGGAAATGGGGGAAGATCGCTGTTCCTAACACGACAACCCCTTCAGCGAGGCGCAGTCCGGTACCGCCTTCGTAATCGGGAGACTTGCACATGGAGGTGCTACAGTAAATGCGTCAATCGAGTGTCCCAAAATCGTTGACAGGTGCCGGATTTCCGGAAGAAGAATAATCCACAACGTGACCGCGAAGAGAAAAACCAGGGATGAGAAACCACAACAATGGACTGGTCCCTGGCTCATCCATTTCTTCCAAAGACATCTTGATGATGATCCCAGCGAGTCTATCCCGGCGAGAAGTTTTCTTGATTCATGCCCGGTGAAGGTTGCCGCTACCATGTTGGCTGTCGTCAAGGCGGTTTCAGAGGCTCCACCTCCAGCCTTTAGCGGTGGGGGTAAATGGGAAGCCATGCACGGCAAGATGAAAGGATTCTACGAGGTGCGGGTGGACGGCCCGAACCGTAGACACTACAGATTGTTCTGTGTTCTCGAACGTAGTGGACATGATGTAGGGCTGGGCGGTCCCAGCGTAGTTCTGATTTCTGGCAAGGACAAACCTTTCCGGACCAAGATGTCGGAAGCGGACTACGAGGAGGTTTCCAGGCTGGGCGAGGAGTACCGGAAGCGGCGGCCTCGTTCCGTCGTTCCTTGAGGCTCTATTCTGGGTACTATCTCCAGGCGGAGGTTGAGCGCGGCTGCTAATTTGACTACCGTGGCGATAGTTGGATTGGGACCTTCCGTGGTGAGAAGCCTTCTTACTATCTCAGGCTTTGCCCCGATTCTCCGGGCCAGGTCGGCCTTGCTCAGATTCAGTTCTTTCCTGGCCTTGTCCAGTAGCCGCATGATCTGGTCTATGGCGTTGATCTCGGCCCGTGCGTCGGCGTACTCACGGGCAAATTCATCGTCCTTCAACCTCTCATCCAGATAGCGGTCAAACGCTGTTTTTCGCTTGCCAGCCATGGTCGACCTCCACTATACACAGCGTAACATATATGTTACGGCCAGGCAAGCCAAAAAACCACTAAGAAAACAACCCCCGGTTTGCCCCGTATCCGGGATCCTCTCTCTGGTGTGAGCCCGGACACAGGGCAGTACTGTAAAACCACGGGGAGAAGTCTTGGACTATTCTTGATGTGCCGATTCCACCACCCCGGCGTTCTTGCCGGCAAGATTACACCCGCCCGCCGCCGATGGCAAAATCGGCCGGGAGAGTACCGGGCCGGCCCCGCAGACGGGAGAGATAGCAGCCCTTGCGAGAAATGTTGGGGACTTGTAATCCGATGATGCAGGAGGTAAGAAAGGGTCGAGAGTCAGCAGAGTTCATGGAACCCGAGACCCGAAAATCAGCTGCCGCTGCCGATGATTTCTCCGTGGAAGATGGAGACCCGCGCGGCTGGGAGAGCATCTCCGAGTGGACCGGCGGTATCGAGCCCGACAGCGTCGAGGCGCTCGCCGGGGTACGGGAACTCAACCAGGTATATCCGCTGTTGCACGCCCTGGTGGGCCGCTCACCACGTGAGTTCCTGGTTCGGGCCGCGGCCCTGGAGGCCCTGGTGGCCGATGGACGCCCGCGCTTCACGAGCGAGGAGCTGGGAGAAGTGCTCTTCTGGCTCGAGGATGAACCGCGGAGCGCGGTCTTGCGGGCGCTGCGCCGCAGCGGCTGGCTGCATTACCACCCCGAACAGGGCACGTTGATCACCGATCTGGGCCGCTGGGCCTACGACGTGTTGAGCTTCCTGCATCGCCGCCTGCGCGAGAACGAAATCCAGCCGACCCTGGCGAGTATAGAGTACGCCATGGAGATCGGTCTGGATCCCATTCACCACCTCAAGTCCATGCGCTCCAGGTTGGTGCAACTGCGAGAAGAAATGCAAATGGCCCTGCGCTCGCAGTCGGAGGTAATCCTGCACCGCGCCGTGGCCAAGCTGGAGACGGCCCTGGAGCTTTCCGGCCAAATCCGGGCGGTGCTCGACCGGGTTCAGGAAAAAGAGCGACCGGAGTCCGCTGCGGGGGCGTCCGCGGCCCAGGTGCGGCGGCTGTGTCGCCAGGTACACGACATGCTTTCCCGCCTGCACCTGGTGGCTTCCGATCTGAACGCCGCCCTGACCGAGGTGGGCCGCCAGTACCTCCACCTGGCCGCCGGCCTGACCGTCGAGCAAGTGGTGCGCGCCCTCATGCGGCGCAGCCGCGAGGAACTGGCCGCGCTCGGGCGGGAGGCGTTGCTGCCCGTGCACCCGTCTCCGACACTGCTCACCACCGAGGTTGTAGCCGCCTCCGCGGAAATGCAGTTACTGCGGGAAAGGCTGGAGCCTGAGCCGGTCAGCTGGGAGGAACCTCCCGAGGCGCCTCGCTTCGCAGACGCCGCGGAGTTGCCCGGGGAAGTTCGGGAACTGCTATCCGATCTGCTGCGTGTCGCCGGCGAGGATCGACCAGTCGCCCTGCATGACTTCGTACCGCGGGCGGACCGCTCCACTTCGTTCCTGCGCGCCAGCCTCCTGGCGCTGGCCGGCGACAGGCACGGCGGTGAAGGGATAACCGGCCAGTTGCGCGCCGTCGAAGTAGAGATCGAGTGCGATGGCGACGGCTGGCCCGCCGAGATCGGCAGCGGTCCGCTGGCACGGCTGACGCCGGGACGCCTGCAGCCCCGCCGGCAGAAGGAGCGCCCGTGAAGACGGCGGCTCAAATCTGCGCCAGGTTGATACGTGAGGCCGCCGTGGCCCGCGGGGAGCTGCCGGAGCTGGATCTGCCTGACGTTCGCAGTGAAGTGGAACAGCGCCTGGCGCAGGTCGGCCTGGCTCTTGCCTCCAGCGCCTACTCCGATTTCATCGGTGTCAGGCTGTCCGGGGAGGTCACGGCGGATTCCGCCTTCGATGCCGCCTCCAACGCGGGCCTGCGGTCCGATGCCTGCGCCCTGCTGGTGTTGTTGTGGGCGCGGCTGGTGCTGAAAAAGAGAACCGCCACCGACACCCGGCAACTTCCCGGCCAGGGAAGCCTGCTCGCCGATACTGCCCGGGAGGCCGCCCGGCGCTACAACCCGGAGATCCGCCTGGAGACCATCTACAGGGAATTCGGAGACGTCTTCGGTTCTCGCACCCACCTGAAACGGCTGGTCTCGCAGCTCCGGCGGCTGCGCTTCATCGCCGGCCGGGGAGATACCATCGAGGCCGGTCCCCTGCTGGAACTGGGTATCGACGGTGAGCACATGGTGTCTTTCATACGACGCGGCGTCCTGGCCCAGCTGATGGAGGAACGCGAGCGGAAGGACGCCCAGGAAGAGGCTCCCCATCCCGGCGAGCAGGTAGTTGCCGCCATCAGGAGTCTCGGCGGCTCTGCCGGCATCAAGCAGATCGAGGAGATCACCGGGGAACAACGCTCCCGCCTGCGTCGCGTACTCAGGCAGTTGCTGGATGAAGGCAGGATAGTGAAGACGGGCGCGCGTGCCCTTACCCGCTACCGGCTGGCAGAGGAAGAGTGAAATGTTTCGCTTCCTGGAAATCTCCTTGCACGGTTGGGACCTGTGGCCGGCCATGCGGGTGCCCCTGGCGCGCGACGTGGTCCTGATACTGGGGCCCAACGGCTCGGGCAAGACCACGTTCCTGGACGCCATCCGCCAGATCCTCAACGCTCCGCGCCTGTCTTCCCGGCGCCGCCTGCAGCACTACCTGCGCCGCCCGGACCGGCCGGCACTGCTCCGGGCCGTGGTATCCAATCGAAACGGTGAACCCGGAGCGGCGCCCTTCCGGCGCGAGCGTATCCTAACCAGCGAGGTCACCCTGGCCTGCGCCCTGGTTCCCTCCGGCTCCGGCACCCCGGAGAAGCGCTTTGCCGTGGCTCCGGGCCGGGTCGGCGTGGAGGAACTGCAGGCACGGCTGCTCGAGTCCCGTGACTGGTACGGCCCGGAGCGCTATGCGCGGGTACTGGAGGCGGCGGGTGTGAGCCGCAGCCTGATGAGCGTGCTGGCCATAGAACAGGGACGCACCAACAGTCTTTTCGACCTCAAGCCCCGCGAACTGTTCGTCAAGGTCCTCGACATGCTGGGCGACCGGGTCGTGCTCGAGCGCTACCAGGACGCCCGCAGTCAATACGCCGCCACCCGCAGCGAGCTGGCCAGGCAGACGGAAGCCCTCACCGCCAAGCAGGCCGAACTGCAGAGGATCCTCCGCGAGGTCCAGCGCCTCGATGAATACCAACGGGCAGCGGCCAAGGTGGCGGATCTGGAATCCCGCCTGCCGGCCGCGGAACTGCAGTCGCTGCTGCGCCGCCGTCACGATCTGGCGCCGAAGCTCCAAGAGCTGAGAACCAAGGTCAAGAAAGGCGAAGGCGAACAGGTGAGGTTGGCCGAATTGCTGGAACGGGCCCGCCGGGCGGAGAATGATGCCGCGGCCAGGCTCGCCCGTGCCAAGCAGGCCGAGAGCGAGGCGGTGGAACGACGCGCCGCGTGCGATCGCGAGGATGCCGTGGCGGCCGAGGAGCAGGAAAGGCTGGAGGACCTGGCCCGCGAGGCGGCCGCTCTCCCCGCCGGAGACCTGGAGGCACTGGGGGCCGAGCTGGAGCGGGTGGAACGCAACCTCTTCGACCTGGACGCTCGGCTGGAGGCGACTGGAGACAGGATGAGGCTGCTTGAAGAGAAACTCGAGCAGCTCGAAGCGGGACGCTCCGTCTTTCCCGATCCGGTGACCGCCACCCTGAAGTCCTTGCGGGAGGCCGGTGTTTCAGCCACCCTGCTCGCCGATGTCGTCGAGGTGACCGAAGCCAGTCTGGCCGGGGCAATCGAGTCGGCCCTCGGCCGGGCCCGCTTTGCCCTCACCGTACCCGCCAACCAGGCCGAAACAGCCATCGACCTGGCCCGAAAGAACGGGTTTCCCGGACCGGTGTTTTCCGGAGACACCCTGGCATCGCGGACAACCCAGGGGCCGCTGTCCCTGGGGGCCGGGGCGCCGGCCTGGCTGCCCGGTTGGCTGGAGAACATCGAGTTTCACGAAGACGGCAGCTGGCGGGATCAACGCGGCACCTGGGTCGAGAGGACCGCGGAAAGCTACCTGGGCGAGCGGGGCCGGCGCGGCATGCTGCAGGTGACGCGCGAGCGTCTCGGCGACGCCCGGCGGGAGCGACGGCGACTTGACCGCGAACGGACGGCCGTTGCGGAACTCAGGCAGCGGGCCCGCGCGGCCTACGATACCGAGCGGCGCAGGCTGGAGTTGCTCGAGGAGGTGGAAAGGCTGCCGCGGGTCGCCGAGCGGCGGAGGACAACCCGCCGGGCGCTCGACAGGGCAATCAAGCAGTGGGAGCAGGCCGTCTCGGCCCGAGAACAGGCGAACCGGGAACAGGCGGCGGCCGCCGGCGAACTGGCCCGTATCGAGAAAGAAACGAATCTCCTGTCCAGACAGCTCCAGGGCGAGAAGAGAACGCTGGCCGAGCTGGACGTGGAGTATCGCAGTATCGAGGACAATATCTCGCAAATCGAGGCCGGACTTCCCGCTGCCCTGCGTATTCTCGCGCAGCAGGGCAAGCTGGACGGACCGGACACGGTCCGCAGCGACCTGCAGCGGGCCCGGGAATACCTGCAGGGCCTGGACGATCCCCCGGCCCCGGAGGTGCGCGAGGAAGCCGAGCAGCTGCGCCGTAACGTCGAGGAACTCGAGCGGCACACCGAGGCACGCCGCCGCGAGATGGAGGAGGCGGGCAGGGAGTTGGATGCCTGCCGGGAGCGTTACCTGGAAGTGGTGTCCGGCGCCCTGCGGGACTACCGCTCCCGGGTGGCCTCCGTGGCGAGTGTGGCCGAGGTGGAAGTGGAAATGGAGTTGCCCGCGCTGAGCAACGACGACCGGGTGCTGGAAGAAGCTTCCATAACCGTGCGCTTCGGTTTCGACGGCAAGGATCCCCTGCCCCTGGGCCACCCTTCCTTCAGCGGCGGCCAGCAGGTCATCGCTGGATTGATACTGCTCATGGGCATGGCCGAGATCGAGGGCCAGGGATTCTTCATGCTGGACGAGCCGTTCGCCCACCTGTCGCTGGACCGTATCGACCAGGTGGGCCGGTTCCTCCGGGCCACCCACAGCCAGTTCATCCTCACCGCCCCCACGACCCTGGACAGGTCTCAACTCGATCCGGCCTCTCTGGTGATCGTCCTGCGCAAGAAGGCATCCGCTGCTGCCGCGGCCCCGGTTCCCATAGTCGCCGAGGCGTGAGATGACTCACCAGTGCAGCTACCGGCAACGAAGCGAATGGAGCGACTGGGAAGTCGACGGCCCGCTGCGGGTACGCACTTTGCGCAAGGTGTTCCGTTGTTCCCGCTGTGGCAAGGAACGGCCTCGGCGCCAGCCCGGCCGGCCGGAGAAGAGAGAGCGGGAAGCCGTGCGGACGGAGGCGCCGCCGCTCGCCACCCGCGAGGCCCGCCGTGTGGCCGAGCACCTGTTGTCACGCGCCCGCGGGCGGACGGTCTGTGGAGTCCGCGGGCTCATCGGCAAGTCCGGCCTGCCGGGCAGCCTGGTGGAGGAGTGGCTGGAGACGTTCATGCGCTGCGGGTGGATTCGCCTGCGGGAGCGGCTGGCCGGATCCCGTGCCGAACTGGCAGGGGTGCTCGTCCGCGATTTTGCTTCCCTGGAGGAATTCTGCCACCCCGGCCGCGAGGCCGCGCGGGCAAGGGCCTTGTCCGCAGCGGTCGCCGGGCTGGGCGGTCTCCATCATCCCATCGTCCACCAGGTACGCGACCTGCTGCACTCGCCGGAGGCCGACAGCCTCGCGCCCGAGCTGATCAGCGCGCTGGCCGTGGTGGCCAGGCACGCCGCCAGCGGAGACGCCTGTGCCCGGCGAGTCCTGTCGGCCCGGGAACTGGGAGACTCCAAGGCCCTGGACCGGCTCTCGGGGCAGTTGGAACGCATCCTGGGGCCGCTCGAGAAGCTCAACATCCGCGAGGGCGGCAGCGTGTTCCTGGTCGGGGGCCGGGGTGGCATCGAGTGCCGGGGCCAGTTGCTGCGGCTGTCCCGACTGCCGCCATTCGTGGGCCTGGCCAGCGACACGGCCAGCATCCTGGACAAGGTGCATTTCCCGCCTGCGGGGTTGCTGGTGGTGGAGAACATGACCACCTTCGAGGCCTGCTGCCGGCGCGAGGTCGAGGGAGCCGCGGACACCATGGTGGCCTGGGCGGCGGGATTTCCCGGCCGCTCCGTACTCAGGCTGGTGGAGCTCGCCGCCCGGGCGGGAGTGGACATCCGGGTCTGGGCCGATATCGACCTGAGCGGGGTACGCATCTTCCGCCTCGTACACGATCGCAGCGGGCGGCAGGCAAGCCCCTGGCACATGTCGCCGCGAGACCTGGTCGCCGCCCCGGTCGCCTTGCCGCTTTCGGCCCGGCAGGCCCGAGCCATCGAGGCCGACCTGCGGGCGCACCCGCAAGAGCCACTGAGCGACACTCTCGAGGCCATCCTGCAGCACCGATGCTGGGTGGAGCAGGAAGCGCTGATGAGCATTCTGCCGCCTGCCGGCGGCAACCAACGTTCCTCGACACGGAGGTGACTCATGACTCCCGCCAGACGTTTCCGAACATCACCAGGCAGTGCCGCCCGCCGGGCACTCGCGCGCCAACATGCCGGAACCGGCTGGCAGACGAGCGATGACGAGGAACTGGCCCGCAGGCGGGAACGCGCTGCCAGCGAACCCATGGAAATTACGGCCCTGGATCCCGAGGAGCCTTTTTACGGCACCTTCGCGGTCCTCTCCGGGGTAAGCGGCATGCCCTACCAGGTGGAGATCCGCTCGCTGGACGAGCTGCGAAACTCCTGCACCTGCGCAGACTTCCGGGTCAACGGCCTGGGCACCTGCAAGCACATCGAGGCCGTGCTGAACGAGCTGCGCGGGCGGCCGCGGCTGTTCCAGCGGGCCCTGCGACAGGGATCGCCTCGGGCGGAGATCTACCTGGAACGTACGGGTACGCCGTCGGTGCGGATTCTCCTGCCGGACCGAACTCCTCCGACAATCAAGCGTTTCGCCCGCCGTTACTTCGACCACCAGGGCCGCTTTCTGGGCACCCAGCAGGATGCCGCGTCCGTCCTGCAGCGCGCGCTCGACGAGTTGCCCCCGGCCGCCAGAAAACGCCTCCGTATCGCCAACGAGGTGCGGCAGTGGGCGGATGAGCAACACCGCCGCGCCAGCCGCCGGGCCAACCGCCAGGCCTTCGAAAAGGACGTGGCCGCCGGCAAGCGCAGCTTCGACGTGGTTCGCCTGCCGCTGTACGAATACCAGCGCCAGGGCATGCTTCACCTGGCCTTCGGCGAACGCGTGCTGCTGGCCGATGACATGGGCCTGGGCAAGACCGTTCAAGCCATCGCCGCCTGTGCGTTGCTCCGTGATCTGCGCGGCATCCAACGCGTGCTGGTGGTCAGCCCGGTATCGCTGAAGACCGAGTGGCGGGAACAGATCGACAAGTTCACGTCCCTGCCGGCCAGCCTCATCTCTGGCCCCCGGCTGCTGCGCCGGAAGCAGTATCGTGACAGTTCATTCTTCTACCTGGCCAACTACGAGCAGGTTCTCCGAGACGTCTCCGACATCAACGAGATACTGGCGCCCGACGTGGTGATCCTGGACGAGGCTCAGCGAATCAAGAACTGGAGCACCAAGACCGCCCAGGCCGTAAAGCGCCTGACCAGCCCCTATGCCTTCGTGCTAACCGGTACACCGCTGGAAAACCGCATCGATGAGATATACTCCATCGTCGAGTTTCTCGATCCCAGCATTTTCGGCCCGCTGTTCCGCTTCAACCGGGAGTTCTACCGCCTCGACGAACGAGGACGCCCGGACGGCTACCAGAACATCGCAGAGCTGCGCCGGCGCATCAGGCCCATCATGCTGCGCCGGCGCAAGGAAGAGGTGGAGGATCAACTCCCCGAGCGCTTCGACAACAACTATTTCGTGGACATGGACGCCAGGCAAAGAGAACCATACGAGGAATACCAGGCCCGGGTGGCGCGGCTGCTGCACACCGCCAAGCGTCGCCCTTTACGCCAGCAGGAGCACCAGAGACTGCAAAAGTGGCTGGCCTGCATGCGCATGCTCTGCGACACCACTTACATCCTGGATCGTGAGACCCGGGTATGTCCCAAGCTCCCCGAACTCGGGAAGGTACTCGATGATCTTGGCGTTCGTAACGGGCGCAAGGCCCTGGTGTTCTCGGAGTGGGAGCGCATGCTGGTGCTGGTGCGGGAGTTGGCGGAGGAAATGGGCCTGGGTTACGCCTGGCACACCGGTAGTGTACCGCAGGGCAAGCGGCGGAAAGAGATCGACCGCTTCAAGAACGATCCCGACTGCAAGCTCTTTCTTTCCACGGACAGCGGGGGGGTGGGGCTCAACCTGCAGTCGGCCAGCGTGGTCGTCAACCTGGATCTGCCCTGGAACCCGGCCAAGCTGGAACAGCGCATCGCCCGGGCCTGGCGCAAGCATCAGCAGGCTCCGGTCCACGTGATAAACCTGGTGACCCGGGATTCCATCGAACACAAGATGCTGGCTACGCTGGCGGTAAAGCGCGAACTGGCGGAG
>Ga0190359_1002689_pt1 | contig 10524 bp, 8 predicted proteins | sample 48721823_MG_FD_161269 | JGI IMG/M metagenome (GOLD analysis project Ga0190359, IMG submission 161269) | Hydrothermal vent microbial mat bacterial communities from Southern Trench, Guaymas Basin, Mexico - 4872-18-2-3_MG | ecosystem: Environmental > Aquatic > Marine > Hydrothermal vents > Microbial...
TGACGGAATGCAAGAGATGCACCTATCTTGAACCTTCGCTCATAGACAGAAAACCAACGTCCGTGGGCAAAGCCATACCGGGGACAAGGGTTCAGCTTGTGGATGCACGTGGAAGGACCGTCAGGAAACCGTTCAGGATCGGGGAAATGGTGGTCAAGGGACCGAATGTCATGATCGGTTATCTGAACGATGAGGAGATGACATCCAGGATGATAAGGGAACATGAAGGTGAGAGAGCGCTGTTCACGGGCGACCTCTTCTATTTCGACGAGGAAGGGGATCTCTACTTTCAGGGAAGAAAGGACGATCTCATTAAGGTCAAGGGCGAGAAGGTGTACCCCAAGGAGATAGAAAGGGTGGTGGAACGGATCGAGGGCATAACGGAGTGTGCTGTCATCGGGAAGGATGACGAGATAAAGGGTTCATCGCTCGTCTGCTTCTATACCTCTCTCTCTCCGCTGGAAGGCGGCTCCATAAAGGCCATCCTGAAGGAGTTCCTCGAACCCTACAAGATCCCCGACCTCTTTCTGCATATCGACAACATGCCAAGGACAAGGAACGGTAAAGTGGATCGGGAAGGATTGAAAGGTTTATTAAGGGATGTCGCATGATTGGGTTCGAATATCCGGGAGAATCCCTTCTCTTCATCAGGTTCCCCAAAGGAGAGTATCTATATGTTTAGGTTCATGGCCTACATTCTTGAGAAGATCTCCAACAAGAACACGGAATTGAGGTACAAGCGGGAGATGGAGGACCTGATGAAGAGGGGATTGAGGAAGGGCAGCAACGTTTGGATATCACCCGGTGCCAGACTTGATAACAATTATCCGTATCTCATATCGATAGGGAACAATGTCGTTATCGGTCCAAGAGCCCGCCTTGTATGCCATGATACCACCATTTCCCAGATGACGGGAGGTTACATGAGAGTGGGAAGGATAGATATCAAGGACAACTGCGTGATAAGCATGAACTCGATAATCCTTCCGGGCGTCACGATAGGCCCCAACGCGATCGTCGCCGCCGGGTCCGTTGTCAACAAGGATGTTCCGCCGAACACGTGTGTCGCCGGGGTTCCAGCAAGGTTCTATTCGAAGTACGATGACCTGAAGAAGAGGTTGATGGATGAGATAGGGAAGGGGGATGTGTTCGAGGCATGCAACCTCCGGAGGGGGGAGGACATGAAGGACAGGGAAAGGTTGAACCGGATCATAGAGGCTTCCGGGAAGGGGAATGTGTTCATTCATGGTGTGGAATCGAAGTATCCGATATGGATAGAGGGAAGGGACAGGGAATGACGGGGGCCCTTACCGTTCGACATTTTGGATGATGTAGAATCAGGGCGAAAGGTCTAAAAGCACCGTGATCGATGAATAATCACCATGGAGTTATCATGTCTGGGAGTTGAGGATGAAAGAGAGATAGGCTCCTTCTACGGGAACATGGTCAACAGGGACCTTCATTATGATATGGATTATTTGAAGATCTTTGCCAGATACCTCGATGCTGAGCCGATCTACGCATGCTTCGAAGACGGCCAGGATGGTCTCATGATGCCTTTTTTCAAGAGGCGGGTGAACGACCATTTCGACCTTGTCTCTCCCTGGTACTACGGAGGTCCGATATTCTCAACGGAGGACCGAAAAAGGCGGAGCGGCCTCTATCGGCAGTTCCGCAGTGTGTTCGGAAGGTGGTGCCTGGAGAACGATATTGTGTCGGAATTCACCAGATTCAATTCCATTCTCGATAACTGTTTTCCGGAGGTGGACGGTCCCCGAACGAAATGCATCTCGATGTCCGTTGTCGTTGATCTGAACAGGGACATGGAATCGATAAGAGCCGATTACAAACCCCGGGTCGGGAAGAATATAAGAAGCGCCAGGAACAAGGGTCTCGAAGTGGAGGTCTCGACCGACACATCCGACTTTCCCGTATTCAGGGAGATATATCTCAAGACGATGAAGGATATCGGGGCTGACAGGTATTACCATTTCGATGACAGGTTCTTCCAGGACCTTTGTGAGACCTTCGGTTCCGAAATGATCATCTACTTCATCAAGATGGACGGCATCCGTATCAGTGCCACGATCGACATCGGAAGGTACGGGGTCATGTATGATTTTCTAAGGGGGATGTACAGGGAGTTCCTGAAGTTGAATCCATCGTATCTCCTCGTGGACAGGATAATCGAGGAAACCCACGAAAGAGGATTCGAATACCTGTGTCTGGGAGGGGGTAGATCATCCAAGGATGATGATAAGCTGTTCTTCTTCAAGTCGGCATTTTCGAGGGACCACAGACCATTCTGTGTGTTCAAGGGAATATATAACCAAGAGGTTTACAAGAAGCTGTGCGCGGAGAGGAATGTCCGTGAATGCCGCCTCAGCGAAGCGGAGTTCTTCCCGGAATACAGAATGAAGTAGGACCGAGCGGACGAACGTATACATCGTCGGGTGGACCCCGGCCGAACGTTGCGTTAAACGGATGATCGGGGTCCCTGTTCTTTTCATGCGGTATGATCCAACCGGGTCTTCAGGGGATATCCGCTCGGGTCCGGTTTCGGTATCAGGCGAAAGACCCTGAAAAACATATATGCTTGTTCCAGCTATGGCATCGATATCCGTGCGATGTGATCGGTATGAAGCAGGTCCTTGTCAATCTGAAGAGCGGGGATGTGGTGGTGGATGAGGTTCCGACGCCAGTCCTGAAGGAAGGGGGCATTCTCGTCGAGAACCATTTCTCGGCGATCTCCGGTGGGACGGAAAGCGGTCTGCTGAAGCTGGCAGGCTCATCATACATAGGAAAGGCAAGGCAGAAGCCCGACCTCTTCAGGAAGGTGGTGGACCTTGCAAGGAAGCAGGGACCCCTTGTTGCATATGAACAGGCAATGAACAGATTGAACAGACCCGAACCCCTGGGGTATTCATCCGCGGGGGTCGTTGTCGAGGTATCGGCGGGTTCGCCTTTCAGGGTGGGAGACCGGGTGGCCTGCGGTGGGGTCGGATACGCCAATCATGCGGATGCCGTTTTCGTTCCCAACAATCTCGCGGTCAAGGTGCCCGATGAGGTGGCCCTTCGGGACGCGGCCTTCACGACCATAGGCGCAATAGCAATGCAGGGATTCAGGAATGCGAAGCTCGCCCTTGGAGAGAAGGTCCTTGTGATAGGCCTTGGTCTGATAGGGCAGATAACGGTTCAGATATTGAAGGCGGCCGGTATGGAGGTCTTCGGCGTCGATATAGACCGGGCGAAGGTGGAACTTGCGATGGAGGGGGGGATGGATGCAGGCGGAACGAGGGGCCAGGAATCCATTCTGGAGCAGGTATTGGCCTTTTCCGGGGGGAGAGGAGTCGATGCCGTGATAATCACGGCGGCCACAACATCCAACGATCCCCTGGAATTTGCGGGCAAGGCCGCCAGGAAGAAGGGTAGGGTCGTGCTGGTTGGCGTTGTGGGGATGGAGATCCCGAGGGATGTATACTATCCCAAGGAGCTGGAGTTCGTGGTTTCGTGCTCCTACGGACCCGGAAGGTATGACAAGGATTACGAGGAGATGGGACACGATTATCCCATAGGTTACGTGAGATGGACCGAGAAGAGAAACATGGAATCATTCCTGCATCTCCTGAAGGAGGGCAAGATCGAACTTGACGGGATCATAACCCATGAATTCTCCATCGATGAAGCTCCCCGGGCCTATTCGTTGATAAGCGGAAAGGTGAAGGAACCCTATCTGGGAATAGTTTTGAGATACCCGGAGGTGAAGGAGAGCTCCCGCAGGGTGGAGCTGTCAAGGACCGTTAAGAAGCATGAAGGCAATGTGTGTATCGGATGGATAGGTGCGGGAGCCTTTGCAACATCCGTCCTTCTCCCGGCGATCAGGAACACAACGGGGTCGAGACTGATCGGGCTGTCGGCAGCTTCGGGATTGAGTTCCAAGTCAGCGGGCGAGACGTACGGATTCGAATACGTCACGACGGATTACAAGGATATACTGAGGGATGACAGGATAGATGCGGTCGTCATTGCCACGAGGAACTCTCTCCACGCAGCGATCGCCATTGAAGCTCTGGAATACGGAAAGCATGTCTTCGTGGAGAAACCGATGGCGATCACCAAGGAAGAGCTCGAAAGCATCAAGGAGACTCATGAGATGGTCGGTGACAGGATCGTCCATGTGGGCTTCAACAGAAGGCATGCCCCTCTGGCCCTGAGGATGAAGGAGATCTTCAAGGGCCGCAGGGGTCCGATGATGGTCCTCTATCGGGTGAACGCCGAACATCTGCCTCCCGACCACTGGGTATATGAGGACAGGGAAGGAGGAAGCAGGTTCGTCACGGAAATGTGCCACTTCATAGATTTCTGCAAGTTTCTCACCTCCTCGAAAATAGCATCCTCGTCATATATCAACGTGGAATCTGGATCCATGGATGTGAAGCATTCAAGGGAGAACGTTGTGATGAACCTCGGTTTCAAGGACGGCTCCGTCGCGGCGATAATATATACGACCATAGGGGACCCCTCCCATACGAAGGAATACTGCGAGGTGTTCTCCGAAAACACCTTCGCCTCCCTGAAGGACTTCAGGGAGCTGACATGGAGCCATGACGGCAGGACGAAGACCGTGAAGGAGCGTTTGAAGGTGGACAAGGGTCACAGGGGGGAGCTTCAGGCCTTCATCGACAATGTCAGAAATGGTGTGGACCCCTTCGAGGAATGGCTCGATACAACGGAGATAACCCTTTCATGAATCATCCGCGGGGTGCTGCGGGATGAGGATCGGTGCGGAAACGTCCCATTCTCATTTTCCGAAATGGGATATAAACCGTTAAATAACGCCTGATCAAGTATCGAATGGTGGTTCGATGCGTGATGTGAGGTCGTTTTCCAGGCAGAACGAGGAAGAGCAGGTCCACTTCAGGCGGATCGTGATCCTGACATACCCTCTCTGAGGATTTAATCTTCGTTCCACTCCATTGCGAACCTCTTCCCGCCCTTCCCGCCGGGACGGTGATTCACCCCCCGGCTCCAACTCAGAATGCATCCTTTGACATCCCGGATAAGAATTCTCGGACCCGATCCCTTCCCGTTCATCAACGGGAACCCGCTTCCTTTCGCCCGAGGATTTCCCGGGTTGCACGGGCTCCCCGTCCCTTTGTCATGAGCACCAGGGTTGGCATTGGATCGGTTTTCCGGAGGTTTTTTCTTTTCAGGGTCTCGATCAGAACAACTTATTATAATGGCAGTATCATGTGATAGATGATCCGGACCGATTATCGGATGGCAAGGACGTGACCTTGTTCGCTTGGGTCTCCAGTGGTAGTGTGCTCTGCCGCTTTCGGTCACTTGCGGATGTCCCGGTTATAGGTCTGACAGAAGGGGGATGAAGGTCTTGAACTCCATGAAGGGTCAAAAGGTGATGGTGACTGGCGGAACCGGTTCCATCGGACGGGAAATAGTGAAGCAGCTTCTGGACCTTGACGTCTCCCAGGTCGTGATATTCAGCAGGGATGAGATAAGACAGTTCCTCATGAAGCACGAGTATGACGACGAGAGATTGAAGTTCATAATAGGGGACATAAAGGATTATCAGAGCATCAAGACCGCTTTCGAGAGGTACGAGATCGATACGGTGTTCCACACGGCGGCCATGAAACATCTGGTGGTATGCGAGGACCAGCCTATAGAATGTGCGAACACCAATGTCGTTGGAACCCACAATCTTGTGAGATTGTGCCTGAGCAGCGGAGTCAAGAAGATGATCTACCTGAGCACCGACAAGGCCGCCTCCCCGACAAGCGTTATGGGGGCCTCCAAGTTCATCGGCGAGAGGATAACATTGAACGGGAACAGGCTGACATCAACGGGTCAGAAATTCTGCTGTGTGAGATTCGGGAATGTCGCCAATTCGAGAGGTTCCGTCATCCCCCTCATGGTAAACAACATGATGAGGGGAAAGAATATCTGGATATCGCATCCGGATGTCACCCGTTTCATCATGCGCATCTTCGACGCCGTCAGGCTGGTCCTGCATGCGAGCAGTATAACCCGGGGAGGAGAGATATTCGTCCTCAAGATGAAGTCGTTCAAACTGGGGGACCTTGCCTCGGTGATGGAGAAAAGAATAGGGCCCCATCTGGGTAAGAAGGTGGAGGTTGAACGGAAGAATGTCCTCCTGGGAGAGAAGATGCATGAGGACCTGCTCAACAAGGAGGAGATCAACTTTCTCAAGGAGGATCGGGACCTCTACATGATCCTGGACAGACTGCAGATGGACAGGGAATATCCGGGCTTTTCGGTGAGCGGGATCAGGAGTTACGATTCACGCGGGGCCGAAAGGATCGCCGAGGAGGAACTGGCTGCTATCATAATGGAATACGTGGAGAGCTCATGGCTGGTAGGGGGGAGATCCACCTGATGAGGGCCGACTACGAGATCCTTACCACAAGGGATAGATCGAGATGGCTGGAATTGATCGAATCCACTTCGTACGCCGATCTAAATTTTCACCCGGATTACCTTTTCCCTTTCGAGGAGCATATGGGTTCCCGGGCCTATCTTCTGAAGATAGATGTCGGAGAGGATTTCATTCTCTTTCCCTATTTCGAGAGGCCGCTGGGGAACGGGGATTTCGACGCTGCCTCGCCTTGGTATTACGGGGGCCCCATTCCATCGGGTTCCATCTCAAGGGAAGGATTCGGGACGTTCCTTGAAAACCTCCGGAGGATTCTCTCGGAAAGGGGAAACATATCGCTGTTCATGAGATTCCACCCGTACCTGAAGAACCACCGGAACATGGAGGAGTTCACCGGTTTCAGGAAATTCGGCACTGTCATACCTGTTTATCTGGAGAGGGATTTCCAGGAGATCCTTCAAAAGGAGCTCAGCAAGAAATGCAGACGGGATGTTGAAAAGAACAGGAGAGCGGGAATAACGGTCGTGGTGGATGAGGATGGAAGGCTGATCGGGGATTTTCACGATATCTATTCCAGATCGATGGAGCTGAAGAACTCCCATCCGTTCTACCGGTTCGGATTGGGATTCCTCGAGGCTCTCAAGAAGGGACTTGGAAGCAGCGTTGTCATATTTGCTCAATATCTGGGCGATGATCTCCTGGGAGCATCGATAAAGATACACATGTACGGCAGGATGTACGGATTCCTGGGGGCCAGGGATCGTGTTCGCAAGGGTGGATATTCCACACATCTCGTCCATCTCGAGGCCATACGATACGGGATCGACAGGGGTCTCAAGGTCGTGGACCTTGGTGGTGGTCCCGAGGGTTCGGGGCTTCTCAAGTTCAAGAGAGGTTTCTCCAGGGAAGAGCTGCCCCTGTACGGGATGAGCATCGTGCTGGACAGAGAAGCTTACATTGAACAGTGCAAGAAAGTGGGGTTGGGGAAGAATGAACTGGGTATGGAGAATGCATCTTTCTTTCCGGAGTACAGGAATTATAATAGAGTGGGAAGTCCAGGAGGTCTGATCAGGTGAAGATCTGCCACATTGGTAATCCCAACTCCCTCAACGTGAAACCCTTTGTGGAGCATTTTTCACGCAGGGGAGACGAGGTCCACATTTTCGGGTGGGGCGGATACAGATTTCCCGTGAACGAGAATATCCATTATCATGAACTCTCACGTAAAGGATCGAGTTCCGTTGAGGAAAGGGACCCCGAGATCGTGAAGAAGTCAAGTCCCGCCATCAGGAAGAAGCGCAGGTCCCTGATCATGGCAGGAATGCTGAGTGTGTACGAGTACATGACAATCGGAAGATTGGTGCGTTCCATCTCGCCGGACATCGTTCACGGGCATGAGGCCGTGGGGTCGGGAATGTTGACAGCTCGATTCAGGGAGTTCCCCACCATTCTGACATGCTGGGGATCCGACATCAACAAGTTCCCCTGGGAGTCCAGATGGGCTCATTTCAAGGTAAGCTACGCTCTGAAAAGGTGCGATATCATCAATGCGACGAATCCGGAGTTCGGGCGCACGATCGTGGAGAGGTTCGGTATAGATGAGGATAAGGTGAAAGTCTTGAGTTGGGGGGTAGATACTGCACTTTTCGACCCTTCATCAATCGATGGGAGGAAATTGGATTCCTTTAGAGAGAAGCTGGGAATCGTTGGGAAATCCCCTGTGATAGTCTATCCCGCAGGTTTCAGGGACAAGGATCTTCAGAATTACACCCTCCTCCTCAGGGCGTTCAGGGGGGTGAGGGAGAAACTGCCCGATGCGGTATTGATCATGCTTTCATACGGGAGGACATCCGGTATCGGGGAGATGGTCGAATATATCGATAAGAATGAAATGTGGGACAGCGTGAGGATCATCGATGACATGATTCCGCAGGAGGACATGCCGTATCTCTTTGCATGCTCCGATATCACGACCGTTCTACATGACAGGGACCAGATGGCAGCCTCGATCTCGGAGTCCATCCTCATGGGCAATGTGACCGTTCTTAGCAGGATCGAACCGTACGTGAAAAGGTTCGGGGAAGAGGGTGCACCCTACGTCGACCAGAAGAGCGTTCGGGACATCGAAAGGGTCATCCTGGATGTTGCCAGCAACATCGAAAGATACAGGAAGGAGTTCACGGAGAAGAACAGGGAAGACGTGATAAGGGATCGCTCGAGGGCGCATCAGATGGAGCTTGTCGAAGAATTGTACGAGGAACTTATCGAGAGCAAGCGAAAGGCCTGATGGTGGTACGGTTGGATCTGGAATGGCTTCCACCCGGAAAGGATTGCGCTGTCGTGTTCAGCATAGATGACGTACACCCCGCGAGATCGACCGATTATTACGAGGCGGGGGGGGGGACCTGAGCGAGGGTGCCCTGGGCAATGTCGAGTGGCTTCTCGGAAGACATCCCGACCTCAAGGCAACACTGTTCGTTACCGCGAACTGGAGAGAGACATCCGGACGGCCTACCAGAAAGATCCTGGCTTCCATTCCATATGTGAGGGATCGCGTATATCTTGCAGGGAGATGGCCCAGGGACAGGATGAGACTGGACAGGCACCCCTCCTTCGTCGAATACCTGAATTCGCTTGAAAGGGTCGAGGTGGCATACCACGGTCTCTATCACTCTCACAAGGGACCCAAGATCTTCATGGAATTCCAGGAACGGGACAGGGAGACCCTCGAGAGGAATCTGGATGAGATGGTCGACATCTTTAAAAAGGCGGGGTTGAGGTCCTATCCGGGGATCTGTCCTCCCGGATGGAATGCACCTCCGCCGCTGCTGGAAGCCCTTTCGGAGAAGGGATTCAGGTATGTGGCATCGGCGAGGGACCTGTTCACTCCCGTGGAAAGGGAGGCCTTGACGAACATGAGCGGACTGAAGGGGCTTCCTCTCATCCGTCCGCATGTTCTCGAAGGGGGCCTTGTGCATTTCCCTTCGAACTTCCAGGCCACATCCCACATCGAGAGAGCTGAGAGCATTCTCGAACTTGGCGGTCTGCTGGCCGTGAAGGCCCACATAGTCAAACTCGCCTTCGGCAGGATGAGCCTGGACGGTCTCGACAGTATCTATTCCAACTATCTCGACATGGTCTTTTCCCGTATTGAGAGGGAATACGGCGGCAGGGTATGGTGGACCTCAATGGGGAAGATAGCCGACAGGATCCTTGCGACTTCATCGGATCGTCCGGTGGGTGGAGGTGAACGGCCGTGAGGGAATTCCTTCTCGATCCCCCGGGTATATCCGATATATTCCTGGACTCTCTCAATGTGAGCTACGGGGGCTGGGGGGACAGGGAGCTTTTCGATTGGTGTTTCACGAGACATGTGGGAGTGATACGGTCGCAGCTGCTGATATGCAGGGTCGATGGCGTTCCGGCATATGGAACGGCAATCCATTACAGGAACATAATCGATCCGGCTGGGGAGATCAGAAAGGTTGCCATGCTCGGAAGCGGATGGACCCTTCCGGAATTCAGGGGAAGGGGTTTGTCGACGGAAGGTATCCGGAAGAGCCTGGAGATCGCGGCCGGGCAGGGATGCTCCGGCGTGGTGGGCTTCGTCAGGAAGGAGAATCCCAGCAGGGGGAACATGGAGAGAAACGGCGCTCTCATGATGGATGCCAGGTATTACACCGCAGGAGGGGACACCGCCGTATCCGGATGCTCGATGGAGGAGATAGGAAAGGAGAAGGCCCTCCTGCTGTTCGAGAAGATCTCCGGCGAAGCTCTGAGGGACCCGATCGAATTTCGCTACAGCGTGGAGGAATGGTCCTCACAGTTCATGGACAGGCCCGGGTTCATGAGGGCCTTTGACCTTGGAGGGGGATCGGGGTTCGCAGTCCTCCGGGACAGGGGGGAACAGTTCTCTCTTCAGTACCTGGCTCTCGCACCCGACCTGGAATTCGAGGAGGCCATGGGTTCCCTTATGTCCATATCGCACTCGGAACACAAGGAGCTCTTCGTATATTCCACCTTGAAGAGGGAATGGGATGTTCTGGACGGTATGGGATTTTCCTTCAGGGAAGGATACATGGCCCTGTTCCATCCGGATGACCGCAGTG
>Ga0190359_1002691_pt1 | contig 10515 bp, 5 predicted proteins | sample 48721823_MG_FD_161269 | JGI IMG/M metagenome (GOLD analysis project Ga0190359, IMG submission 161269) | Hydrothermal vent microbial mat bacterial communities from Southern Trench, Guaymas Basin, Mexico - 4872-18-2-3_MG | ecosystem: Environmental > Aquatic > Marine > Hydrothermal vents > Microbial...
TGCGGTTTACTTTTATGCCACCTCTATCTCCGATTTCTAAACCTGCTTTCTTGGCCAGAGTAACTTCAGGACGCACACCTATGCCAATTAAAATCATATCGGTCTTTATTTCCCGTCCGCTGCCGAGTTTGACCAGAGAAAATTTCTCTCGATGTTCAACTTCTTTTACCTCATCATTTAAATAAAATTCTATCTTCTTTTCTTTTAAGTGCTGGTGAATCAGGGAAGCCATTTCCTTATCTAGGGGAGCCAATACCTGTTCTGCTAATTCAATTATGGTAATGGCCATTCCCCTTCTATGAAGATTTTCCACCAGTTCCATCCCGATGAAGCCCGCACCTACTACTACTGCGCTTTTAGGATTATGCTCATCCACAAAATTTTTAATAGCTAAAGTATCGGGGATGTCCCTTAGGGTAAATACATTGGGAGCATCAAATCCTTTGATAGGGGGTTTGATGGGAGCAGCCCCAGGAGAAAGAATTAATTTATCGTAACTTTCTTTATAATTTTTGTTGTTTTTGATATCGTAAACATCAACCTGTTTTTTCTCGGTATCAATATTTTTAACTTCATTTAAAACTCTTATATCAAGATTAAATCTTTTTTTCATACTTTCGGGGGATTGAACCACCAGATTGTCCTGTTTTTTAATTATCTTACCAATATAATAAGGGAGGCCACAGTTGGCAAAAGAAATATACTCTCCTCTTTCCAAAATAATTATTTCTGCCTTTTCATCGAGGCGTCTTAGCCGGGCAGCTGCACTTGCTCCTCCGGCAACTCCTCCCACAACTAGTACTTTCATAGCAATTTACTCCTTTCAAGTGAAAAATATCACAACATCCGTATATTACAATATGACGATATAGATGTCAAGTAAATAAAGGATTTGTATCCTTATTATGAAGTAAGGAAGCAGTCTCGTGTTTTTATTTTATTTATTTTTTTCTTTCTGATAAACCGATAATGCCAGATAAAATTATCACTGTAGAGAAAAAACAGACGCCGACTCCGATAAACATAGCGCCACCCAGGCTGGCGAAACCCCGCCAGATGGAAAATACTAAAGAGCCGAAAGCTAACATTGTGGTGAGCGCACTAAGAATAATAGCCTTTCCTGTACTGGCAAAGATTTTATTTACCTTTCCTTTTCCTTCAATACACCAACGATGCACGATATGAACCCCATAATCTATGCCGATACCAATAATCATCGGTAATCCCATTACATTTACAATAGTAAGCTGCATGCCGATTAATTTCATTAAACCAATCATCCAGATAAATCCAGCCATTAGAGGTATCATAGCTAATATAGCGTATTTAATTTTACGGAAATCGAGCCACAAAAGGATAAAAACTACTAAGATAGTCAGTAGAGCTGCATTTTTTCCATCATTACCTAATACTTTAAAAAGTTCTCGCATTACTGGGGCCATACCAGTTACTTTTTTGTTTACTCTATCTAAATCATTGGTAAAATGGTAAAGAAAATCTGTATCCTGCCATATATTTCCAGAAGGAAAGATAGTTAATAAAAATTGATTATGATCCCGATTGGTATATCTATCCAGAATAGAAGGAGGAAGGTCCTCTAATTCAATGTTTTCAACAGAGGTCATTTTAAGAGCAGTTTTTTTAAAATAAGGGGATGCATATTTTTGAAATTCTTCCAATCCTTTTATCCCTGTTAGTCGGTTGTTTTCTAAATAATTAATAAATTCACTAATTATGCTTTTTGACTGTAGATTATCGGGGTTTCCTACTATTTCACTGCATTTTCTGTCTATTTTATCTTGTCCTCCGGTAAAAGCCATATCTTGGATTTCCATAATATTCATTTCTAATCTTTTTAATTCTAAAAGTAAATGATTAAATTCATCTTCTGGAATGTTATCTACTAAAGTTGTATTTGATATTTTTTGCTTAATTTCCTGGATAATAGGAATTCGTTTTTGCTGTTCTTCAAAAGAGGGTAAATATATCGAGATATCATCAACCATTGCTACTGATTTTAAATTTTTAAATTCCTTAGTCATTTCTCTTGATTCTTCAATACTGTTAGTTAAAAGTAAGGCATAATCCATACTCAAGTCGAATTTGTCCAGGATGGTATCCTGTAAGGTTATAGAGGTTAATCCCTTTGGTTCCATATTCATATAATTGTGGTCAAAAGATATTTTTGAGGCAGAGATTAATAAAAAGATGGTAATTAGTATGCTGCAAATTAGAGTAGTGCTATACCGTTTGGATAACCAGTTGCATCCTTTTCCGAATGATTGAAAGGAAATATCTTTACTTACTGGTCTTTTCTTTATCTTTCCTTCCGCAAATTTCTTTTCTATCCGACGTTCTCGTAATACTAGAAGAGAAGGCAAGAAAAGAAAGGTTGCTAGTAATATAGCAAGTAGACCGGTGCTGCTAACAATACCCATTTCTCTCATACCACGTGAAGAACTAATAACCAAAGCAAAAAAAGCAACACATGTTGTCAAACCAGCTGTTAATATTCCTTTTCCGCTTTTTAAAAAAGTTTCTTCTATGGATTTATCAATCGATTTTCCCGCAAAACGGTTTTCCGTGAAAATGGAAATTATATGTATGGAAAAATCAATTCCTAATCCAATTAAAATTACTGCCATCATTGAAGTCATAATATTTAAACTTTTAACCAGAATAGCGGTCAGTCCGATTGCCCAAATGAGTCCAACTGCTAAATTTAAAAGGGCAAAGATAGGCGCAGCCCACATGCGAAAAGAAAGAATTAATAAAATTAGAATGACAATAAAAGCTATGATAGTGGTATAACTCATACTCTGCTTTCCGTAAACCATCTCATCACGACCCAGAGGAATCATTCCGGTGAGTCCGGCCTTTACTTTCGGAAAATCTTTTAAAACCTGGTCAATTACTTTTTGAATTGCATCTGTTCCGGAAACCATCTTGTCCATATCTGTCATACTGAAATTAGGTATGACATTTATAATTAGGGCTTGTTTATCATAGGATAATAGATAGGGTTCTCCCAGTAATAATTTATCTACAGCTTTTTGAGCTTCTTCTAGAGAGTTGGTTTTTCCGGAAGTATAGTCTTTCATTACCGAAATTAGATTGGAGATGCCATCCAAAATAATTATAGTATTGTCTTCTTTCTCTCTTGTAGAAATAGACTCTTCTTTGCCCACGTATTCTTTTTCGAAGCTATTATTTATATTAGTTAATAGTGGAACTAAATTTGGGTTTTGGTATAACTCTTTCATATTTTGCAAATCATCAGCTTTGACCAACATTAAACCATGTTCGCGGATAAAATTTACATCCTGTTTATAGTCAACTCGTTTAACATAAAGCTCTCCGTCTTTGGGGTCTATTGCCGACTTGATTTGAGGAACAACTGCTTCAGCAAAGGCTTTTATTTTTTCTTCTTCACCTTCAACTACTACTATTATATTAGTAGCTGTTACAAATTCGTTTATTACTTTATTGTATTGGATTGTCTTTTCATTTTTTGTAGGAAGCAGATCAGTCCATCGCATGCTCTGCTTTAATTGTGAGGCAAAAGCACCCATTATTATAGTGATAATAAGTACTCCGATTATCATCTTCCAAGGATGTTGAGCATGTAGTTTAGCTAAGGATTTTAAAATTTTTTCTCGCATAATTACCTCCTTTTCAAATTTCTTTCGGTAAATAGGCTATCATCTAATTCTACATTGTATTCTACTTCAAGCATTTCAATACTGGTTTTAGAATTTTCCTGTTGATTAAACATCACCATTTTCATAGCTGTAGGAACTCCATCTATTTCTCTAATATCATATTGAATTAAGGTTTTTATTAAAAGGTTAGGATCGTTGCTATCATAGTAGTCTATAACTACTGGAAAAAGATTTTCTTTAATTATCCACATAATTAAGCGAGAATAACCCGCTTCACTACCTTCTTTTCTAGTCATTTCTATTTTGTAACAATCGTATCCTTCTTTTTTTTCAGAACCAAGTTTTTTACTGCTGAAATCTTTAATAAAGGCATCACTTGCCCCAGTGTCTTCGTAAGAAAAATCACTGCCTTCCATTTTTTGGCTCTTGGCATGAGAGGCAAGCTTACGTACTCGTTTTGTTCGGGGGAAATAAATCCAGATATCTTCGGCATAATTAAGCATCAAGATAGCCTGTCCCTTTACCCGTTTAGGTTCAATATAACGTATCAGATTCTTCTCACCTCTATTTTTGCTGTATGAATCATAGATAAAGCTTCTTTCTCTACCTGAGCTGGTAGTAATGGTCATTTTTACCTTAGCTTGTACTGTATCTTGATTAATTAATTCATTTACTTTGTTTATAATTTGTTCAGAGGTAAGTTCTTGTCCGTTTGAGGTAATTAATATATTAAAAATAAATAAAAACAATATATTTAAAATGACGATTATTTTTATAAGTCTATTTTCTGATTTCATAATTTTTTTCCTCTCCTTTTACCCATAAGATTTAATTTAAATTTTCTGATAATATCTGGAGATATTAGCTCCCTTTAGGACTCTTAAAGTATAAAGCATCAAGGGGGCATTGAATAATACAGGACCCACATTGAATACTCCGCCTTGCTCATATTCATAGTCATATCTTAGCGGACGACCCGGAACGGCAGCTACCTTTGGATATAATAGAGACTAACTCTTCACGTTCTTCTCTTGACAGTGTTACTTTGTACTTCTTCATGGTATCTTCCAATAGTTTTATTGAAGTTATTATATATCAATCAAAGTGACATTCCAAGACAAGCATGACGTGACAATAGGAACTCTTTTCTTATATTCAGAGTAGTCTTTACCAAGGCGTTTTTCTAATTCCGGTTCTTCAATTGTCCTTAATTCTAAATAATTAAGTAAAACTAAAAGAGGAGGATTAATAAAAATAAGTTGCGAGTTATTATTTTTTAATTTTCGTTAAATATTGCTTGCATAACAGTTTTTTTGTAACCAGAGTATAATATGTTAACAAAAATATTAATTAAGTGTGCTTAGCTCTATGAAACATAATGATTTGAAAAAATAAAAAGCCTATATTTTACTTACCAAGAGGTAGCAAAAACATTATCCATTTCAGAAGGTTCTGCTTGGATACTGTGCACTCGATACGTAAAACAAAAATATTTTATCAGGCTAAAAAAGAACACTGGTAAAAGAGAAAAATACTTCCTTACCCGTTTTGGTGATATCCTCTATTCCCGTACCCTCTATAAAGACAGACAGGGTAAAGCCCGCTACCTCTTAGATGAGGCCTTAAGTATAGAGAAGAATCAGAGGATAAGCCTCTGTAGAGCGAGGATAGAATGCTTTCTTTCTACTCTCTCTTCTTACCGGGAAGTAGTAGGCCAAGCCCAACTATTTACTTTAGTAATTCCCCTTCCCATGAATCGATAAGAAGGGGAGTGATAAAAGAGGCTAAACGGTTAATGGAAAACCAGAAGAAATTTTTGCCCTAAAGGAAACTACCCCCAAAGAGTTGACACATACTGTAAAATTACGGATATTTATTTAGCTTGCCTTAATGTGTTATAATTACAAAAATTAAGTGTTTTTGAGTTATTTCTAGCAGATTTTTATGCCCAAGGTTTTTAAAAAACAGTGAAAGAATTTTTTAAAAAAGAAAAGAATAAAAAAATTAAAAGGGGGAGTTAGTTAGAGATTAGAGAAATATAAGAGAAAGAAAAGGGTTTTAAGCGCAAGAATAAAGGCAAGAAAGATTATCTAACTCAAGCAACCAATATGTTTTGTGATTCTTTGAATGAGCGAATAAATAATAAAAATAGCAGGATATATAATTATAAGGGTAAATTGATTTTAATTATTGAAGAAGGTATCGGTTTAACTGAAAAGGAGTCAGTAGAGTATTATTATGAGCTAATTTAATAACTGTGAATTTATAATCGGAGGCCTAATTGGTTAAAGAGAAGGGGGCAATTTTTGAAGATTGGATGTCATATTTCTATTGCCGGGGGGATAGATAATTCGGTTGTCAGAGCAGAAAAATTGGGCTGTAATACTATGCAGATATTTTCTAAAAATGCTGCTACCTGGCGGGAAAAAGTATTAGACAAAAAGGAAGTTAAGAGATTTAAAAAAAATTTAAAAAAATCCAGTATCGATCTTGGTTTGGTATTTATCCATACTTCCTATTTAATCAATTTAGCTTCTCCTTCAGATGAGCTCTTTTCCAAATCGATTAGTTCTTTTATAGAAGAAATGAAGAGAGCTGATATTTTACTGACTGAACCCTACCTGATTACCCATCCCGGAGCACATACTGGGGGAGGAGAGGAATACGGGATTCAGAGGATAATCAGAGCCCTTAATATTATTTTAGAAAAAAGTGCAGATTTAAATTTAAAGACTATAATATTATTAGAAAATACCGCCGGCTCAGGTACTCATTTAGGTTATACTTTTAAGCAATTGAAAATGATGATTGAAGGAACGAAAGATAAAAGAAGGATAGGAATATGTTTTGATACCTGTCATGCTTATGCAGCTGGATATAATCTTTCTAAGATAAAAGGGGCCGAACAGACTTTAGAGGAGCTGGATAAACATCTGGGTTTAAAGAGATTAAAAGTAGTACATCTTAATGATTCAAAGTATCCTTTAGGGTCGCGAAAAGACCGTCATATGCATATTGGTAAAGGATATATTGGGCTTGAAGGATTTAAAGAGTTGGTGAATAATAAGTATTTAAAGAACCTGCCTTTTATCCTGGAAACTCCCAAAGATAATGAAGAAGATGATCTAAAAAATATTAACTTAGTAAAGAGTTTAGTTGCATCAGAAGGCAGTTCTCTATATTATTAATTTGGTTTAGAATTTAAATAATCATATTCAAACAAGAAGTTTAATAGATTATAATAAGATCTTTGATAAAATGAAAAGACAATCAAGGATTTATTTTTTTAGAAAGATTATTAAAGAAATTTGACTTACTGAATAAATGGGAAGGATTTAGGTGGCTATTATGGAACTGTGGAGAAAAAATCTTTATGCAGCCTGGATAGCAGAAATGATCGCTATTACAGGCTTTAATTTTGTTATGCCTTTTATACCTTTTTATGTTCAGGAATTGGGAATAACAGATGTAGGCCAAGCTGCTCAATGGGCGGGTATTTTAACTGGTGTTCCTGCTGTAGTAATGACTATATTTTCTCCTATTTGGGGTTCTTTGGCCGATATATATGGACGTAAACTAATGGTAGAAAGGGCAATGTTTGGGAGTGCTATTAGCATTTTCCTTATGGCTTTGTCTACTAATGTTTATCAACTCTTATTTTTTCGTATTCTTCAGGCTGCTTTAACCGGAACTGTGGCTGCCTGTATTGCTCTGGTTTCCTCAAGTAGCCCTTCCCAAAAAATGGGTTATAGTTTAGGACTAATGCAAACAGCAATATTTACCGGTACTTGTATTGGGCCTTTATTAGGGGGGATAATTGCCGATAGTTTTGGCTATCGTAACTCTTTTCGTATTACTAGTATCTTGCTTTTTATCGCCGGGTTACTCGTCTTTTTTCTGGTAAAGGAAAATTTTCGTCCCTTGTCTAAAAAAGAAATATCCTCAAATAATTTTTGGGAGAACTTAAGAATAGTATTTTCTTCTCAGCAACTTATAAATATGATTTTTGTCTTCTTCTTAGTCCAATTTTCCGTAATGATTGTTAATCCTGTCTTTGCACTCTTTATCGAGGAAACCTTTACTTCTATTAAATCGATATCCTCTATTACCGGAACTATGTTGGCCCTAACTGGTTTTACTAGTGCCATTTCCTCTGCCTACATTGGGCGAATTTCTGATAAATACGGTTACAAAAAGTTATTAATTGTTACTATTCTTGGAGCAGGAATCTTTTATCTTCCCCAGGCCTTTGTCAGTAGCATTTCTCAACTTATGGTGTTAAGAATTTTTTTGGGTCTTTTTTATGGTGGCATCTTACCTATCGCTAATACTATAATTACTCTTTCTACTTCCCCTAATGATCGAGGGAAGGCTTTTGGCGTTACTACCAGTGCCACTTTTCTAGGGAATACTTTAGGCCCATTTGCTGGGGGATTAATTGCCTCTACTTTGGGGCTAAAGGACATCTTCATTTTTACCTCTATTTTACTCGTATTAACGGGCATATGGATAAGCATAATGGTTAAAAGACCGAAGACTATGGGATAATACTCCAAATTAACATATTTAGCTTTTCTATCTCTTTATTTCTTTTTTATTACTAAAAAGATTCGAATTTATTGCTACACTTCTGATTTTTAAATAGTATACCAAAGAGTAGGGTGAATTTTAGTAGGGGTTTTGAAAAAAGTATAGTATTAGTGTAAAATTTAGTAAGTAGTCAAGATATTTTAAAGTATCGGAATTTCAAAGATTCAAATGACAATTTTGAAGAATGCGCTATGGGATCTTTTTTATGTGTTATTATAATTTGAGGTCTAAACAGATGCCGGTAGAGCAAATTTTAAATGAATTAAGAAAATATAATAAGGTCAGCTCTTGTCTTACTGCCTGGAAATATTTACCGGCTAAACCGGCAGTTTATGAGGAATTTCCAGAGTGGATAGAGGATAAATTAATCCGCATTTTAAAAGAAAAGAGCATTACTAAACTTTACTCTCATCAGGCTTCTGCTTTAGAATTGATAAAAGAGGGAAAGAATGTGATAGTGGTTACCCCCACTGCTTCAGGTAAAACTCTTTGTTATAATCTGCCGGTATTAGATTCTATCTTAAAAGATGAAAACAGTCGAGCTATTTATCTGTTTCCTACTAAAGCCTTATCTCAAGACCAATTAGCTGAATTATATCAATTGGTAATGGCTTTAGATGAGGGTATTAAGACCTATACCTATGATGGAGATACTCCCCCTTCTGCCCGACAGGCTATACGCAGACAAGGACATATCGTGATAACTAATCCAGATATGTTACATTTAGGGATATTACCTCATCATACCAAATGGTTAGAACTTTTCCGAAATTTGAAATATGTGGTGATTGATGAAATTCATATTTATCGGGGGGTATTCGGAAGTCACGTAGCTAATGTGTTAAGAAGGTTAAAAAGGATCTGCAAATTTTATGGTTCGAACCCTCAGTTTATCTGTTGTTCAGCTACTATTGCTAATCCTCGGGAACTTTCTCAGAAGATTGTAGGTGAGGAATTTGTTTTAGTCGATAATAATGGTGCCCCTCAGGGAGAGAAACATTTTTTATTTTATAATCCCCCAGTAATTAATAAAGAATTAGGAATTAGGAAGAGTTTAGTTAAAGAGGTTGCTCGTTTTGTCGCCTATTTTTTAAATTATGATATTCAAACCATTATCTTCGCGCGGAGCCGTCTAACTACTGAAGTTTTAGCCAGTTATCTGAAAGATTTTTTAGCTAAAACTGGAAGGTCTAAAGATATAGTTAGAGGTTATAGAGGAGGATATTTACCCAATCTGAGGAGGGAGATAGAAAAAGGTTTGAAGAATGGAGAGATAAAAGGAGTAGTAAGCACCAATGCCCTGGAGTTGGGGATAGATATAGGTCAACTTGATGCCTGTTTTATAGCCGGATACCCGGGAACTATATCTAGCACCTGGCAACAGGCGGGGAGAGCTGGGCGTAGGACTGATACTTCAATAGCTATGCTGGCAGCATCTAGCAATCCTTTAGACCAGTTTGTGATTAATCATCCTGATTATTTCTTTGGAGAATCACCGGAAAGTGCGGTAATTGACCCGGATAATTTAAGTATTTTACTTAATCATATCAGGTGTGCTTCTTTCGAATTACCCTTTGAAGAAGGAGAAAATTTTGGGACTAAAAAACTTAAAGAAATTTTGGAATATTTAGAAAAGAAAGGTGTACTTCATTATGTAGAGAAGAAGTGGTATTGGATGAGTGAAGCCTATCCCACCGAGGAGATAAGTCTGCGTAGTGCTTCATTAGATAATTTTGTTATTATCGATACTACTGATCAACAGGAGCAGGTTATTGGGGAAGTAGATAAAGCAAGTGTTCCTACTCTGATATATGAAGGAGCTATTTACCTTCATGAAGGTGAGCAATATGCTATTCAGAAGCTGGATTATCAGAATAAAAAGGCTTATGCTAAAAGAGTTAAAGTTAATTATTATACTGATGCTCAGGCTGAAACCAATATTAAGGTTTTAAAGGAATTTGAAAAGGCAGAAGAATCAAATATGGAACACGCCTATGGGGAAGTAAAGATTACTACTCGCTCTACTTGCTATAAAAAGGTAAAATTCTATACCCATGAGAATATCGGTTTTGGGGAGATATCTTTGCCGCCAGAAGAGATGCATACAACTGCCTATTGGTTTTCTTTAAGCAATGATATTAGTGGACTATTAGAGCGACAGGAAAGCGAAGTCACTTCTTTTAACTTAAGTAGTGGTCTTCTAGCCTTAGCCAATGTGCTTATTAATGTTGTCCCCATATATGTTATGTGTGACCCTCAAGAT
>Ga0190359_1002693_pt1 | contig 10512 bp, 18 predicted proteins | sample 48721823_MG_FD_161269 | JGI IMG/M metagenome (GOLD analysis project Ga0190359, IMG submission 161269) | Hydrothermal vent microbial mat bacterial communities from Southern Trench, Guaymas Basin, Mexico - 4872-18-2-3_MG | ecosystem: Environmental > Aquatic > Marine > Hydrothermal vents >...
AAAGAGTGTGATGATAATGGTGCCTGCATGGTTGTTGAAAATCTTCAAGGAAGTAAAATAAATATTGAAATAAGCCAGGATACTTGGGTTAATATTAAAAATGATCAGGGGTATATTTATATTATAAAAAAATGACACAGGAAATGCTTATTAAGATTTTAAAATATCTTGCTTTAGCAGTTGTATTAATTGGAGGAATTCTGCTTTTAACAAATATTTTTGGAATATAAAATGAAATTGAAAAATAAAAGAGGCAATAAAAAGGGTGAGCTTACTACTCAGCAGATTGTAACACTTATAATTCTAATTACTAGTTTTATTGTGATTTTATTTTTTATCTTTTATCTTAATCTGGGTGAAGAGTCTGATTTTTTAAAGTGTCAGAATTCTGTTGCACTTAGAGGAAGTTCTGATTTAACAGCTAATACAGTGCCGCTTGATTGTAAGACACATTATGTTTGCATAACTGCTGATGGAACTTGTGAGAGTATGACCAGTCCTGATATAAAAGAAGTTAAAACAAAATCAGAAGTTTATGGTGTTTTAGCAAAAGAAATGAGAGATTGTTGGGCAATGTTTGGGAGAGGAAAAATAAATTATGTTGAAAATAATATTTTACCTAATAATTTGTATTGTTCAATTTGTTCTCAGATTGCTTTTGATGATAGTTTAAAAACAGACAAGTTTTTTATTAATGGTTTTATAGATCAAGAAGATTTTTATGAGAATTATTTAGCAAAAACTAAAATTTCAGGTGAGGATATGACTTATTTGGAGTACCTTTATGGAATTAGAGATTATTCAGGCTTAGAGAGTTTTTTAGTTAGTGAAAATATAGGATTTGATCAAATTAATCTGGATAAACATCACTATGTTCTTATGGGAATTACTGCTGAAGTTAGCACTTTATCTTATATTGCTGGTGGAGCAGTTGTTGTTGGAGCAGCAACTCTTTATTTTGTTGGTGCTCCTGCGAGTATTCCTGCAACTGTTGGGTTTGTTTTACTCAGCGCTGCTGGTGGGACTACAGGATATTTTGTCGGAACAACTCTAGAGGGAGAGTCTGGTAATGAGTTTATGCCACCTATTTTACTTGAGGTTGATTCAGATAAGTTTGAGAAACTTGAGTGTGAAGATGTAAAAACATTATCTTAAAGAATAGATTTATTAAGAATATTTTAGTTGTTATTTTATGAAAAAATTGGTGAAAAAGAGGGGTGAGTTACTCATCGGAAATGTTATTTTTATAATTTTGAATTTAATATTTTTGACAATTCTGGTAGTATTTATTATAAAGCAGGGTAGTGGTGCAGTTAGTTTAGAGCAGTCTTATTCTAAACAGATTGCACTAATAGTTGATTCAGCAAAACCTGGAATGAAAATTGAAGTTGATATGCAGCAAGCTAGAAATTCAAATAAGGAGTGGTATGATAGCAATTATTTTGATACTGTTGTATTTACTGATAATTTGGTAACTGTTAAATTAAGTGAGGAATCGGGTTACTCATATTCTTTTTTTAATGATGTAAAAGTTAGTTATGATATTTATCCTGAAGGTAAGTTATTAATGGTGGTGAGTGAAAAATGATACTGAATATGAGAGCTAAAAAAGGCACTGATATGATGTTGTCTATGTACTGGTTTTTTATATTGTTTTTAGTCACTGCTGCAGTAGTTTATATGGTTGGTTTGTTTTATGGCCATCCATATGATGTAAGAGAGCTTGAAGCAGATATTTTAGCAAATAGTGTAGTTGATTGTATAATAAGAAATGGCGAGTTAAATTCAAATATAATTTCTGGAGGTATATTTAATGAGAATTTTGATAGTGTTTTTTTAGAGGTGTGTAATTTTAATTTTGATTCAGAGGATAGTTTTCAAGGAGAAATACAGTATTATGGTAAAGTTGATATTTATTCTGGAATTGGTGTGCAAAATCCTGATTTTGAAATGAAATTTGGAAATTTAAATATAGCATCTGCTTGTGTTATAGATTCTGGTAAAGACTTTGAAGCTTTGGCAAAATGCTCAAAGAAACGAGTTTATGCTACTAGTTCTGGTGAGCAGTATTTTGTTGAGGTTACAACTGCAGTTAAAAAAGGAGAAAAAAATGTTAATGTATAAAAATAAAAGAGCTCAGACTGCTGAAACAATGACATGGGTTGTTGCAACAATTATTATAATTGTTTTGTTAATAGCATTTATTTATATTTCGAGTCTTATTGCTGGAGCAAAAGGAATTGAGAGATTTGCTAAATCAATAAAAATAAATGATAAGACAGTTAGTGTAGATTGGGTTGAGGAAAAATCAGAGATTGCACTTGATAAAAATAATCAAAATGAGAATCAAGTTAGGAATTGGGTTAAAACGTAAGAGAGGAAATGTACCTGTAACCATTTTAGCAATAGGAATTTTTGTAGTGTGCGTTTTAGCAATAATTAGTTTTATTGTAGCTAATGTTCATACAAGGGATGACTTTTTAGTAGTAAAGTATATGGAAAAGATAAATGCAGAAATTGAAGATTATGAGACTTATCAGGATTTAGGAAGAGTTAAATCAAAAGTTAATTTAAATGGAAAGACAGTCATTTACCAAGAACATGAAGAGACAACAGGGTTTTTATTTTGGACTAAAAAAAGAATAGCTTTTAGTGTAGAGTATCCTATTAATTAAAATGCATATTGTCAAAACATTTTTAAATAAACATAACTTAAAATGAGTATGTATAATAAAAGAGGTCAAGGTTTAAGTACAACCACTATTGTAATAATTATATTGGCAGTTTTAGTTTTAGTAATTCTGATTTTAGCTGCATCAGGAGTTTTTGGAGATTTATTTGATTTTATTAATCCTTCAAATAATGTTAATGATGTTGTTACCAGTTGTGCTACGTTTTGTTCTATGAAAGATAGGTATAATTTTTGTAATGTAGATAAAGAGTTATATGCTGAAGACGGTGAGTTTGAGGGGTCTTGTTATACATTTTCAGTTGCTGATGGGTTTGGTGTTTATGGTATTGTTAGTTGTCCTGATGTAAACTGTAAAGATTATGTTAAGTGTAATACATGGAGTTATACTGAAGGTGGAACTGAAAAACTAGTTGAAATTGGTGGGGTTAGTATGAAAAACCAACCTGATAACACTAAGTGTGATCCTACACCTTAATAATTTTTAAGTTCAATGTTTTTTAAAATGTCAGCTCAAAAAGCTTTTTTGGGCGCAATTATGCTTCTTGTCGGAGCTCTGATTTTTTTTGCATCTATTGGAAGGATTCTTGGTAGTTTAATCATTGATGAGAGAACAATATTTATTATTGGAGTAAGTTTAGGAGCAGTTCTTCTTTTATTGGAGGTTTTTTACTTAATTTAGTTAGTGATGAGAGTAAGAGAATGCATGAGAGAAAGCCAATTGAGATAAAGGAAATTAGTAAGCCTTAAATAATATTTTTGTTTATTTTGGTTATGGAATATGGATATAGCGAAAAAAGAAATAAGGGTAAGAATAAAAAAAAGAATAAGAAGAGATATCCTTATAAGAGAGGTGGAGCAAAAAGAGCAACAAATATTGAAGAAGGTAAGGTGAAGAAATAGTTTATAAATTGGATTTACTAATAGAGTTTTATGATTGAGGTGATATTTTTATTTTTAATAGGTCTTATTTGGATTATATTTGCTAGTGTGCAGGATGTAAGAACTAGAGAGGTTGCTAACTGGATTAGTTTTAGTCTTATAATTTTTGCACTTGGTTTTAGGTTTTTTTATAGTTTATTTAATAATGAGTTTAATTTTTTTTATCAGGGCTTAATAGGATTTTTAATATTTTTTGCACTTGGTAATTTACTTTATTATGCTAGAATGTTTGCTGGAGGAGACTCTAAATTAATGCAGGCAATGGGACCTGTTTTAGGTTTTTCACTAATTTTTGCTGAAAATTTGAAATTTTATTTAATTTTTTTCTTTTTGTTTTTATTTAGTGGAGCAATTTACGGTCTTGTTATGACTGTTGTAATTAGTTTAAAGAATAAAAAATTGTTTAGAAAAGGGTTTAAAGAGTATTTTAGAAAGTCTAAAAAAATGGTTTACTTTATTTCTGGTATTGGTGTTGCAGTTTGTGCTCTCGGATTTTATTATCCTGTTTTGTTTTCTTTAGGAATTATTATTTTACTATTTCCTTATTTTTATTTACTTGCTAAAGTGGTTGATAATTATTGTATGGTAAAGAGAATAAAATCAAAGGATTTAACTGAAGGAGATTGGCTTAATAGTGAGATGAAAGTGGCAAAGAGGGTTATAAACCCTACATGGGACGGATTGAGTATTAGTGAGATAAGGTTATTAAAAAAGAAATATAAATATGTAAAAATTAAGCAAGGCATAGTTTTTGTTCCAGTATTTTTAGTTTCTTATCTAGTTTACTTTTATGTTTATATAACTGGGCTAGCTAATAGTTTATTTTAAATTTTTAAGGAATACGTTTAGGAAGCCATGTGTTTTTTTCTGATATCATTTCTTTTTTTTCAATTGGTTTTTTCTTTTTTTCAGATTTTTCTTGTTTAGTAGATTTTTGTTTAGTTTTTATATTGTCTTGTATTTGTTTTTGTAATTTGGCAAGTTCAGATTCCTGGGCTTTAGATCTTGGAGAATTAAGGGTTTCATTATTGTATGTTGGCAATACATTAAGAATTGAGTGGCCAAACATCTCACTTGGTATTACCTCAATAGATTTTGGCTTTAAAAATTTTAAATGTTCTGCAATTTCAGCTGCTAGATTAGTTGCCTCTTTGGGTGTTTCTTTGGAGTGAATTTTTGGTATAATTATCGTGTGTCCTTTTGTTATTGGGTTAATTTCAAGTGTTGCAATAGAAGAATCATTTTCAATTAGTTTATATGTTGGTATCTCTCCATTAACAATTGAGCAGAATATGCATTTAGAATCATCTCTAATTAGATTATTTTGTTTTAGAAAGTTTTCAAGCTCAGTAGATGACATTTTTTTAATTTGCGTAATTAGCTGAGATTTTTGTGGGTCTTGAACTGATTTTTCAATTTCTGTAATTAGTTGGGCTTTGATTGAGTCAATTTTACCTTTTTCTATCATAATAAAGTCTAGTTAAGAAATCTTTAAAAATATGATTGTTGTTATTTTATTAATTAAAAGAGGAAAATATTAATAATTAAATAAAAAATGGGAAAATTATCTGTGTTTTTTGCTGCAATAATTATGTTATTTATTGCAGGTTATATTTTTTGGAATGGGCAGGGAGATCCTATTGTTGCAGTTATTTTTTTGCTACTTGGAATTTTAGGAATTATTTTTGTGCTTCCTAAAAAGAATTTATAAATTGGAGGATAAAGAGATAAAATGAATTTATTTGAGTGGTTTGGTATTTTGTTGGTGGTTGTAGGAGTTATGTTACTTATTATAATGCCTATTATGGCAGTACTTTCAGTAGGAGTTGGGTTTGTTGATTGGGTTGTTCCTATTTTAACAATTGCTTTAGGAATTTATGTTAAAAAAAGAAATAAAGGGTATATTCGTTAAGAGAGTTGAGAATATTTGATATTTATCCAAATGCTCTACGCATGTCAACAACTTGTACAGAGTTAACATTTTCTATTTTAGCTAATTTGTTTTCGATTGGTTCAAGTTCACGAGATTCATCTAGATCAAAAAATGCGTGAATTGCTTTTAGACCAAACGCAATAGGAACTTCTTCAAAACGAATTTTAGTTCCTTTATTTTCTTCAATTATTTCTTTAGCTTTAGTTTTTACTTCAACTAAGTCAACTTCTGGTGAAGATGGCATTAGTTTAAGTGTTATTAATGCAGTACCCATGTTATTTTTTAGAAGTATGAGCTTTAAAAGCTTTTGCTCTTATTTTTAATATAATTAGTAAGAATATAAAGAATAATGTTATTGTTCCAAGAAAACTTCCAGCAATAATACTTACTACACCTACTCCAGTACTTTTATTGCTAATTGAAAAGCCTGTTAGTGGGGTGTTAAATATTGTAAAAAAAATTAGTAGTGGTATAATTATTAGCAAAAAGATTCTTAGAGTTTTTTTAAATAAGAGATCCTCTTTTTTATTTTTCATAATTAATGAAGTGTAGCTTAAATTAAAAATATTTCTAATTTATTAGATAGATTTAAATATTTATTTTTGCTATTATTTTTATTAAAAGAAATGGTGAAAATACAGAATAAGCTAGCTTATACATTTATGGCAATTGGAGTTTTAGTAGGAATTGCCATAGGAATTAATGCTTATGGTGGAAGTAATCCTGTTGTTGTTGGGCATAGTGCAGGGGAATTAGACTTAAGTTCTGGGGTTAATGGAAATGCTGTATTTAATGGTAATGTTGGAATTGGTTCTCCTAATCCTTTTAATAAGTTAGAAGTTGATGGAAATGTTGTTGTTGCTGGAGATATACAGGGAGGAGGGGATATTGCAATACCCGGAGCCATATCTGCTATTTCAGCAACAATTGGGGGAGGAAGTGTTTGGACTGACGCCAACGATGGAGCAGGATCAAGTATGGATGCTGATTTACTAGATGGGCATGATAGTTTTTATTTTGAAAGTTTGCAGAACACAAACGCCGAGTCTATACAAGGAAAAGAAGTTTATTGGGAGGGAGAAAATTTATGTTATGGGGATTCTTGTGTTATAAATTCTGGATTAACTTGCACTAAAACTGGAGGTTCATCCTATCAGGGAGCGCCGGGGGGTACGTGTAAAGGACCTATTTGTGCTGGGGTGTGTAAGGATGTAGTTGCTTGTGATGGAGATAAGTCTGTGGATTGTGTAGGGGGCGAGGATGTTTATTTTACTTCAGGAATGTGTATTGGGGCTAATTGTGATGTTGGAGGTGAATGTGGTTGTACTTGTAGTGTGAGTGGGGTTACTTATGATAGTGAGACAATAAATGGAAAAAAGTGTGTTACCTTTATAACGACTCCTTAAGAAATCTTTAAATACTTCTTTTAAGTTTATTTAATATGGTAGCAGTAATAAGTATGTTTGCAATTTTTGTACCTCTTTTTTTAATAGGAATATTATTTTTTATAATGTGGATTATGATGCTTGTTGATGCTGCAACAAGAAAGTTCAAACACGACACAGATAAAGTTGTCTGGATTTTAATTATAGTTTTATTAGGTTTTATTGGTGCACTAGTTTATTATTTTGTGGTATTTAATAAAGATGATACAAAGTCAATAAAATGGTTGTGGATAACAATGCTTATTTTAGTTTTGTTAATTGTATTTGTTGTTTTTTTAGTTTATCTTCTTAATGCTCCAATCGGAGTATAGGCTTGTTATAGCGTGATTTTATAACAATTTTTATAAAGAAGTGATAATAAATCTTTTTTATGGATGCAAATTATGAGAAGATTATAGAGAGAATCTCTAAGTCTTCAGGTCTAGAAAAAGAGGAAATAAATAGAAGAGTTGAAGCAAAAAGAGCAAAATTGTCGGGCCTTATTAGTAAAGAGGGTGCAGCTCAAGTTGTAGCAGCTGAATTAGGGGTTTCGTTTGAAGCTGAAAAACTAAAAATTGATGAACTCTTGCCTGGTATGAGAAAGGTAAATGTAGTTGGTAAAGTAATTAATTTATTTCCTGTAAGAACTTTTACAACAAAAAAAGGTGATGAGGGTAAGGTCAGTAATTTTATTTTAGCAGACGATACATCAAATATCAAAGTAGTTTTATGGGATACAAACCATATTTCTTTAATTGAAAATGGTAGTGTAGATAAGGATAGTGTAGTAGAGATTATTAATGGTACAATGAGAGATAATGAAATTCATTTAGGTAGTTTTTCAGAGTTAAAGTTAAGTAAGGAGAGTATTGGTGAAGTAAAAACAGAAAGAATTGTAAAAGAGAAAAATATAGTTGATTATAGGATTAGTGATGCAGCTCTAACAAGAGCTTTTGTTGTTCAGACTTTTGAGCCTAGATTTTTTCATGTCTGTCCTGAATGTAAAAAAAAGGTTGTTAGTGGTGAGAAGGGGTTTGTTTGTGCTGAGCATAATAAGGTTGAGCCTGAAAAAAGAGCACTAATGAATGTTGTACTAGATGATGGGACTGAGAATATTAGGGCAGTCGCATTTCATGAGACTTTGAAGAGTTTAGGAATTGATGATTTAGAAAATGCTGATTCAATAATTGCTAAGAGAAATGATTTGCTAGGTAAAGAAATGATTTTTCAAGGAACTGTTAGAATGAACAAGTTTTTTAATAATCCTGAACTAATTTTAGATAGTATAAAGGAAGTTGAATTGGATAGTGTTATAGCCTCTCTAGAGAAGAGTTCTTGAAGTGAACATAAGATTTATAAGGGGCGTTAGTTTAGTTTAATTATGCGAAAAGGGGACGCAATTATTTTAGTTAGTTTTTTTGTTTTAGTTGTTATATTGTTTCTTTTTTCAACTCTTGTTAAAGCTGTAGATGGTTGTACAATAAGTGCACCTTTTTCTTGTACTAGTGTTAGTGCAATAGCTAGTTTGGACGAGATTGGTATTAGTATTAAGAACGGCGGAGTTGAAGATTATTTAATTGAGAATATTTTAATTGTTGGATGTAATGAAGGAAATCTTACACAAACTGTGTTTCCTGATTGGTTAGAATTTGGAGGTCAGGATAGTTATGTTATACGTTGTGGTTCTGATGTTATCTTTCCTGATCAGATTTATGCTACTGATATTGAGATAACTTTTAGAACAAATAACAGTAGTATAACTCAGATGGCTACAGGGTCGATTAGTGTTATGCCCATAGATGGCACTAATAGCTCATCGTCTAGCTCTAGTAGTGGGTCTTCTTCATCAAGTGGTGGGCCTGGACCCTTAATTAATACTTGTTTTTCTTCAAGTGATCCGAGAAGTAAGGCAGCAGTTTTGCATAGAAGACATGTTTACTGTGATGATAATAGGTTTCACGAGACTGCAATGAAGGGACTTAAAGAGCAGCACATTGTAATTAATAGTGAGAGAAGACAGTATTGTAATGTTCAGTGTACTAATAGAAAACAACATCAGTGTTATGGTGATGGAAGTTTTGATACATATTATCAGGAGTGGTGTGAGGATTCTTACGGAAATAGGATAGATGTTGAAGGAGCAGATTACTGGGCAGATTATGGGTATGAGTGTTATAGTGATTTAGATTGTAAATATGGCGAGTTTTGCAAAGAAGGATATTGTTTTTTAGAAATTGAGCCTATACAGTGTTATTATGATTCTGATTGTCCTGCAGGATATGTTTGTAATCTTAATAAAAAGTGTGTTAAGTATGATTATGAGTGTAATTATGATTCTGATTGTCCTGCAAGTCATGTCTGTGTAAGTGGGTCTTGTTTGTATGATATTCCTTACCCACATAGTTGTACTGAGACTGATGGGGGAGCTAGTTATAATTTAAAGGGAGTGACTGAAGGGTATAATGCGTTTGTTAACCAGTATCTTGTTTACGGAGATTATTGTTATGGTGGAAGTTTTCTTGTTGAGCACTATTGCAATGAAGAGAATAATGTAGCAACTGATTTTAAAGTTGAGTGTCCTAAAGGTTGTGAAGATGGTGCTTGTGTTGGTCTTGAAAATAAGGAGATTGTTTGTAAGGATAGTGATTATACTTGGGCAGAATCAACTTCAGGAGGAGGAACATTTAATCCACCAGGAAAAGATAGGTATCAGAAAGGAGAAGTAACTTTTTTAGGTAATACTTATGGAGATTATTGTGTGAATGTTAAGGAGTATATTGATGGGTATGGGAATAGTATGTTAAATTATGTTAAGGTTGATGTGGGAACACATATTCAGGAGTTTGCTTGCATAAATAAGAATTCAGTTTATATGACAACAGTTTTTGAGTGTCCTAACGGGTGCAGGGATGGTGCTTGCATTGATAGTGAAATTGTAATAAAACAGTGTAAGGATAGTGATTCAGGTCTTAATTATTATGAAAAAGGCAAGGTTATTGTTGGTGGAAGTGAGGTTGTTGGAGAAGATTACTGCACTGATAAGCCTTATTATTCAGCAAAGATTTCTGGAATGCCTGTAGTTGATTCTGTTGTAGAGAAGGTTCAGTTGGAAGTTGAAGAAGTTCCATCTTTAGTTAAAGGTACGCTTGTTGAGTATTACTGTTATATTGATGAGGATGGAAATGAAGATGTTTTGACTCAGAAATATGTTTGTAAGCATGGTTGTTTTGATGGTGCATGTAAAAAAGGGGGAGATATAATTGAAATTGATCCTAATTGTGAGAACGGTTGCGTAATGGATGGAAAGTGTTTTGCTTTTGGGTATAGAAAAAATGAGAAGTATTGTTCTGAGAGCAATGAATTTGTTTTTCAAAAAGGAGAAGAGTCAGCGTGTGATAATAATTTTGAGTGTAATAGTAATGTTTGTGTTACTGGAGTTTGTGTACCTAAGACATTGATTCAGCAGATAATTGAGTGGTTTAGTAATATTTTTTAATTATTAATATTATTAATTTTTCTTAAAG
>Ga0190359_1002694_pt1 | contig 10510 bp, 10 predicted proteins | sample 48721823_MG_FD_161269 | JGI IMG/M metagenome (GOLD analysis project Ga0190359, IMG submission 161269) | Hydrothermal vent microbial mat bacterial communities from Southern Trench, Guaymas Basin, Mexico - 4872-18-2-3_MG | ecosystem: Environmental > Aquatic > Marine > Hydrothermal vents >...
AATAATCCCGCCGGCGACAATGCGACCTACGGTAGGGAAATTTTTGGTGATCTTGGCTGACTTTCCCGAGACCGAAAAGCCGCCCGTGCTGACCGGTCCCTGGGCAACCGCATATACCTTTCCATCAGCCCCCTTGAGAGGGGTTACAAGCAGGGTCCCGCCGGTGAGACTTTCCGCATCCCCGATGGAACTGACCGTCACGTCAATCCTGGAACCCGCTTTGGCAAAGGCAGGCAGGTCCGCGCTAACCATTACCGCAGCCACATTTTGAATCTTTTCCACATTTTTGGGATCGACGGTCACCCCCATCCTCTCCAACAGGCTGGCCAGAGACTGGAAGGTAAATTGGGAATCCTTTCCGTCCCCCGTGCCGTTCAGTCCCACCACCAAACCATATCCCACCAGTTGATTGGCGCGCACGCCCTTGAGCTCGGTCAGTTCCTTGATGCGGGCGGCATCGGCCGCCCCTGCAAAAAGCAAAAGGACCAGGCATACCGCAACCGCCCTGCCGCCCCGTCTGAATCTGATCCGATCGGCCTTTCCCATTTTTCCCCCATACATCCCATGGCGCCGCCTTCTGCTAAAACGGCGACAATACATTAAAAAGGTTCGAAAACCATCCGGGCCGCTGTCGCTGGTTTATGATGCCCCTTCCTCTGTATACAAATTTGGCGTCTGAAATACAAGACGAATCCACCTCGTAGCGCCGCTTCTTAGGCTCGTAGCGAATATCTCTCGGCTGAATGATCCCGGATATGATGAGTTCCTGGGTCTCCTCGTTTACCGTGATCTCCCTTCCCCCTACAATCACCAGGTTTCCGTCCGGGAGAACCTTCACCACCCTGGCCGTGATCGTCCCGGTCAGAACACCGCTGCGGGTTGTTTTTCCACCGCCCGTGGAACTGTTGCTGAGGGCCATGTCCGCGGAAGCCTTATAGTCGCCGCCCTTCCAATTGGTGCCCTGCCATCCGGCCGTCATGCTGCCCCCAACACTCCCACTTCTCCCCACATCGGTATTGGCCCCGGACTCGCCTCTGAGTTTGCTGTAAGGGTCCAGATAAACGGTCACCACGTCACCCACATTGCTGGCCTTATAATCCTTAAACAGAGAACCGAGAGGTCCGTTCTCCTGCCAAAGCGATCCTTCATATTTTGTGGGCATGACCCTCTGATCGTAATTGATTTCAGGGGCAACGCCCACTGACATCACGGGCACGGAGACGGCCGTCTTCCTCTTGATCTCAGGCTTGCTGACCCCACATCCCACAAGGCACAGGCCAAGGGAAACAAATGCAGAACCCAACAGCCAGCCTCTTAAATGCTGCCATGTCACAATCATATGCCGGCCTCCGCGTTTAAAAATCCACCTTCACGGTCTTGGAGTCTATCACCCGGGCGTAGATGGCCTTGTTTGAATCCAGATTCTCCACCAGGATCATTTCCCCTTTTCGCCCCCTTCGCTCCTTGACCACGCCCAGGACCGTAATCCTCAGGCCTGCCCCTTCTGCAACCACCGTTACCACATCGCCACGTTTCACCAGGGGAGGCAATTCCACCATGTCGGCCCTTAACACCGTGTTGACAGCAATGGCCTTTCTGGTCCTTTTGCCCACCACATCCCTTTCATCTGTCAGGGCCTTGGCCGGCAGACCCGCCATATCCATCTCCCGCACCTGGATGTCGTCCTCCGTGATCCGATGATGTTTCCCCAATGGTCTGCCTGCAACAATCACCTTTCTCAGGACCTCGATATCGGCCACCGCCCATACCTTCTTCTCCACCTTTCCATCGACGCTTATGCTCACAGCAAGCGGCACCCTGCCACACAGCATTCTGTTCTGGGGGGGTTCGACCCTGAAGGCAAGAGCACCCTTGGGGACAATGATATCCCTGTCAAACTGGATCCCCTTGACCCTTGTTTTTCCCTGCTGCAGGGCCGCGGCCTGGCGAATGAAATCCCTCACCACCCTTTTTACTTCCTCCTTGGAGACCTGCTCAAAGCCTCGTACCACTTCAGCCCCTTCGGGTACTTTGATGGCGACGCGTGAGGGATCAATGTCCGCCTGTTTCAAGCGGACCACGATATGGGCCTCTTCAATGCCGCGGGATTTTCCCGGAAGGGGGGACCTTCCGATTCCCATCTTCTGAAGCTTGCGAACCAGCCGGGGGTCTTCACCCGTTATCTGGGCTACATCGTCGAGACGGATTTCCCCTGCATTTACTTCGGCCTGCCGGAACACGGCCACAGTTGCCTCCGGCTCCGCGGCCGCACAGGGCACACGTCCCATCAGGACAAGGCCAAGGCACAGAAAGAGGATTGTTTGATGCCTGTTTAAACCGCTTGTCATCGCGCGCTTACCGTTTGATATTGTTGGCCATCTGGAGGATGTCGTCAGCGGTCTTGATAACCTTGCTGTTGATTTCATAGGCCCTTTGGGCCGCAATCATCTGAACCATTTCTTCCACCACATTGACATTGGACATCTCCACATATCCCTGGGCGATGCTGCCGAAGCCGTCTTCGCCCGGGGTCCCTGTAATCACGTCTCCCGAGGCCTTTGTGGGAAGATACAGATTTTTGCCGATGCTGTTGAGCCCCCCTGGATTCAGGAATTTGGCTAACTCGATATTCCCGATTTCGCTCGGCTCGGTCTCTCCGGCCTGGAGGACCGAAACCGTTCCATCCGCCCCGATGGAAATGGAGGCAGCATCATCGGGAATGGCCATTTCAGGCTCCAGGGGATACCCGTCAGAGGTAACAATCCGCCCCTCGCTGTCGAGCTTGAATGTACCGCACCGGGTGTACGCGATCTCTCCGCTGGGCTGGAGGATCTGAAAGAATCCATCCCCTTCTATCGCCATATCCAGCTCATTGTTGGTTACCTCAAAATCGCCCTTGCTGAAGATCTTCTGGGTCGCCACCGAGCGTGTCCCGTGCCCCAACTGGATCCCCGTCGGGACCTCGCTTCCCTGAGCCGAGGCAACCCCCGCAGGCCGCAGGGTCTGATACAACAAATCCTGGAAATCGATCCGGCTCTTCTTGAAGCCGGCAGTGTTGACATTGGCCAGATTGTTCGCAATAACGTCAATGTTCATATTCTGAGCATGCATCCCTGTAGATGCAATCCATAATGTTCTCAGCATGGCTGCCTCCTGTCGTCTTACAGACCCCGGCCGTTTTTCATCCTACAGTCTGCCCACATCCGTAATGGACCTGCGGGCGACATCGTCCAGAAAATGAATCACTTTCTGGTAGGATTCATATCCCCGCATGACATCGATCATCTCGGTCATGGCCCGTAAGCCGTTTACATTGGATGATTCAAGGAATCCCTGCTTGATCAGGACATCTTTGGTCTCCATCTCGACGGCCTCGTCATCCAAGGGGGCAAACATGCCGTCGCCCACCTTCCGGAGACGGTGAAGGTCCTGGATCTTTACCACCTTTAAGGCGCCCACCTGATCTCCATCAACATACACATTTCCCTTTTCGTCGATCCTCACATCCTGCCCGGAGAGGGTGATCGACCCCGAACCCCCTTGAACGGGCCAGCCTTCCCTGGTGGTCAAAACCCCGTCCTGATTGAGGACAAAACTCCCGTTCCGCGTGTACCTCCTCCCCCGGGGTGTTTGGATGCAGAAAAACCCGTCCCCGCTGATGGCCACGTCCAGCGGTTTCCCGGTTGCCTTCAAACCACCCTGGGAAAAATCCACGGCGGTCGCGGAAGGCATTGGCGGAGGCGAATAGAGGAAATAACGCTTTGCGCCCGCAGAGACCTTCTGTGCCTCCGCCTTCGGAACTTTGAAGATCAGTTTATCCTGTTTGTATCCCACGGTGCTGATATTGGCCAGATTGTTGGCCAACACAGCCAGCCGCTTTTCATGGTATGTCGCACCCGATGCGGCCGAAAACAAGGCCTGGCTCATGGATTCACCTCCAAAAAACTCCCCTGGTCTCTTCCCTGACTTGTCTTATGCAATGTGCATACCAGGGCTAAAAATCCTGTTTTGCCCGATGGTTCCCCACCCGGGGGGCAGGATATGTCCGTTCATCAGGCCTTTTTCCTTTTGCTCAGCAGGCAATATTTTCCCTTTCCCCTACAACACCCGCGAGGTCCTTTTCCCTCGGCAAGTCGCCGACCGTGATTCCGGCCCCAACATTCTCCTTGGCGACGGGCCTGAGCTGTTTCAACTTCAGGATCAGGTCAATCTCACCCCTGGGAAGCGCCACCTTCTCATAAATGAGCTCTGCCCCGAATCCCATGTCGGCCATTCTTCTGACCTCCTCGTAGCGATCGGAGATGGATTGATCAGACCGGCCCTGTTCACACACGGCGGCCGGCTGTGGCCCTGAACACGATTTAACGCTTGCTCCAAGAGGCATGGGACCGCTTTCCGGGTCAGGCTTTATGCCGGCGCTGATCCCTGTCTCCGGTTTTTCGACGACCTTGACAGAGGCCCGGGTCCATCCGGTCAACTCCCTCAATTCCCGCCTGAAATCACGCTTCACGCCGTGAAGATCTTCTACAGCCACACAACGCCTCTCCCTGGCCCTTTCCCTTGCCAGGACAAGGACGGTTGCAAGACACATGCAGAGGGCAATTGCATCCCCTATGAGTTCCATTGGCCCCATATCCATATCCTCCTCTGAACACTCTCTTCATTTAAACCCTGATATCCACAAACGAGCCCACGCGGCCCCCCGGATCAGGGCCGTCTTTCTTTCCCCAGGCTTTTGGGTCATGCTCCGATGTTTCTTTCCCCGTCCCGGCATCTTCTTGGTTATTTTTTTCCACAGCCGCTTCAGGATCCACGGCATTTTCCGCCTTGTTCTTACCCTCCCCGGCGAGTTGGCGCTCAAACCGCCTCTTTTCTTGCTCCCCCCCCTCACCGCGCAATGGCTGTATCCTTTGCGCAGACGCAAACACCGAGCCCAGCTTGTTCAATACAATCCTGTCCGTCACTGTTTTCACCCCCCATGCTGAATCGTCAGACCGGGCGAGCTTGAGCAAGATCCATATTCCCCAGCTTTTTCCGCAGATGGACAAGGGCCTGAGAATGGATCTGCGAAACCCGCGATTCGCTGATTTCCAGGGTTGCGCCAATCTCTTTCATGGTGAGTTCATCCCAGTAATAAAGGGAGATCACCATCTTTTCCTTTTCAGGCAGTTCCTCGATAGCCTTGGCGATACGATCTTTTAACTCCTTGAGCCCCATGAGATTCAGTGGATCCTCTCCATGCCCCTCAACGAGAGAGGTTATCAGGGAAGTGTTGTCTTCATGGGGGGACAGCCCAATCTCCTCAAAGCTGACAAAAGACATGTTGGACATGGCGCGGATCTTATAAAATTCATCCAGGTCCACATTCATTTCCTGCGCTATTTCCTCATCGGTCCCCTCCCGGCCCAGTCTCCGCTCAACCGAAACGCAGGCCGTGGTCAACTCACGGATCTTGCTTCGACTCGATCTGGACAAAAAATCCCTCGAGCGCAGCTCTGTGAGAACCGCGCCCCTGATCCTGAATACGGCATACGTGGAAAATTTATTGTCTCTTCGATGGTCATAGTTCTCCATAGCGTTCATTAAGCCGATAACGCCGGCGTTGATCAGGTCATCCACATCAACCGTAGGCGGAAGGTGCACGGCAATCCGGTGTACCACGCTCTTGACAAACGGGAGATATTGAAGGATGGATTGATTGCGGAGCGTCACGTCGTCCTGCTCGTATGTCTCATACTTCCATTTTGCCAAACCCATAACCGTTATCCCTTGTTTAATATCGCTGTCAACGGTCCGGGACCCTGTTGGCCCCTGTTTTACGAATGACACTATCCGCCCGCATTTTCGCGGAAGAAAATGAGGCGGCCGGCAGGCGGTCCCGACCTCGGCGATTCCACGATCTTTTTTGCCAGGGTGGCAAAACACTTGCTTGCCTGTGAATTCGGGCACAGATCGCTGACCACCCGTTGGAGTTTGACGCCTCTCGGAATCTCTTCGTCCGCCACGACATAACCGAGGTACTCCAGGGAAATGTCGAGAAACCGGTCTGTCACCACTTTGAGCTGTCTGTAAAGCTCGTATGCCTCCTTTGCCATCTTGGCAAAATTAACGATCAAATTAAAATGTCTGTGGGAATAATGGAGACGCATGACCTTCATCAAGGCATAAGCATCTGTAATAGAGGTGGGTTCCGGAGAGACCACCACAATGATCTCCTGGGCGCTGCTGGTGAAATTCATCACATTGGATGAAATCCCGGCCCCTGTATCGATCAAAAAGATATCCACGGATGCAAGCATTTGCCTGAGAGACGCATAAATCCGATCTCTCTGCGTTTCCGACAGGTGGGTGAGGGATTCAATGCCTGAAGATGCAGGCAGGATCATCATGTTGCCGGGCCCGGAAACAACGATATCCGTCATCTTCATCATGCCCATCGCAACATGGGAGATATTGTGCTTGGGCGTCAGTCCCAGCAACACATCTATGTTGCCCAGGCCCAGATCCCCGTCAAAGACCAATACTTTTTTGTTTAACTGCGTCATGACGAACGCAAGGTTGGCGACGATGTTTGTCTTCCCCACGCCCCCTTTTCCGCTCGTTATGGCGATGACGCGCGTGTTCGGTCTTGGGCCCCCTTCAGCCTCTGTATTCAAAACAGCCCGCTGGGCCAGCTTATCCGTCAGTCTGATCACCTTGGACTGAGAACCTTCATGTTTCATCATGTGTTCTCCGTTCACGTAGCTGTCACCATTCGGTATGCAGCTATCTCCCTTGCTTCCTGGATGCGTTCAGATGCAAATGATGCGCCATTCTCTGCTTCACCATGACCGGGACGACAGGCCCTACAGGGACGGAAGTGGTTCGCCAGTGCCTCCGCAGACGTTCTGAACACCACCATATTTTTTTTATCTATTTTTTTCGCCCACTTACAGGACGGCCGATGGAAAAGCTCCGAACTTTTGTTAGCCACGTATCCCCGGGTTTGATAACCCTGCCCCAAGGTTTCATTCCAATCCCGAGCCACCTCCACGCGGCATTCCTTTCCTACCTCTGATCGGCCTGTCCGTGTGGGCCACAACATGTCGATCAGACGTTCTAAGGATCCCTCCTCTATATCCTCGGGGATCTCCTGACCGGTCGTGAAATAGGAGACGGGCAGCCTTGTGTGCACCAGGGCGTTCAACACAGAGCCATATTCCACTGTCTCGTCGATTTTTGTAAACAGGAGACGGGCAACGGGAATGCTCCCGAAACGCTTCCAGATCTCTTGAAAATCCTTCCCCCGGGTCCCTGCCGCAGTAACAAGATGGATCTCCAGCGGATCCACACAATTCAAAAGCCTCCTGAGGTCATCCATCCCCTGACGGTTCCCGAGACTCATGCCAGGGGTATCGATCAGGATCAAATCCTTGTCCACAAGCCTTTCCAGGATCTCCTCCAGTTCTTCCGGCCGTGACGCTGAGCCCGCAGGGACATTCAAAATATGGGCGTAGGCCTCTATCTCGGCGCCCGCCCCGATTCGCTGATCATTGAGGGCGATCAGACCGACCTTTTTCCCTTTCTGAAATATTTCTGTTATGGCTATTTTTATGAGAGTCGTGGTCTTCCCCACCCCCGCCGGGCCCACCAGGGCCAAGACCCGGCGGCCCCCGGGACTTCCGGATCCCACTGCATCGGCCACGCCCATTTCCTCGAGGGTCTCTTTTAATCGGGATTTGACCGCCTCCTCTCCAACACGCCCCGCGGATGCGGATCTTCTTCTCAGACCTTCCATCAGAGCGGATGCAACGGCTTCCTCCACACCCTGGCCCACCAGTTCTTCGTAGAGATTCAGGAATCGGATGAGACGGTCGTTCCTGTCCACATGCGTCCTGGCAACACCCCTTTGCACAGCCCTTCTCATGGGCGCTCTCTGCCTTAAATTCAAGGGCCGAGCCGGTCGACCGGCCGGGAAGTCTGCCGTGCGGGCCCTGTCTGACACGGGATCCTCCTGAAAGATCCAGTTTTCGGCAGGGGGGCCCTCCTTTTTGGAGCATCCGGCCCCCGGGCAGGCGTCAATGGCGGCCGTCACCTCCACGCCAGGATTTCTCAGCAACCCCAACATCCCCTTTCCACGGGTCATGTCCCTTGCCGAAAGGATTACCGCCTGAGGCCCGAACTCATCTTTGATCATCCTCAGGGCCTCCCCCATATCCCGCGCTTCAAATCGTTTAATCTGCATATCACACCTTCACGGTTCCAATGGCTTGAATCCTGGTGCTGCTCTCCAGTTCGTTATATGACAGGACCGCCAGATCAGGCAGAAACCGTTCCACAAACCTCTTTAAATGGGGCCGGATCTGAGGGGAACATAAGACGACCGGCTGCCTGTTGATCTCTGAAAACTTCTCCATCTGCCGGGTGAACCCTTCTATGATCTTTTGCGCCAGATTCGGTTCCAGGGGCAAAAACGCGCCTCGTTCTCCCTGCTGAACCGTTTCCGCAATGCTCCTTTCAATCTGCTGATCAAGGGTAACCACGGCAATATCCCCTTCAGGAGACCGATAAAGTCCTGTGATGCTCCTCCGCAGGGCCTGCCGTACATATTCGGTCAGGGCATCCGGATCTTTTACCATGGGGGCCCAATCCGCCAGGGTCTCCAGGATCGTCACCAGATCTCGAATGGATACATGCTCTCTCAGCAGATTCTGGAGGACCCGCACCACGGTCCCCAACGGGATCATATTGGGTATCAGCTCCTCGATCACCTTGGGGTTGGTGGCCTTCAGGCCGTCCAGAAGCTTCTGGACCTCCTGTCTCCCCAGGCATTCATGGGCATGCCGCCGGATGACATCCGCCACATGGGTGATCAGAACAGTAGGCAGGTCCACCACTGTATAGCCCTTGGCCAGGGCATCTTCCCTGTCCTTCTCCTGGATCCATAAGGCTGGCAAACCATAGGTAGGCTCTTTTGTCGGAATACCGTCGACCTCTTCAGCGGTTGCGCCGGGATTCATGGCCAGATAACGGTTTTTCATCAACTCTCCCCTGGCCACCTCGTTTCCCCGCAGCAAGATCACGTATTCATTGGGCTTCAACTTCATGTTGTCCTGGATATGGATGGGCGGCACCAGTATCCCCATTTCCCGGGCCATCTGTTCCCTGATGGATCTGACGCGCTCCATAAATTGCCCGCCCTGATTCACGTCCACCAGGGGAATCAATCCATACCCCACTTCCATGGCCAGCACATCCACCGCAGGAACCGTTTCCACGAAAGAAGGCGCCTTTTTGGCCGCCTCAGTCTGTTCGATCTCCCTGGTCTTTGCGATCCCCGCCTTTTTCACCCTTGCCACCGCGTAGCCGACCCCGCCTGCAATCCCAGACAAAATCAGGAAGGGGAGCGTCGGGAGCCCTGGAACCATCGCAAAGCCAAAGAGAACCATAGAGGCCACGAACAGGGCACGGGGTTCGGTCAGGATCTGGGATACAACCTCATTTCCCAGCGCAGACTGGGATCCGGCCCTGCTGACAACAATACCTGCCGCGGTCGATATCATCAGGGCGGGGATCTGGGTAACCAACCCGTCTCCCACAGTCAGAAGGGTATAGGTCTGGGCTGCATCGCCCAAACGCATGCCGTTTTGCAACACGCCGATGGTGAGGCCTCCCACGATGTTAATGAGGGTAATAATGATCCCTGCAATCGCGTCGCCTTTTACAAATTTGCTCGCCCCATCCATGGCGCCGTAGAAATCCGCTTCCCTGGCAATCTCGCGACGCCGGAGCTTTGCCTCTGTCTCGTCAATAAGGCCCGCATTCAGATCAGCATCAATGCTCATCTGCTTCCCCGGCATGGCATCCAGGGTAAAGCGGGCCGCTACCTCGCCGATTCTCCCGGATCCCTTTGTGATCACCATCAAATTGATGAGTACAAGGACTATGAAAACGATAGCGCCCACCACATAATTGCCGCCCACCACAAAATTCCCGAATGCCTTTATCACATTCCCGGCCGCTCCCGGCCCCTCGCTGCCGTTGAGCAGTATGATTCGCGTCGAGGCAATATTAAGGGAAAGCCTGAACAAGGTGGCAATCAGGAGGACCGATGGAAAGGACGAGAAGTCCAGGGGCCGCAGCAGATAGGTTCCCACCAGAAGCACGGTGAGAGAAAAGGTGATGTTGAAGGACAGGAGGAGATCGAGCATCACAGGCGGCAAGGGCATCACCATCAAGATGACAATACCAACGACGCCGATAGATGCAACGATCTCGCTGTTTCGAGCCAAAAAAGGAATAGTGACCGTATGTTCTGCCTGATTCGATATCGCCATATCGTTATGGATCCCTTCGGGTAGATGGACGGACGCCTTTGTTCATAATGCTCTCCGGGTTTTGGGAAGACTGATTTGCATTTTCTATGCCCGAGTGTAACAGCTCAATAAATAGGGGCAGAAGGGTTTTTCTGACGCGACTGCCGGGAGGGCGCCGTCTCTTTGTGACTTATCAGTGGGGGAAGCCGCAGCTC
>Ga0190359_1002695_pt1 | contig 10508 bp, 13 predicted proteins | sample 48721823_MG_FD_161269 | JGI IMG/M metagenome (GOLD analysis project Ga0190359, IMG submission 161269) | Hydrothermal vent microbial mat bacterial communities from Southern Trench, Guaymas Basin, Mexico - 4872-18-2-3_MG | ecosystem: Environmental > Aquatic > Marine > Hydrothermal vents >...
TGCATGAGACAAGAAGTTTTGAAATAAGAATTCCACCGGTCTCTGACCAGTGGTTCCAAACAAGGCAATCGCTAACAGTCACCAGTCACTATGCGGAATTACTCTCAAACAATTAACCAGGAGCTCTGCATCCCGCCAGTCTTATTAACCAGTTGTGTGTGACTGGTGGTAAGGAGCTAATCAATTAACCGTTTGAGACCCATGCAGTTTGCGGTGATATGAGAATTTTCCTCCTCTGAGGGCCTGTCTTAAGGATGGTCAGGGTTGGCAAGGATGATATGAGGTGACATACAGTTCAAGGATGTGCTTATGCCGCCGAAACCCTGCAGGCTTTTGCCGCTGCATCTGGAAAAAGGAGGGTGCAAAAAAATGGAAAAGGAGAGCACCAGCCAATGCAGCGGCTTCAGATTATTGATGTTTATAATCAAACAGAAGAAAACACGGACAGCCTAAAAACTGTCCTTTTTATGTATTGTCAACTTAACGGTATATATATCAGAAATATAATAACAGGCCTAATTTAAATCAGAATTCCACCGGCGGTTTCAGCCAGCGAGACAAACACAAACACCAGCCGCCGGCGGAATTGCTCTCAAACAATTAACCAATTGCATGCGGCTGGGGGCGAGGAGTTGGCCAGTTAGCCGTTTGAGATGCAAAAGAGTTGGAAAATATCTATGCAAAACCGATTGCATAGTAGGTAACTACAGAATCATAATCTCCTGTTGCATCACCGGATGATGTTCTGTGGACAAGACCGGCTTTTAATTTTAATCCCCTTGCCATTTCCATCATAACCGCTATTGGGCCGTAACCGCATATACTGGCACCTGTCTTTTCCAGGGTTTGAAAAAAAGCCTTGGTGTCTAGATCCTTTATGTGTTTTATGGCCTGTTCATCCTTTTTGTTTGCAATCTTTAACGGAAGATAGTGAGAAAAATCAGAACTGACAACAATACCAAAGCTTTGTTTTTTTGCAAGGCCTGCCATGAATTTCCCAAGACTTTCACATCTGTTTAGGAAATCCTCTGAATAGTCTGTGTTGGATATTGAAATCGGTACAAAGGTGAACTTCTTGAATCTGTATTGGAGAAAGGGAAGCTGGACCTCAATAGAATGCTCCTGAGAGTGCGCAAACATGTCCTCTTTCAGAACACTGCACTTCTTGAGTTCCCTTCCCAGTTCGGTGTCTATCTTAACATCACCCAAGGGCGTCTTCCATATGCCCGAGCTCATTATAGAGAACTCAGGCCCAAGTATACCATGATTGGGTCCCATGATTATAAACTTTTTTATATGTTTCAGAGAGCTTATGGCCCATGCAGCTGTTTTGCCGGAGTACTGGTAACCTGCATGCGGGGAAACAACACCAAGGCACTCTGGCCTTGCCTTCACATCAGAGAACAGGTTGGAAAGCTGGTCCTTAAGGTGTTCAGGATCAAAGTAATAGAACATGCCTGCAACAGCTGGTAGTCTAACATGGCTCATGATAAATAATTGGAATATGGAATTTAAATCAGAATTCCACCGGTCTCTGACCGGTGGTTCCAAACAAGGCAATCGCTAACAGTCACCAGTCACTATGCGGAATTGCTCTCAAACAATTAACCAGGAGCTCCGCATCCCGCCAGTCTTATTAACCAATTGTGTGTGACCGGTGGTAAGGAGCTAATCAATTAACCGTTTGAGAGAGTTTACTCCTTTCTCTCAACCAAAAGAGTTTTTGGGGAGCTTCAGACGCGGATAAGAACAGGGGATAGGTTTGTTTATCAGAACCAGAAAAAATTACTTTTCTATACTGTGGGGATCCCCATTATCCATCTAGAATATTAGAAGAAGATGTTTTTAAGCTAACCCACGTATGTCATTTCTTCCTTTTTGCTCCTTCCTGTGTCTGGTGTTCTCATCTCCTCTGCTGTCTTGTTGTAGTAATCTATAACCTTTGCATTTACCGAAGGTTTGACTTTTTTCAGGGCCTCAGAGAATTCTCTCTTTGTTACAATCTTTGATTTTATATTTTTTCTTAATGCATTCAGACCCGCTTCCCTGACCAGTGCCTCCAAGTCAGCTCCTGTATATCCCTCTGTGTTCTTCGCCAGTTTCTTCAGATCCACATCTTTTAAAGGCATGTTTTTTGTATGAATTTTAAGGATATCCAGTCTTGCTTTTTCGTCAGGTGCTGGAACAAGTATCTGTCTGTCAAACCTGCCCGGCCTTAACAGCGCCGGATCAATCATATCCGGTCTGTTGGTAGCTGCTATCACAACAACATCATGCATATCTTCCAGACCTGACATGGCTGTCAGTATCTGGGAAACCACATTCTCTGTCACATGAGTTCCTGAGTACATGCCCCTTTTGGGTGCTAGTGCGTCTATCTCGTCAAAAAAGATTATTGCAGGGGCTACCTGCTTGGCTCTCCTGAATATCTCTCTGACTCGTTTCTCTGAATTATGAACTAAAATGCCCCCAAAACCAGCTATAAATCTATGGGTTGGGTTTATTCCTATATCATAAACATATGGTTTGTTATATTTTTCCCTGAATTTATCCACAACAAGATCCCAATACACATCTTTGTCAATTTTTGGTTTTAAGGCATCTCTTTTTATCCATAATTTTTTAATATATTCTTTTGCTTTTTTGTTTTTACTTTCATAGCAGAACCCTATTTCATCTAGGAATGTTTTGATAAAATCCTGCCAGACAAAACGAATCCTGTGACTTACTGTTCCGTTCCGCTCTTTTTTCTCGCTATATCTTGCTACTATACCAAAATAAAGTAATAAATACATTATGCTGTCTGCTAAATCCTTACTCACAGTTGATGCTTCTATATATTTTTTACTGAATGTACCATCTCCTCCGAAATAACCACCCAAAAAGGCCGCAATTGATTTTTTGTGGAGGGAAAACAAAATCTTAGGTACATTTTTATTTTTTGAACCGTGTTTCATTCCCAATATTTTATTCATCAGGATATACAATACTTTTGATCCTATTGTTATATCAACAGAATTTCCTGTTTTTTTGTAGATTGTAATATGTCCAAAAAGTTTTTTGCACATATTGATAGCATACTTCGCTTCTTCTGCAGAAACACTAAGCCTGACAGAATGATCATAATTATATGAACCATCAGCTACCCATAAACCCAAAAAAGTCGAAAAGTTTTTGTCAAATTTTATTTTTGCAGGCATTTTTTTTGTTTGTTTAGACTTTATATAAAGTTCTTCAGTTTTGAATTTTATTCTGGCCTCTTTCATAATTTTAATAAATTTTTTAACTTCTATAGCTGCTCTTTTTATGTAAGCATAGACATTCTTTTCTTCTATTTTCATTATCTCTGCGATTCTTTTGATGCCGATTTTTTTTGCGGCCTTTTTCACAAGATTCTGACCGTTAGCTATACATAAATTATAATCATTTTCTTGTAAGTATTCTATCAAATTTATAGATTCTATAGTTTCTGGTGGTTTAATATATCTTGGTATGGCAATCCTGGTTTTTCCCGGCACTATGGCATCTGCCAACACTTCCCTAAACATACCATCTTCATTCACAAAAAGACTATGACCACCAGTAACACGTACTGTTCTTCCTGTTTCTGTTTTAATAACATCCACATATGGTGGTGCAGGGTGTCTGATTAAATCTGTTACTTTTGTGTTTTTAGAACTGAATTTATCTGTGATTGTAGGAGCGTGAAGTTTCTTTATCTCATTATCTACTATATCTCCAATGTTCTTGAAATCTACAATATCATTTTCAATAACCATTACCTTTTCATCAAAGGGTAATGACTCTCCCACCCACTTGGACAAGAGCTCAGGCCCTGCTATGGAAATGAAGTTAGCTCCGGCCTCGTTTGCTAATGCCTTTGCGAGCATGGTTTTTCCTGATCCCGGAGGACCGTAAAGCATAATACCTGAAGGTGGTTTTATACCCACATTCCTGAATACCTGCGGATTCTTCAGAGGCCATTCCACGGTTTCCTTAAGCACCTGTTTTACCTCTTCCAGACCACCAACATCAGACCATCTGACATTAGGTACTTCTATCAGGACCTCTCTCATTGCAGAAGGCTCCACTATCTTCAGGGCATTATCAAAATCCTTTTTCTCAACCATTAGTTTGTCTAGCACGCCGGGAGGCAGTTCTGTTGTTTTCTTCCATGATATGCCTGGAAGGTTTCTTCTTAAGGAGGACATCGCCGCTTCTTTGGCCAAGGCCTCCAGGTCAGCTCCTACAAAACCATAGGTTATAGAAGCTATGTGTTTTAAATTCACATCCTTGGTTAAAGGCATGTTTCTGGTGTGGATCTGTAATATTTCTAATCTTCCTTTTTGATCCGGAACACCAATCTCTATTTCCCTGTCAAACCTGCCCGGCCTTCTTAAAGCAGGATCTAAAGCATCCTGCCTGTTTGTGGCTGCTATAACAATCACTTTGCCCCTTGATTTCAGGCCGTCCATAAGGGTTAGCAGCTGGGATACCACCCTTCTCTCTACCTCCCCTGTCACTTCTTCTCTTTTTGGAGCAATAGAATCTATTTCGTCTATAAAGATTATACTCGGGGCAGATTTTTCTGCCTCTTCAAATATTTTGCGGATGTTTTCTTCTGAGCCGCCATACCACTTTGTCATTATCTCTGGCCCTGCTATGGAGAAAAAGGAAGCGCCTGATTCGTTTGCCACTGCTTTGGCTAACAGGGTCTTTCCTGATCCGGGAGGTCCGTATAAAAGGACTCCCTTTGGTGGTTCAATGCCTAGCTTTGTGAACAGCTCTGGGTGCCTTAGGGGCAGTTCCACCATCTCCCTTATTTTTTGTATTGCATTGTGAAGACCGCCAATATCCTCGTATGTGAGGGTTGGTATAACCTTTTCCTCTGCTTCCACGGCCTCTGACCTCAGCTCAAGCTCTGTTGTGTCTGTTATCCTTACTATGCCTTCTGGATTTGTATTCACAATCATTAGCTTGGTTTCTCCTGGTATAGGAGTGAAGGAAAAGTCACCAAGGCCTTCTATGTTGATTCCGAAGCTTCTGAAGAAATCATCAAAAGGTGTTTCTTCTCTTCTCTGTTTTACAACAGGAAACGGTGTTATTATGTCTTTTTTGTAAACAGGCCTCATGAATAGATTTTTCTTCAAAAGATCAGGATTCATCTGGAGGATTATGCCTTTTTGTGCAGGAGCAACAACAACCCTCTTTGCTTCCCTGACATCGGCTTTTTTCACCTTTATGGTTTCTCCAACACCTACCCCAGCGTTCCTTCTTGTGATACCATCCATTCTTATGATATTCAAACCAACATCAGCTGGGTATGCCCTGACAGCAATGGCTCCTGTTTTCTTTTGGGCTGAAAGCTCAACAACATCACCCTCTTTTATTCCCAGTTTCTTCATGGTTTTGGTGTCAAGTCTAACAATACCTCTGCCAAATTCATCTCTGCTGGTAAGTTCACCAACCTTCAATATAACTGGTTCTTCCTTTGAGGGGGACATAATGACCATTATTATTTAATCTTTAATCGTCCTTTCTTTTAAATTCGAAATTTTTTTGCATTCTCATTGAATTTCTTATCTGGCATTTTACTACATCCAGTACTCCTATTGCCTCTGTTGGGGAAAATCCCTTCTTTTTCACATTTATTGTAAGTTTGCCTTCAACATCTATAACATTTACCTGCATCATCTTTGGCCGCTTTTCTGATTTCATTCTCTTTCCACCATCCTTTCTCTTATAACCTTTCTTCTTGGAATTGTTCTTATAATTATTGAATGCCTGGTTTTTATTACTTCCACCGTGGGCTCCTGCCTTATCATCTGGATCATCCTTACATATTTTCTTACTGTAATGTTGTGAAGGCCTGTCTCACTGGCCAGCTCGTTTATAGAGAAACATCTGCCGGAATCAAGAACCTTGAACATCTTCTCGATTATCTCTAGGGGGTCTCTTTTCATGGTTACCTCTGAAATCACTAGTTGTAAATAAAGTACTGCATTAAAAGTTCTTTTGGTATCCTGGCTTTCTTCAGGCCCTGTGCTGGTTTTGTGTCCTCACCCAGATCCCTTTTGATCTTCTCTTCATGATACTTCTGCAGTTCTTCGCCGATCAGGTTCTGCAGGTCGTCTATTATATCATGAGTCATTTTTTCACCTTATTGTTATTATTTGTATATTATGGTATATAAATTTATATATTCGGGGGTTTATAAAGGTATCGGTTGATTGGAGGTTGTCTAATAATTCTGTAGAAAACATAAGTCAGACCGCCACCAAATAGTATAAATCGGGCAATCCGTGGAAGAAATCCAAGAGGGGAAGACCTGTTAAGTTTGAGTCATATGAGCATGCTGCATTGTGTGCATGTATGAGGTTCTTTGGTTACTCATACAGGGGTCTAGAAAAGCATATACATGAATTTGTGAGCAGGACACTGGATCACAGTACTGTTGGATGGGCTATGAAAAGGATATCTGTGGAATACATTAACTGCATTGTTAAACTGCTTTATCAGTTAACAGATAATCTGTGCAAACAAGATGGTGTGTTTATAACCGATTCAACAGGTATAACAACAGACAGGTACAGGGTAATCAAGATACTGTTCAAGAAGATAGATAGGAAACAATTCATGAAATGGCATGTAATAGCAAAATATTATCCAAGCAAGGGTGTTATATGCATTGTTTCTAGCTTATCTACTGGTGGATTTAAATCAGAATTCCACCGGTCTCTGACCGGTGGTTCCAAACAAGGCAATCGCTAACAGTCACCAGTCACTATGCGGAATTACTCTCAAACAATTAACCAAGAGCTCCGCATCCCACCAGTCTTATTAACCAATTGTGTGTGACTGGTGGTAAGGAGCTAATCAATTAACCGTTTGAGACAAACCACCCTTTTATATAATATAAAAGCGCCTTTATCCACCAATTCTAAACATCTTGGTCCCGCACTTAGGACAAACACCTTTTACCGCTTTCTTTCCGTTTTTGAGTGTCACATTCTTTGGGTCCTTTATTTCTTGCTTTGCTTTGCACTTAACACAATATCCTTGAACCATTCTAAAACCTCCCTTAATATTAAATTACTCCTCACCCTCTTATATATCTTGTTACTATGGAAGAATTCCTTTTTTAGGCCTGAAAAGGCCTTAGAAACCTTTATAAGGGTTAAGAGTCAAGAAATTAACAGGTGATATTTATGGCGAAAATTCCCCTGGCCCCGTTTGAAAAAGTTTTGAAGGAGTCCAAGAAGAATATTCGAGTATCAGAATCAGCGGCCCGGGAATTTGTGGATATGATCTCAGAAATAGCAAAGGAAATAGCGGCTGATGCAGCAGAATTGGCAGAGCATGCAAACAGAAGAACCATTCTGGATTCTGACATAAAGCTGGCTGGTAAGAGAAGAAAATAAACAGTTAAAGCTGACTCACAAGCTGCAAGACACTCTCTTTCATCTCATTTTCTGTCACATCATCCAGATTGTCTTTCCCATTCGGATTATATACTGCCCTGCCGCAAATGGCATGCCATTTATCCCCCGCCACTTTTGCAGCATCAGATATTACACCACCCTGTCCAATGAAACCCGGTGCATAGAATGCCGGTTTTATACCCATCTCTTCAATAATCTTTTTATAAACACATATTCTCTCTGTCCTGTTGCCAGGAACAACAAAATCAGTTACACCCTGTTTTGCCCCATTAACATACATTTCTTCCAATGCATCATCAGCAATATAACCACCTTCACTTCTCTTGTAACCTTTGTGTGTCATTTCCCCGCCAACAAGAACACCTATCTCTCTCTCAAGTAATTCCTGAGTCCATGCTTTTTGCGTTTCGGGCCCGGATTCAGGAAATATTATAGCTGCATCGACCCCGGATTCCTTCATCCTTCTTGCAAATTTCTTTCCTGTAAACGGAACATCTGTTCCTGCCTTCTGGTGGTCAAAAATGATGACAGCCTCGGGATAAAGATTTTTTACTCTCTCAACTACTCTTGGCAGGCCAAACCCATAGCCAAGATCAAAACCGATTTTATACGCACTTATACCATCAACATCCACAGTAACACGGACTATTTTGCTAAGATGCTCTAAAGTCTCAACATCACACGCGGGAATCACGCTCTTGTCACGAGTTATTATAGCCATATTATCCTGTCATTATTCCATATTTTTCTTGGTGTGCCTGGAAATCAGCATAAACCTGATCATCAACAACAATACTGCCATCAGGCCCTTCTACCTTATTATCATGAAGATAATCAAAAACCGTTCTTGCCTGCAGAATGGTGTGGACATCTATATCTTCTTTTTTAAGATTCTCTACTGGTGAATTTCCATCCAGATCGGTTTCCTGCCTGTCCAAACCTATAACAATGCCCCCATGCACAAGGCCCTGCCTTGCAGCAGAGAGCTTTTCCCATGCCTCTCTTTTGGTTGCAGAAGTTGTAATAACATCATCAAAAATTACTACTATGTCACCATCTCTAAGGTCGCCAACCAGCCATTTGCTTGCATCAGCACCATGATCTTTAATCTCTTTCCTGTCATATCCCCATCTAACATTGATACCGTCCATATCATAAAGATGCATAACAACTGCGCCAGCCAAAGGTATTCCCTTGTAAGCAGGACCAAAAAAGAACAAGCTGTTCATGCAATCTGCATATTTTTCAAAGAAGTCAGTGTCTTTTAAAAGCCCAGCATAACCATTCACTGTCTCAGATACTCCCATGCCATCCATCATAGCATCACCAAGATTAAAGAAATATTTGGATGGTCTCCCAGACTTTAGCTTAAAATCACCGGTTTTAAATGCCTTTGTTCTTACGCAATTATACAAAAACCTCACAGCATAGGTATCCATACATTTTATTTATCCGAAAATAATTTAAATCAGAATTCCACCGGTCTCTGACCGGTGGTTCCAAACAAGGCAATCGCTAACAGTCACCAGTCACTATGCGGAATTACTCTCAAACGATTAGCAAATTGCATGCGGCCGGGGGCGAGGAGCTGGCCAGTTAGCCGTTTGAGAAGACCCATGGAGAACATACAATTTAAATAGTCAAACAATAAATATAATCAAGGTGATTCTTATGTGCCCCTGCGGACGCAAAAGAAAGAGAAAGAGAATGAAGAAACACAAACTCAGAAAGAGAAGGAAAAAGATGAGGCACAGGAAGAAAAAATAGAGTTTCTTCAAGACGAACAGGCAAAGAATGGGAGAAAGAGCAAAGTCACCTTAAGGAAATGATAATATGAATGAACTAAACGAGCAAAGGATTTCAGTTTCTGTTCACACACTTGCAGCAATAATAATGGGTTATGTATCTGTCTATATACACCAGATGAGCAGGGCATTATTCGCCATAATCCTTGGTCTTGTTGTGCTGTATCTTGTAGGTCTTGCAACAGAAAAGATAGTGGGAGCCAAAAAAGGATTCAAATGGTGGCTTGGAAACGGTCTGATTATATACTTACTGATATGGCTTGTAAGCTGGATTTTCTTTTTTAACATATAGGTCTTTAGAATTTATTTCTTTATCCAATTTTTAGTATATGGGGAGGGTATAATCTGGGAAGAAAGGTTGACTGGTGGTCAGATTATTCTTATAGACAAAATTGAAAGCAGATATGAGAATCTTAGTGAAACCTCATACCCCATGGAAGAGCTAAAAAACCAGTCTGATTATATTAAAGATAATGCGTATAAAGTGGCATATAGAGTGGGACTTCTTGTGTCCGGTTATCTTATGCTGAACCAGAAAACCCTCGGTTTCAACCAAAGGATGGGGGCATAAATCTGGTTCAACAGACATGCCGAACCAACATTGAACCCATGGCTTTAGTCATGGGTGACATAGTGGTATGCTGATTTCAGGCACAATAAGAAGCGCTTTTCAGATTATAAAAAAAGGCAGCAGAGAATATCCTTACAGGCTTTAGATGCATGCAGTGGCCGCACAAGTTTTGAGAAAACATCAAGAGATACCGGCTGGATAATATATTAATTATTTAGAATATATATAATATGAAATTTCTACTGGATACGAACTTTCTCATGATTCCTGGCAAGTTCAAGATAGATATATTTCGGGAGCTTAAAGATTTTGGCAAGGTTTATCTTTACACCCTTGATTCTGTTGTTCATGAACTAGAAAAACTATCCAAAGGCAGGGGAAGGGATTCCAGAAACGCAAGATTGGCCATTCATATGATCAAGAAAGAGGGGGTGAGGATTCTTCATGTAGAGGCCAAGAATACAGACGAGGGGATAAAAAAACTGGCTGAAAAAGGCTACTTTACTGTCTGCACGGCGGACAAGGAATTGATAAAATCCTTAAAAGGAATGGGAGCAAGAATTATTTATCTCAGACAAGGAAAATATCTTGTTAGGGACTAGTTTTTAAATATAGCATTCAAAATATGAAATATGTGTGAACTGAACAAGATTCTGATAGGAATAATATGTCTCTTGCTGATACTCCCAT
>Ga0190359_1002696_pt1 | contig 10507 bp, 9 predicted proteins | sample 48721823_MG_FD_161269 | JGI IMG/M metagenome (GOLD analysis project Ga0190359, IMG submission 161269) | Hydrothermal vent microbial mat bacterial communities from Southern Trench, Guaymas Basin, Mexico - 4872-18-2-3_MG | ecosystem: Environmental > Aquatic > Marine > Hydrothermal vents > Microbial...
CCATCAACTCATATTGATCTCCGGTGTTTGGAGCAGTAAGCCCGATAAATTCTTTTTCTCTACCCGGAAGTGCTGCGTGTAAAAAAGTTTTAAAGGCCACAATGCCAGATTTTGAACAGGGAATGACATCATCCAGGCAATCTGTACCTGCCGCTCCATAAAAAGCAATATCAACTACCACTTCTTGGTCGGCAACATTCATCCTTCTTTTTACTATTTCGGGAGAATGCGGAGGAGGAGAGGCAAAAGGCATTTCAATTATAGTAGTAACCCCACCCAAAGCCGCATCTTTTGAACCGCTTTCAAAGGTTTCTCTCTCATCATGCCCCGGAGCCCTGATATGGACATGAGGGTCAACAGTACCGGGTAAAACCATTTTCCCTTCTGCATCGATAACTTCATCGGCCTCTAATTTTTCTTTGCTTACAGTAGTAATTATTCCATCTTTTACTCCTATATAACAATCTACCAGTCTGCCATCTATAAATACTTTATCTGACTTGATTACAAGGTCAAATTTATTCATAGTACATTCTCCTAATATTTTTTAAATTTAACTTATTACATTATTATACATCTCTATGATTAAAATGTTAATAAGCATTTTTTGTAATTTAACTTTCTTTTAGATATTTATAAATTATTATTTATTTTACTCGTTTTTACACCATGACTCAAGAAAATAAAATTTCCCCGGCAGAAGCCGGGGAGCACCTTAGACCTATGAAAATGTTAATTGCAATTGCTCTTTGTCTTCTTTTTCTTGATGTTCTAAAATAGACAAGGATTTCCTTTTCGTTTAAGCCTATACATGATATCCTCTCGACCAGATACCGACTTTCCTTGTATGGGATTTTTGCATACTTGATATCGGGATAAAATTCCGGGATATGCAAAAGTATTTTCTTCGTATATTCTTTTAGTCCTTTTACAAAAAATTTTCTTCGATATCTCAATATAGTTAATCATAGAATTGGAAAATTTTAAAGTATGTACAAAAATTAATAATATATAAAAAGTCCTTTGTGACTATTCGCTAAATTTTACACTAATAAACTAGAATATTTTTTACAGAACTTGAAGAATTACTATAAATTTTATCAAAATAAATTTGATCTACATTATAAAAAATTAACAAAAACCTTACAATAATAAATTCTATTTAGTCCTTTTGTACAAGCAAGATAATAAATATCTTTACTTACTACCTGATCCAAATAAACTGCTTGTTTATGATCTTTTTTGCTTTTTCTTCTTATTATAAGATGAAACATAAAATTATATTCTTCAAACAATTTCTTTCAGCTCACTACCGGAACTTCTTTTTTATATTCTTTTCTACCCAAGTTCTTGGTTTAGATCAATTTTTTTTATTTCTGCATCTCTTTGTACTATTACACAGATATTATTTGAAGATAATATAATTATGCATTTTGCGTAATTATATGGATATCTATTCATTTTAATTTTAATTACCAATTTTGGGTTTATTAAATATCTTTCTCCATATCTTTTTTTTATAATAGTAGTTGTCTTGATTATTTCATTTTTTTTGATAAAGTCTCAATAAGACTTGACAAATCTGCAACCAGAACAAAATCAGTCCAACTAATACCACTGATTTAACCGGCCAAAGAATCATAGGAACAGTTCCGGTGATTGTAGCTTTTGTAATATAAGCCGAATATACATCAAGACTTACTGCATAGATACAAATACTTAATATGAAAATCTCTATAATCTTTACAATCATTTTCATCTTTCCCTTAATGAGCAGAGAAACCCGGCTCGCAACAATCTCAATCTTGATATGCTCATCCTTTTCTTCACAATAAGCTAATCCCATATAGACAACGATAATCGTTGTAAAAACTGCCAACTGAAGTAGTCCCTGTATGGGTTTGTTTATCTCTCTACTTATTATATTCATAAGAAAGAGAACTACTACTATGCTCATCAATAGACCGCCTAATGTCGCCATAAAGTGGTTAATTCTACTTAGAATACTTTTCATTTTCCTAAAGTCTCCTCTATAATAATTTCTTTTTTCATACCACTCCTCTAATGCTACTTTCTAGACTAATTATATATACATTGACGCTAAGATTACCAGTAGAATCGTTTAGATTCTTTATCTAACTAAAAACTGATGGGTCAAGAACTTTTCAAGCAGATTAATAAGGTTATTCATAAGTATATTTATACGAATCAGGATGGAACATCAGTTGTTGTTCTTTCACCCTGATTCGTATAAATATTTTTATTACTTTTCTCTTTCGATTGCCTCGTTGATAACTTCACTAATCTGTTTTAACATTTCAGGACCCTTATCTGTCACATTGTTTTCAATAAGTTCGTTAGAGAAAGTTTCACGAAGCCCTTCAAGACAGGATTCATCAGCCCAGCTGTCCACATCTTCTGGGCTATAAAAGTTTACAATGCAACCAGATTCTTTCTCTTCTGCTACAATCTTTTCGAATTCAGCGTCATACATATCACCAAAGGCTTCTTCGGCAATTTTGCTTGCTTTCAAGATACCTTCTTGAAGATCTTTTGGAATGCTATCCCATTTCTTCTGATTAATAGCGTAATACATAGGTTGTGACCAGCCAATCGCTTTTCCACTAAAAATATTTTTTGCAGGTTCATCAAATTTCTGCCTATGCATTCCATCATAATTAGATACTATACCATCAACAGTTCCGGTTTGAAGAGCCATGTAGCAATCAGACCAGGGAACAGAAACAACAACACATCCCTGATTTCCGAGGAGTTTGAGATTCCAACGGTCACCAGCACGCCATTTTTTTCCTTCAAGATCCTTAAGAGAAGTAACAGGATAACGAGACATGTAGGCCATAGGAAGTCCATTTTCCATGAGAAGAATTTTTATTCCGGCTGCTTTAAGCTCTTTGCCAAATTCTGGAATTCTTGCCATAGTCTCATTATATATCCATCTTATATTTTCCCATTTTTCCGGTCCTTTCGGGAAAAGCCAGTACGCTCCAAAAAACGGAAGCTGGTTTGGATAAAAGTCAGGATATATTGCAGCTATATCTACAACACCATCAGAAAGGGCCTTAAGTTGTTCTTCAGCAGAAAAAAGAGTCCCTCCCCAGTATCCCTTAATCTCTACTTTACCTTCAGTCTGTTTCTTAACTTCTTCGATCCAGAATGTTCCTATTCGTCCCTTTAAGCCTGCACAAGTATCGTGATCTGACAATTTTAGAACAATAGGCTTATCGGCAGCAAAAACCGTAGAAGTTAAACAAAATACCATTACTAACAAAACGCACAATAATAAAATATTTAATTTTCCCATATCTTGATTCATTGAAATTTCCTCCTTTTTTTTAAAAAAACTTAATTTTACCTAAATTTTTTGGTTCATAATCTATACTTCTTTTAATTATCACTTTTTAAAATATACTTAATATTACCTAAATTTTTTACATCTCTATATTCCCCCTTTTACTTTTTTTGGCTTCTACTATGTATCCTACTGGGATGAATAAATAATAATTATATTAGCCAAATAGTGTATATAAATGGATAAAGTGTAATTATAAAATTTCTTTCATTATCTTCCATTCAACTTGTTATTCTTTCTATTATTTTTTATTTTCTTTGAAATTAGTATTTTAGCTCTAATCCGAATTGCTTATTTTAAAACCTCCATGTATGTAATTCCATAAACGCTACCTGAAGCTGCTGTAATTTATACGCTTCAATGACCCATAAGTAAATTAGGAAGCCAAAGTGAAATTTCCGGGAAGATAATAAGTATTATCAGCACAATAATGTCACAGAGACAGAATGGCCATATAGCTCCAAATATCTGTTCCAGTGATACATCCTTCCCGGCCACAACCTTAGCCATATAGACATTTAGCCCCACAGGGGGTGTTATGGCAGCAATTTCACTCATTTTTATCACGATAATACCGAACCAAATAGGATCATAACCCAGAGAAATTATTATTGGCAAAAATATGGGTATCGTAAGGGCATACATTCCTATCTCAACCATTATCATCCCCAGGAAGAAATATATTATCAATATAACCAACAGAATTACAAAACGAGGTACTGCCAAACCATCAACCAATATTGCAAGATTACCTGGAATATCAGTAAGGGCAAAAAATCTAGAAAAAAAGATAGCGCTCACATTAATGACAAAAAGCTGCGCTGTTGTATTGGCTGATTCCTTCAGAGGCTCTGCAAGAACTCTTAATCCCTTAATGGATTTTCGAAGCCAACCAACGAGTAGAATAATAAGACATCCTGCAGCAGCTGCCTCTGTAGGAGTAAACAAACCGCTATAAATACCACCAAAAACAATTGCTATAGTAAGACCGGATGGCGCCATTTTCTGAAAACAATACATCTTTTCCTTAACTGTAAGTTGCTTGGTAATAACTATTTCATTAGGAGCAAGTTTAGGATTTTTTTTGACTCTCCATAAGATGGAAATAATATATATAGTAGCAGTCATGAGACCAGGAATAACACCGGCGGCAAATAATCTGCCTATAGACTGTTCTGCAAAAAGACAAAAGATAATCATGTTTACACTGGGCGGAATCATATTGGCAAATGTTCCAGCAGAAGCCACAATGGCCACAGAAAAGGCGCGATCATATTTATATCTATCCATTTCAGGAAGGGCAATTTTACCGAAAATAGCAGTATTAGCAAGAGAAGATCCTGAAATGGCACCGAAAAGGGCGGATCCTAAACACGTAGCCACACCCAGAGATCCAGGCAAACGCTTCGTCAACTTATCAACACTATTATAAATATCATTTCCAAACCCGACAATTACCGCAAAAGCACCCATAAGTACAAAAACCGGTATAGAACACCAACTGGGACTAGCTATAGAATGATACATGGTGATTCCTAGAAAGGAAATTGCCTGATTAAATCCTAAAATTATAGAAATTCCTAAAAAACTTACCAGGATAAATGCAAGTCCAATAGAAACGCCTAATCCCAGAAGACCCAATAAAAAGATAATGCTAATAATTCCTATTGTTACTGGTTCCATTATATTCTCCTTAAATTATAAATTCTGTTTTATATTTGATATACTTTCCCATTTTTTTTAACTACTTAAGTCTCATACATATTTCGTGATCCTACAATCTGATAATAATACCTCTAAGGTAAGGCTTACTTCTCTAAAGCAAAATTTACAGCCGCTGCTGAGTGAAGCCAGGTACTGTCAAAAAGGACAATCGGCGTATCCTGTTTTCTGATAAGAAGAGGAATTTCAGTACATCCTAATATTACCCCCTCAGCGCCTTTTGTCTTTAAGTTACTGATTATTTCTACAAAATATTTCCGGGAACTTTCTTTTATTTTTCCAACTCCCAGTTCTGTTTCAATAACTTCCATTATTATTTCCATATCATTTTCTTCAGGTATAACAACTTCTATTCCTTGCCGGGCCAGCCTATCACAATAAAAATCCTGTTTCATGGTATATATGGACCCCATAAGACCCACTTTTTTCATTCCCTGTGAAATTATTTTCTCAGCTATTACATCTACAATATGAATAAGTTTTGCACCTCCGGGACGCTCCACTTTATCTGCTAATTTATGTAACGTATTGCAGCAAATGAGAAGGCATTCAGCTCCTGCCTTTTCAAGGTCTCTCGCCATTTCGAAAAGCGATTCGGCAATTCCATCCCAATTATTTTCAGCCATCATACGATCTATAGGATCAAAATCAAAACTTCCCACTATCATTTCCGCTGAATGCCTTTTACCAAGTCTCTCATGCACCATCTCGTTTATCAATCGGTAATATTCTGCTGTAGATTCCCAGGTCAATCCACCGATTAGTCCTATCTTTTTCATTATCTACTCCTTTATAAATATCATTGGCTCCGAATAATTAAATTTATATTTTACATATTTTTTAATTTTCCTAAAATTAAAGTTTAAATAAAAAAACTGAAAAAGTCATTTATTATTACCAGGATATTTTATTTTTATTTTCTTATCTATTTAGAATGAATATGTTCTAAAATTATTGTATTATTTGAATTTTTCGGAAGTTTCTGATATTAGAAATCTCTGAACCTCGAATTCATAACCACCAGGTCCTTTAAAGAAAAAACATTCAACCGGAAAATTTTCCGGTTTCTGAACAGGGGTTTCCATCTTTACTCCATGAGAAAGGAGGTGTTTGTACCAACCCTTAACATCATCAGTCACAAGAGTGATAAGTACAGCATTTACATCCTGAGCTTTACAATGCCCTTTTTTTTCGTCCACAATTCCAATAAAAGCTCCTTTTGTAATACGATAGATAATGGCATCACCCTGATCATCTACGATTTCAAGCTTTAATATGTTTTTAAAAAAATCTTTAGCTTCATTAAGGTCTTTATAATAAAGAAAAGTTATTTGGGAATTTAATTTTAAATTACTCATCAGTTTTCCTTTTTTTAATTTTCTCATACTTGAATCTTTAGACGGATGGACCATAAAGTCCTTTTTTACTTGTTTTTCCCCCGCATATAACTAATGCTTCGGCAAAACGCACCCCATAAGGGATCCCGTCAATAACGGGAATACCAATCTCCCGACTTACTCTTTCAGCTAATCCGGCAAGACCGGCACATCCAAGGGTTATAACCTCTGCTACATCTTCTTCTACAGCCTTACGGGCTGCGACAATAATCTTATCAGCCATATCCCCGGGACCATCTATATCAATGGAGCGAACAGAAGCACAACGGGAATCAAAACCGAGATTTTTAATAAAACGCTTTTTCATGGAAACTCCTCTTGGACCCATTTGAATAACTGAAAATTTTTCCCCCAACATCATAGCTGCCAACATTGAAGATTCTCCGATTCCAATTACGGGTTTTTCAGTAGCTTCCCGCATAATATCTATATTTGCATCACAGGTGCAGCCCAATACAAAGGCATCAAAATCTTTTTCATTCACTCGAAGGAGATGTAACATACCTGGGGCGCAGAGAATTTCGTCTATATGGTTACCGATAAACATAGGAGCATTGGGAGCATTTTCACATACAATTGTAGTTCCCACAGAAGCAACCTTAGTAGCCTCCGTCTTTATCATTTTCGTAAATTTTTTATCAGCATTAGGATTGATTATAAATATTTTCACTATTTTTTATCCTCTTTCTTAATATTTATACCAGCAATATTTTTGTACCAATTTTCAGGGAAAGTGTAAGCTATTCCAAACTCATCTACCGGAACAAGTACATCAATATCAAGAAGCTCGGTAACAAAAACCTGCATACAGCCAAATACTTTTGTTCCTTTCATCATGTGTCCACCAAAAATCGCTGTATCCCAGGCACCACCTGCAACAAAATGCATGGCTACAAAAGGTTCTTCTCCACCTTTTCCATCCGGTCTTTGCCCTATCATGCCTCCAATAGAACAAAGCATGCTGAGGTTATGATTCACTGCTGTCGTTTCATTATGCAAGTTCTCAGGATTTTCAGTATTTGGAGTCCAAACATTATATTTACAAGGCTTAAAAGCACCCATAAAGGTAGCATGTACTTTACCAAATCGAATATTGTGTTCTTTGGCAAATTTTTCGATGGCCAATACAGGATCGGCACCCGTTGTCATTCTTACGATAAACTCTCTTCCCCGTCTTGTTTCACAAGCATGATATTCAGCTGGATGGCTTGCATCCATCTGCCAGTTCTTTTTCTGTTCCACTTTATATTTCTCCTTTTTTTACATGGTTTAAGACGGATTTATATTCATTCTCTTTAAAGATTAAAATATTTTAACTTATTTATTCACCAACGTATAGGTAAGCCGACAAACAAAATAAAATAAATGCACTATACTTTGTATTCTTTCTCTGAGGGATGGGCATATAAAGCCCGTTTTGATTGTTTGATACCAGCCTCTATCATCGCCTCAACATATTTAAATGCGATTGAAGTTGGATCGATTACCACAATATCAAGTTTTTTTGCTACTTTTTCAGCATATCCGGTCATTCCCGCACACCCGAGAATAATCACTTCGGCACCGTCTTCTTCCACAGCCTGCCTGGCCACTTCCATGATCCGCTTCTGGGCAAGATCCGGTTTTTCATCGGTTTCGGTTACCGTCATTCCCAATTCCCGGACCGATGCCAGATTAAAGGGAAGTTTATTGCGCCAAACATCATTAATCTTACTGGGAATTCTTTTTTTCATCGGAGTTAAAATAGTAAATTTATTCCCTAACATGGAAGCTATGTGAAGTGAGGATTCCTGTATTCCTACAACGAGAATATCTGAAATCTCTTTCATCGCTGCCAATCCTGGATCAGAAAAGCAGGCAACAATCACTGCATCAAAGCTCTCTTGATTTGCTTTTTTTACCAGATCCATACAGTAAAAAGCAGCTAAGGTCTCATCATAAGCTGATTCTATGGCTACTGGTCCCTTGTCAGGACAGGTAACAATAAGCTCTGTTTCAGGTCGCTTAATACCTTTCAGAGCTTTGCGGATATGATTAGTCATATCCACAGAGCTATTGGGATTGATAATCATAATTTTCATACAAAATTCTCCTTTTTTTTAATAATCTCCCGACCGGTGTGAAAAGCTTTTAAATTTATTTTCTTAAATCGTTCTGGCACAAATTTCTCAATCGCCTTCTCCCATACTTCAATGTTAATATCCAAAAATGGACTAAGTGCTCCCAACATCATAACATTCACGGCTTTCACGCTTCCAATCTCCACCGCTTTGCCGGTGGCATTTATACTGTATATGTCTTTAGCACTATCTTTCAGCGCTTTTTCAATAACACTATCCGCAGGATACATCGCAAGGCCGCTGGATACTATGACTGGAGAAATCTTGTACTCATTGAAAATGATAGTGCTTTCCTTATTAAGAAACTCTATTTGACGCAAAGCTTCAATGGGCTCGAATGCCAGAAGATAATCCACTTCACCTCTCATGGACATAGGAGCATCCACCTTTTCTCCCCACCGGATATGACTTACTACACTTCCTCCACGAATTGCCAATCCCAAAACATCAGTCTTTTTAACATCATAACCGGCCAGCATTCCTGCCTCTGCCATGATATCACTTGCGAGAATCGTTCCTTGGCCTCCTACGCCAGCTATAAGAAAATTTTTATCTTTCATTTTGTTAAACTCTCCTTTCTAGGCTTTGGTGCTTCAATGGCCCCGGTAGGACATACTTGAGAACAGACACTACACCCGTTACAAAGGGTTGGATCTATTTTAGCTTTAAACTTGCCATTTTTCTCGTTTTTTACGATGTCCATGACAACCGCCGGACATCCGACTTTGAAACAAGCATGGCAGGCATTGCATTTCTCTGTATTCACGGTAAACGCCGGTTTAGGATTTCTGGAAACGAAGATACATTCACCCTTAGTAATAAGAACCGCTGTACCATCGAATTTAAGGCACTCCTCGAAACCCTTTTTCACCTCTTTCACGTCAAAAGCGTTGACAGTAACTACCTTTTCTACTCCCATAGCCCGAACCAGGGGTTCAATCTCAACTTTTTTGGCCTTTCTATCTTTGGTTACACTCCAGTCTATACCCGGGTGATCCTGATGTCCGGTCATCGCGGTGCTGCTGTTATCCATAATGACCACTACCCCGCGACCTCCGTTATGCACCATATTTACCAGGGGAGGCATTCCGGAATGGAAGAATGTGGAGTCCCCAATAGTACATACTGCGTTTTCCGGAATCTTCGCCAGAGAGATTCCGTGCAGAACACCAACACTGGCGCCCATAGATCCCATGGTATGCTGCGCGTTAAACGGAGGCATACTGCCAAGATTATAGCAACCAATGTCGCCGGCTACAGGAACTTTCAGTTTGTTCATCACGTAAAAGCTTGAACGGTGAGGACAACCGGGACAAAACACGGGAGAACGAGTGGGAAGGCTTTCAAGCAGCTCCCGATATTTGCTCATAGGTACTTTCTCAGCCTTTATCAACCCTGCTTTCGCGGAAAGTTCTTTTATTCTATCGGGAAGTAATTCATAACACGGAGAAAAAATGTCTTTACCCTGGGCGTTTATGCCCAACGCTTTGATCTGCTCTTCCAAAACAGGATCAAGTTCTTCAATAATGATCAGCTGATCGACTTTGGAAGCAAAATCTTTTATTAGCTTTTTGGGAATAGGATTGATCATACCCAATTTTAAAATAGAAGCGTTGGGAAAAACTTCCCGAACATAAGTATGAACTACACCGGCGGTAATTATACCTATTTTTGTATCTTTCCATTCAATCTTGTTAAGATCTGAGGTTTCCAGCCATTCTTGTATATCCAGAATCCGTTTTTCCACCTTTGCATGCATTTCTTTCGCATACATGGCAGTACAGTTATATTTCGGTATGTTACGAGGGAATTTGCCGACCTCTTCCGGAACTTCCGGCCGTTCTCCCAATTCCACTATACTCTTGGAGTGTGAAACCCGCATTACAGTTCTGATAAGC
>Ga0190359_1002697_pt1 | contig 10507 bp, 6 predicted proteins | sample 48721823_MG_FD_161269 | JGI IMG/M metagenome (GOLD analysis project Ga0190359, IMG submission 161269) | Hydrothermal vent microbial mat bacterial communities from Southern Trench, Guaymas Basin, Mexico - 4872-18-2-3_MG | ecosystem: Environmental > Aquatic > Marine > Hydrothermal vents > Microbial...
AAAAACTTTTAACACGAAAGGATAAAACACCTATGAAAAACAATAATGATGAAATACAAGAAAATGATCTCTACGAACAAGCATGGCTCTTATGGAATAAAGTTAATGATTGGATAACTCAATTAATTCTTAAAAAACAAAATAGCTCGAAAAATAACTTATTTTTAAAGAAAGCTGCCTAAAGAGAACTTATGACTGTAGAGTTCTCAGGGAAAATGTTTTATTTCACCCAGACGATCCTTTTAACAGCCTCTCTTCCTTTGCCATACACCCGGGTGATATATATACCACCTGCAAGTGCAGCACCATCCCAGCGAACCTCATGACAGCCTGTATGCATTAACCGCTTTGAAGCAGCTACCTGCATTTGCTTTCCATCTATACCAAATATGACGATATCATACTGACCCTTTTCGGGAATGGTGAGTGCTATCGTATGTGCAGTAATACGGCCGATTGACAAATGACCTTCTGCTATATCCGGCATGCCATTGCCTGAAATCTCCGTGGGCTCATATTTAATCAGGCAGGCCGGATCACCAAACAGGTTATACATTTTCGAGCCGCTCTCTTTCTCCACCGTTGCCACAAACTGCATTGAATCATCAATAGATTCTGTAGAATCAAACACAAAGGTTTTACCGTAATCAAACACCTGACCGATAGTATACAGGTCTTCAAGACTGGCACCGCGTGCCATACCTACATTGAGCGCTTTCTGATAGCTGCTTGAAGTAACCGATGCACCGGTAAACATAACCGCCCCGCACTCCGCACCTATCCAGGTCTCAGCGAAACATTCACTGCTGTTCTGAAACGTACCGTTGGAGCAGGCATAGCCCCAGACAAAGGGATAAACCTCGGTATTGGTCATATTACGCACATCACTTTGATTGAGCCCGTTTTGCCAGCCGCTTGACGAGCCGTGGCCTTCATAAGAGACAAACCGTGTATTGTTGCCGTTAATCTGTTTGCGCAGGTCAGCAGTAAAATTATCGCCGCTGCCGGCGTCAGGTACCATCCAGCTGATTGCCCAGCCGCCCGGCTCCCAGCAGTGACGGCGAATATAACTGCACTGCATCACCATATGCTCATGTTCAAAAGTGGAATAAATCGTTGTGGTGTCGGGGTAGTCTTTGATATGCCGGTCCGTATGGATTGTCTTGCGGACTATATTTCCCAGGGAGGTCGCATTACGCACACAGAACACCCCCACATGAATATCGGTATAATTATCATTACCGTCAATGAGGCCATACTGCCAGAATGATGAAGGCCCGGAGGTATAATAGGGAAGATTATCCCTGTTTCCTACAAACAGCACATAGGTGAGCCCTTCACTATATAAATCCTTCAGATAGTTCTCAATTTCTCCTGTCGTGTTCCCCACATCATCAGTGCTGACTTTCGTCACCGTATAGGTTTCTTCACGAAAGGTCACAAATGAGTCAAGTGCCGGGTTGTCCTCAAACTCCGGCGCCGCAATAATAAGGTAATTTTCTTTTGTCGCCGGGGTTCGCAGTGGCTTATCATAGTTAACAAAAAGGTGTTTAACATAGGCATGGCTCGTTTTTGATGCAAGCGACGGAATCGCGGCAACGCCTTCAGGAAGGTGTATTGTCATTGAAAACTTTTTCACCACAGTCAACAGATTATCCCGCGGATTATAGGAAAAGGGATGCAGTGTTATTTCCACACCGGGTACCCCATGGCATACAAACGGCTCGGAAACCGTGACAAGCGGTGACCGCGCACCCTCTGTCGCGTAATAGCGGGTATCGATCCTGAAAGGCCGCTCCCCAATATCCCTGTTTACCGGCCGGTCCTGCTGTAAAGGATGCAGCTTAGCAGCAAGGACAATCTCTTCCGTTTCCAGAATTTTGGTCTCGATCTGCGGAACTACCTTGTTCTTACCGATAGCAAGCCGAAACATTTTAACCGGCAATGCAGGTTTGCCTATATCGCCGTCAGGAAGATATCCGCCACCCGCCTTGATAAAGAGATACCCGTTTCCTATTCTCCCGATCGTATAGTCCGGCAACTCTACAACAGCAGTATAGGTATAATCGCCGCTCTTCTGCAGATTAACTGCTTCGGCAACGGAAAAAACTCCGACAATAACGGTAACAGAAAATAAAAAGATGAAACTTCTCATCCCGCTCCCCTTCAGATAAGAAATTTAATGGATAAATGTGGGCCCCTGGAGTGTATTACACATAGTCTATACAAAATATAGCATAATATCGCCTTGAAAATGGGAAAATCTGGGTTCCGGTTATACAAAGTGTACACTAATTCAGACCGGTTATAAGAGCGAATGTGTAACCTGACAATGCTCTTTCTGCACATTTATCAACAATATTGCTGGAAAAACAAACATCCTATATAAAACCACAGCGCAATAACAGAGGTCTAATATTACAACTGCGCATGAGGGGGCTGTAATATTTTTGATAGTATATTGCGCCATGGTTATGTTGATTTAGTGGCTATTTACTATATCTGACTATTTTTCCTCCTTTCCATTCAGTCCCTGTTTTATTAGAATAGAAATAAACGCCGCTCCCAACGGCATTGCCATATTGATCCCTGCCGTCCCAGAAGAACCGGCAGACGCCGTTATTAGAACAACCACCGCATAACGATGCAATTTTTTTGCCGCTGCTGTTAAAAATAGTCAGCCGCCCGTCAGTGCTTTGATTTACCGATATGATAATTGTGATACGGTTTTGAAATGGATTGAAACTTACCGAATGGGTGTTGTTCGGTATTCCTTTAGCCGGGTCATCCTTTTCAATCGTGCCGGTAATATCGGTCAGCAGTTCTTCAGGATTATCACAATCGCAGGCATCGCGGATTCGCTGAATCTCCGAGAGCATCTCCTGCTCCTGCACCAGTTGGTTGAGCTGATCCGAATCGGGCTGCATGCCGGGGTAGTTTGTACGCAGGTACATCCATGCCCGTCCCCACAGGGTCAGAATCAGCTCCAACCAGACTTTATTGGCAAACAGGTATTCATACTGGTCAGGATGCTCGTTTCTGATTTTTCTGAGGTACCGCTGACACCACCACAGCCAGGTCAGCATCGCATGACGGTTGCTGTCCGGCCGGTTATAATCCTGGAAATAATACGCAGTGGCAAGGGAGTTGATATACTGGACAAACTCTTCGATAAGGTGGTTAAATCCCTGATCGCCGGAGTCAAACTTACTGTCTGCAGGATCGCCGCACAGGTAGGTCTCCGCGTAAGACTTATCGCACCCGAACGGCCCTTCTCCGAATTCTTTACTGGTGAAAATTTTATCTGACTGAGCGGGAGGCCGTTTATAATTCTGATCGTCGGCGAGCAGCAGAGAGCGCTCCATGGAATACATCGGACTGGATGATGTTGTCTTTTTACCGTGCATACCCGGTGCAGTGAAACTGAGAGAAGTACCGCCGGGATCGAGCGAGATAAAATACCGGTTCTCCGGTGTCTGCTTGTCAATGCCATGACCGATCTCATGTATTACCAGTCCAAGGCTTCGCATGACCGACGAGGCGCTCTCTTTTGACCAGAGCCATTGATCAACCGCGGACTGGCCGCCGGCCTGTTCTATAATACTTTTACCGGTGGGATAGCGCCGCTCAAGCACTCCGTAAATAAATGCCATATAATTGTTCTTGCTGTAGCCGGAGACGAGATCCTGAATATCGGGGAGCTGGTCGGATTCAATAAAATTCTCTTTAGGACCCGTAATATACTCGCCGTCAATGCAGTTTTTATCTACCAGAACAATCTTACCGGTATAACCTGAGCCGCTATTTTCGACTGCCATTACCTTTTCCATCATGCCAACCAGCAGAATGATAATCACATCTTTTATTATTCTACTTACCATTATTCCCTCCCGTATAAATTTGATGTATAAAAACGGAGCAGCAACGAAGAGGGACGGGCTCTATAATCAGGCCATTATAGAGGGGAGAGGTTCCGACGGCAACTTCGCCGCACTCCGTATTTTTCATAATCGATTTTTCCATTCCTTTAATACAGTAAAAACTTTTTCTCATCATGATACCCATCTGCATGAACCACGCAGAAATACATGCCGGGGCTGAGATTGCTAAGGGACATATTTACATATTTCTTCGGATTCAATTCCTGTTTCTGCAGAACTCCTGCACAGTTAACTATCGAAATGACTGCGTTACTGCAATGTAGCTGAATCGAAATACTCCTTTTTTGCTGATGAACCCTTAAGGAAAAGAGATTCTCTGTTTTCATACTCACCGGTATCACCTGCGGTTGTATCGCTGTAGCATCATCAAGAGGTATTTCTACCGCCTGGTTAATATCCTTATCCTCATTCTGGACAAATACGACACAGTAACAATCGTCCCGCTGCCACTGTGATGCAACGGTAAATGTTTGCTCAATTTCTTCAGTCTCACCTGCTGCAACAGTTATCGTCGTGCCGTTATAATCCGGCAGCATCATAAAACAGATTGCATAGCAGGTATCCTCATTGTATGGTGAACCCCATTCGTGTACCGAGTCCCTCTGGCAAATCGCACTATGACAGGTACCTTCAAATGTCCCTGAAGCTGTATTTTTTATATGCGCGATTATTGTTCCTTTACCGGTACTCACACTGTATTGATTTGAAAGGGTAATTTCCAAACCAGGCACCTGATTCTTCCGAATGTCAAACTCTTTTCGCATATCATTATAATCCGGAGTCTGCATACCGCCACCGAGAATTTTGCCGTCGGCAACCACATCTTTGGGTAATCCCATTATGTTGTAATCTTTTGCTCTACCTTTACCAACAGAATTCTGAAAATCACCGGATGTATGGTAAAAAATCATTGACAGAGAATCACCCACTTCATCCCTCAGCCTGAGGAGTGCCCGCACCGGCGGCACACACAGGTCTCACCAGGTCGCAGTAAAAACCTCAAACAGTACGGTCTTTCTCTGTTCTGCTGCGATTGATATAAACAGTACAAACAGCACTGTCAGCCATGTGCGCATAGTCCCTCCTTGTAATGAGTGTTATTACCTGCACCAATAAATCTTACCCGTCAAGGAAGCGTCTTCCGTTGCAACGGTGTAATAATACTGCCCCGACGGCACTCTCCCCAGGTATATGCATTGAGTATGGTTGCCGGCCCCCTTATACCCGGCACCAGCTTCAAAAATATTCTTTCCAGCCAGAGTAAATACCTGTATCGACACTTTTTGTGGTGTCGCAAGATGATACTGGATTCGTAATTCTCCGGTATTCGTGTTTACATACCCTCCGGCTATTGACAACCCCTTTACAGAAACCGGTTCAACATTTTCTGTTGTAAAATCAATAACCGGAAGGATCATGGCGTCACAATCCATATTGCTGAACACAGCGCTCAACGCCTTCCACGCATCGGTATAATAGAAAAACTGACGGGTTCTGTTTTCTCCTTTCCCATCGTGTTTCTCACTGTCATTACCCAGTACGCCAACAGTATCATCAACGAGAAGCGGTTCACTCTGATCATCATGGTACTCTATAAGCACCATAAATGGTTTTCCTTCTGTATTGAGTGCATTGTCAATTTTAAAGGAGGTAAAACTGTTGAACGTTGTATCCAGGTCACGAACCGATAAGGTTGCTGTTCCAAGTTCATCGGTTGGAATAGTATCCTTGTCTACCCGGCACACCCTGGCAGTAACAGTTCCGGGATTACCCACGGGAACGGCCTTGAAAAACATAACCAGTATCTCGACAACCCGCGCATTGGCAACACCATCATAGTGCATCCCAAGAGACCTGGAGAAGAGATACTTTTTCTCTATATCCCAACCCGTACCAAACACATACCCGGCCTCATTGGAGATGGAGTACATGAACAGATCACTTTTTCTGTCATAGTACTGGGAAAGGGTATCTTCTCCCCCGCCCTCTGAGAAATACAAGACATCCTGCACAACCGGCTTTCCCAGTACCTGCACCTGCGAAATCAGACAGCCTGTTAAAAGAAAGATACCCAGTACTACTTTATGCATCATTCAATCCATTTCTATTTACGTACACCAATGACATATTCCTTCGTCTCAGAACGCTCTTCCTTGTTGTCAAAGTAGTAGGTTACCGGAATTATAGCAGCATACCCGCCGGGACCGACCTCTCTTCCAAGTTGATTCCTGCCATCCCACACGAAGATAAGCTGCTTATTCTTTTTATGGTACCCCATCTTTGCATCACGAATAATCTCATTCCCGACAGCATCAAACAGGTTAAGGTACCCTTCGTAGCGATCCCGTTCAGAGACATTTTCAACAGGATCCGGCTCAAGAGTAATAACCATAATCCCCTTATATTCGCCATTCTTCGATTTGAGATTTTTAACGACCTCCTGTATTTCCGGTATTGCAGTAATCTCGCTGTTCAGCTTGTAACCGATATCTTTATCGCAAATCGTTGCTTTGACGATAAGCTCAAACGGTGCCGGTTTATATACCGTATCAGCAACGGTCTTAGCATTAATCTCCCGCCGGATATTCTTGGCATTATCCTGATTGTTACCAACCTCATCAACGACATTATTATCATACACCCAGTTAATCCGAATCGAATCGCCATCTTTTATTGCATCCGCACCACTGACCGAAAGCACCCGGAACTCTGCAAAATCGTCCTTGTACCTGAGGGGTTTCAATTTTGCCTCGTAAGTGTCATCCTGCGATATGCTGTAATAGGTAAACGGTTTTTCTTCTTCAATCTTTTCAACCGTTTCTGAAAGGACCACAGAAAGATTGTTATGGTTATCCTCTGAAATAAACTGCTGGGAACCCTGTATGATTAGAATAATAGAATCCACAAAATCAGCTTTCATGATTATCGGTGCGATTGAATCGATAATTTCAACTTCAGATTTCTCAAGAATGGTATTTCCATTGGGCAGTTTAATCTGCTTGTTTACCACCAGTTTGTCGTCTTTGGTGACATAGGTTTGTGGTTGTGAAGCCTTCTCTGTCACAACAACAGCAATACCACTGCTTACCACTTCATAGTTATCAATCGTAAATTTTCGGAAATCGGGAAGTTCTATGGCATCCATGATTTCATCCACATTACCTGCAGCGCTGCCACCGGAAATGCCTATAAACAGGCTGTCAACATATCCCTCAGCATCATTGTCAAAGTAGATTCCCTTAGTAACTTTTAAACTGGTAACCATATTGACCGGGATGACAATTTCAAATGTATCCAGCGGCAACTTCGGTTTTTCACTGTTGCGAAATACCGCTACCAGGGTATCGAATCCACTGTGCTGCAGAATACCGTCACCAACGGTTACATTACCCGGATTGATCTCCCGTTTAAACGTAAAGGAAAAGAGATTGTTCGAACCCTGCTTATCAAGAGTGAATGTTTCCCTGTCAATTTCACTTCCCCGTTTATTAAAAACTTCCACTTCAGCCTTTGTATAGGCATACTTCGCATCGCCGGGGTCAAACTCAAACCGGAGTTCCAGCTCATCCATGCTATTATCGTTAATACTGCTTATCTCGTTACCGTTATGATACATACCCAGCGTTCGATCCCAATACTTGACCTCAAAGGAATCCGGCGGATTAGTCATAGCATCATCGATATACACTGAAAAATCTATCGGTACCGTCGATTCTATTTCAACGGGGATTGTATCGCCGTTGATGGTGATGGAATCGTAGCTTACAATAAAGGTAATATTATAGACAAAATCGGTGGTACGGCCGGTGAGCGGTACAACACTCGGCAACACAAACTTCTTCCCGTCCCAAACGGCATTGCCATTCACGCCGTTAATTTCTATTTCCTGCGGTATAACCTGCACATTCTGCTCGAAAATAGAGATGACATTTTTCATCAAAAACTGCATGAGTGAATCATAGGTAGTATTTTCATACGGCCAGAGTGTGCTGATTGGGTTCGACGAGGAATAGCCGTTCTGTTTGATATTGTCGTTCATCTGCACGAGACTGTTAGGTGCCTGCCCGGTTTCAGTAAAAAAGATGGTAAATGTTGTCGGCACATCCGTTCCCTGAACATAGAGATTCATCGGACTGCCGTCAGTGGCTTCACCATCGGAGAAAAATATGCAGTAGTGATTCTCCTTTTTATAGGTTGAGGCACGCATTGCTTTTTTCGCGGCAATAAAACCGATATTTATATCCGTCCCCGGACTGAAGAAAAATTCAGCCGGTGCGGTTAGGTCTACCCATTCCCATTTAACAACTGTATCAGGCCCGGCCCAGTCAACATACAGGGTCTTGTTTTTTACCGTCGTTTCGAGTTTCTCCTTGATAATATCCGCACCGAGCTTCCCGTTATACATACGGTCAAGCTTAAGCAGCGGAATAAACCCGCCTTTATCAAAGAACATGGTGTTCGGCTCACCAGATACGGTCTGAAAAATTGCATCGGAGGTATCATAGTATAAACAACTGCCAAACACGGCAAGGCCCACCTCAATACCGGGAAATTTACGCTTATTTGAAAGGGTATCGATAAGATCACGGGTAACTTTAAAACGGTTGCCCAGCGGATCCTGCGGTATTTCAAGCGTACTGGATGCACTGTCATAACTGTACTCATACATACTGCCCGAATGATCGATTATGAAAAATATTGACGGTGTATCTACCAGAACTGTGAGACTCTCCGGGTGACTGACATAGATATATTCAGTCATGGCAACAATGTCTCCGGGTACATCCATGGTAGTATCGTTAAAATCCTCCGCATACCCTTTATAGAGGATTTTGCCGACCCGCTCGGCAGAGAGCGAAGTAATACAAAAAAGTAATAACAACAAAAGTAGATGTTGATTTTTAGTCAACCATTTGGGTAAAAAAATGCCTCGGCGCATCATAGATCCCCCCTACAGTGCGTTAAAGTTAACAGTTAGAAAGCTATAAATCAGAAATGTGTATGGTCCCTAAAGGCAGGCAGTTTTTTCAATCATGCGTCAGAGACAATTTTAATGTCCCCCCCTTGACTATGAGAAATGTCTCTGCTTTTCAGGAACCTTGTTTAACTGTGTCTCAATCGCTCCTTCCGAAATGAGTTACAGGACTATTTGCTTTTTTAAGTATTTATCCAAGACTGTCATTCCGGTAAGTTTTTAAGCCGGAATCCGGTTTTTTAAGCAATTTAAGGAATAGATTCCCGCTAAAAGCATGCGGGAATGACAACTCAGGTAATTATCTCCTTGAAAATTGAACCATCACAATACCATTATATTTCGTTGCAAAGTAAACTGTTTTATCAATACCCACACCAATATCATTGATCGTGGCAATTCCTTTAAGCGCATCGGTATTTAACGAGTTGTACAGCACTGAAGGACTGCCGATTTTAATAATGTTGCCGTTAAAATAGGAGCCTGCCCAGATATTTTCATTCCAATCTACAGCCAGGCTTTTCAATGAAGGATTGATACTGGCAAGAATTGCATTATCAACCAGAGTCCAGGTATCACGATAGTGTACCAGCCCGTCATCTGTGGCCATCCACCAGCTGTTTTCTGAATCAACGGCAACATCATGAATCGCTACAGGAATAGTGGAACTTGAGATAAGGTACCACCTTGTTTTATCAAAGGTAAATAGTCCGTTCTCCGTGCCGACTAACAGCATGCCTTGCCGGTCAACCGCAAGCGCGTTTACAAACACCATAGGCAGATGATTTATAATTGCAGTATGCTCTATCCACTTTAACCCGTCAAACTCAATGCACCCTTCCATAGCACCAAACCAGGGATGCCCTGTACTGTCAATGGCAACTGATGTCACTGAATGATAGGAGAGGCCGGTATTTGCCATGGTATATACCTGCATAACACCATTCTGAATACTGACCATACCGCCGGTGGTCGCCACCCATATTGTTCCATCCAGCCCCTGGGCAACTCCACGGACTATATTACTCGGTAGTTCCGAGTTCTGCATATTATATACACTCCAACTGCTGCCGTCATAGGCAGCAAGGCCACCCTTTTCCGTGCCTACCCATAAAATACCCGTTCTGTCAACCATGAGTGCATATACCACATCATCCGGCAATGCAGAGTTCGAAGTGGTTATTGTTGACCATACTACCTGAGTGGTTGTGAGATCGATAGTATCGTTTGGGGTGATAGTCAGAACATCGGTAAGCGGTACCGGATTGAACAGTGTGTCTGCTTTACCGAAATAGATTCCCGGTATCGTTGCGGAAGGAATCGAGCTGAAAACAACCTGGATAGTGTAGTTACCTGAATTATTATTATCATCTACAAACTTCTGATATAGATCCGTTCCCGGTATAAAAAGGTAGCTTGTCAGTGTATCAACCGAATCAGCAAGCTCTATCTTCGCAGCACCGGTCTCCTGCAGCGTATCAATCAGGGTAATGTTATCTTTTTCTACTGTAATATCTGCCTGATAGAGACGAGTATTGTTGTATGCAGCAAGAAGATTAAAGATACCAGGTTCTGGAACTGTAAAAACATGTTT
>Ga0190359_1002698_pt1 | contig 10506 bp, 11 predicted proteins | sample 48721823_MG_FD_161269 | JGI IMG/M metagenome (GOLD analysis project Ga0190359, IMG submission 161269) | Hydrothermal vent microbial mat bacterial communities from Southern Trench, Guaymas Basin, Mexico - 4872-18-2-3_MG | ecosystem: Environmental > Aquatic > Marine > Hydrothermal vents >...
TTGAGAGTAGAGCTATTTCTTCCAATCTTAATGTTTATATTTATAGTTGAGACTCTCTCAGTAATAATACAGGTGTCATATTTTAAATGGACAAAGAGAAAGTATGGGATAGGTAAAAGGGTATTTAGAATGGCACCTATACATCATCACTTTGAACTTATGGGAATACCTGAAGAAAAAGTTACCTTTAGATTCTGGGTTATCCAGTTTCTCCTATTGATTGCATCTTTTCTTTTAATTGGAGGTAGTTAGATGAAGCTTTTAAATAAAAGAGTTTCGGTTATCGGCATAGGTTCTACCAAATTCTCTGGTTTTTACGCCGCACTTCTTGCAAAAAGAGAAGGAGCGAAGGTCTTTTTAAGTGAAAAGGGAAACGAGGAAAAATTTAAGGACTTAATAGAAAACTTAAGGAAAGAAGGAATTGAATATGAGTTCGGAAAGAATTCTAAGAGAATCTTAAACTCAGATCTTATAGTCTTAAGTCCTGGAGTTCCTTTAAACATTCCAGTTTTGAAAGAAGCAAGAGAGAAAGGAATAGAGATAATTGGTGAACTTGAATTTGGATTCAGATTTATAAAGGGAGAGGTTATCGCTATAACCGGAACATCTGGAAAAAGTACAACCACCACTCTTACATATCTATTCCTCAAAAATTCTGGTTTACCGGTGATTATTGGTGGTAATATTGGAATACCACTCTCTAAAATTGTAATTGATGAGAGAGATGGAATATTTGTGCTTGAGGTCTCCTGTTTTCAACTTGAAACAATAAAAAGATTTAAACCCCATGTGGTAATATTTGTAAGTTTCCATGAGGATCATCTGAATCGATACTCCACAATGGAGGAGTATCTTGAAGTAAAGAAGAGAATTTTTATAAATCAAACAGATAAAGATTATGCAATATTAAACTACGATGATAAAACTGTGAGAGACCTCACTAGTAGTATAAGTTCCAAAACTCTTTTCTTTTCAACAAGAAAGAAGGTAGAAGGAGCATATTTAACGAATGGAAAACTTTTAATTCAATTTGACAACACAAAGAAAGAAATAATCGATTCTAAAGATATACTATTAAAAGGGGAATTTAATATAAGAAATATACTCGGAGCATCTCTTGGGGCTTTTATTATGGGTGCAAAGGTTGATGCCATAAGAGAAACACTTAAGGATTTCAAAGGACTTGAACATAGACTCCAGTATGCTGGAAAGATAAAAGGTATAACTTTTATAAATGACTCAAAATCCACAAAACCTGAATCAACTATAGCAGCACTCTCGGCTTTTCCAAAAGGAAAAATCATACTCCTCCTTGGCGGTAGCAGTAAAAAAACAGATTTTCACAAACTTATAAATTTAGCTGTAGATAGGGTAAAGTATATTCTTTTAATGGGAGAAACTGCTCCTGAATTTGAAAAAATACTTAAAGAGATGGGATTCAAATCTTATAAAAATATAAAAGACTTGAAAGAAGCTGTTGAAGTGGCACTTAATGTAGGTGAAAAGGGAGACTTCTTCCTTCTATCTCCAGCCTGCGCAAGTTTTGACATGTTTGTGGATTTTGAGGACAGAGGAGAGAAGTTTATAAAAATCGTGGAGGAGATGGGTGAGAAAAAATCCTGACCTTGTTTTAATCTTGATGATACTTGCAATTTACATATTCGGACTCCTCTGGCAGTTCTCTGCCTCATCTGTGGATTTTCTAAAATATGGAGAATTCACTTCCTTTAAGAAGTATTCCATTCATGTAGTAATATCAATACTTGCTATGATTCTCTTTATCATAGTTCCATTAAAAACCGTAAAGAAATTTACAAAACCACTATTTTTAATTTCCCTTCTACTACTTGTTCTTGTCTATATACCTGGTTTCTCCTTAAGAAGTGATTACAGAAGATGGATCATTGTAGGGGGTTTCTCCTTTCAGCCCTCAGAACTATTTAAACTTGCTTTAATAATTTATGCCTCGTATGTCCTATCCAGTGAATACCTTCTATGGAAAAAATGGCGATATCTTTTCCCTTTGATACTTTACTCCGGGATAGGAATACTTCTAATAGTTTTTGAAAAAGACCTTAGCACAGGTGCATTAACTTATCTACTATTACTGTCCATGCTTTATATAGGAACATGGAATAAAAAACACTTTCTTATCCCTTTAAGTGTTTCATTACTGTTCCCCATTATAATTAAACTAAACAAAACATGGTGGGAAAGAATAATATATACCCTTCAACCCTTTAAATACAATACAGATAAAAGCTATCAAATTGCACAATCACTTATAGCTATAGGTTCAGGAAATCTCTTTGGAAGAGGGTATATGATGGGAAAACAGAAATTTGATTATATTCCCTATGTATCAAAGGATTTTATATTTTCACTCATATGTGAAGAGTCAGGTTTTATAGGGGGATTAATAATCATAATCCTCATATTAGGTATTCTCATAAGAGGTTACAGGGTATCGGTAAAAGCAAAGGATCCCTTTATCAAATTTCTATCCTTTGGAATCACTACCCACATAGTTTTACAATCCTTTGTGGTTATAGGGGTAAACATAGGCCTTCTTCCAGTAACAGGTCTCCCATTTCCATTCTTAAGTTATGGAGGTACTGCACTACTGATAAATGGAATAGAAGTTGGACTGCTTATAAATGCATCAAGGGGAATTTCATGAGAGTAATTATTGCATCAGGTGGCACTGGTGGACATCTATACCCTGCTATTCTTATTGGGAAAGAACTTGAAAGGATGGGAGAAAAGGTATTATTCACTGTAGGTAAAAGAAAAACGGAACTAAGAATAGTGAAAAGCATGAATGTAAACTACAAGGTCCTCCCACTTGTTCCTCCATCAAACCGGTTTTTTCACTATCCTTCAATACTTATCTCTTTATTTACAGCATTTAGCGTAATAAGAGGATTCAAACCAGATAGAGTCTTAGGGACAGGAAGCTACACTGCATTTCCTATACTTTTCTGGGCTAAGATTCTTAAAATTCCAATCTATCTTCATGAACAAAATACGATACCGGGAAAGGTTACAAAAATCTTTTCAAAAGATGCAAAGAAGGTCTTTATTTCTTTCCCTGAAACAAAAAAATACATTAAGAATAGAAAGATCGTTTTCACAGGTCTTCCTGTAAGAGAAATTGATATTGAATCAGACTGTAGTAAACTATTAAGGAAGATGGAATTAGATAAAGAGAAACCTATCTTTTTAGCCTTTGGAGGAAGTCAAGGCTCACATATATTACTCAAAATGCTTAAAGAAGTAGAAAAAGAAATTCAAAAGATGGGTCTTCAGGGAATAATTGTAAAAGGAAATGTGGAACTCACTTTTAAATATGACTTTCCTTATATCTTAAAGGGATATATATACGATATGCCTTCTTTTTACAAAATATCAGATTTTGTAATAGCAAGAGGTGGTGCCTCCACTATATGGGAATTGATAAATGCAAGAAAACCTGCCATAATAATTCCAATAAAAGGGAACCTCCACCAGCTTAAAAATGCATTATTTTTTAAAGAATTGGGTGGAGGATTTGTGGTTGAAGAAGAGGATACACATTCTCTTATAACTTCCGTATCTTACCTTCTTCATGAAAAAGAGGAATTTATAAAGAATCTTAAATCTTTCAACATACCAGACTGGAGAGCGATATTGAATAAGGAGATAAAAAATGCTTAATGTGAAAAACATACATCTAATAGGCATAGGGGGAGCAGGAATGACATCACTTGCAAATATTTTGGTAGAGGCAGGATACCAAGTTAGTGGCTCTGATATAAAAACTTTTTCAAAAAGTAAGGAACTGGAAAAGAAAGGAGTAAAAATATATATAGGACACTCAGCCTCTAATATAGACAATTCCGATTTAGTGGTGTTCTCTTCGGCAATACCTGAATCTAACGTTGAAATGGTAGAGGCAAAAAAGAAGGGAATTCCAGTTTTCCATAGAATGGATATGATAATTCTTCTGTTTAGAGAAAAAGATATAATAGGAGTTGCAGGAACACATGGTAAAACCACAACCACTTCCATGATCTCAAAAATGCTTATTGATAATAAAATAGATGCATCCTTCTATATAGGTGGAGAAAGTAAAGATATCCCTTTCGGCAGTCACTTTGGAAAGGATAAATATCTGGTTCTTGAAACAGACGAGCATGATCTATCTTTTTTAAAGATAACCCCATATATCCCTGTTGTTTTAAATGTTGATAGAGATCACTTGAGCATGGATGGACCTTTTAAAGGTGACTTTTCCCTTTTAAAGGATGCCTTTAAAAAGTTCATAGAGAGTAGTTCCTCCCATAAGGTTATACTAAACATTGATGATGAGTTTCTAAAAGAATATTCAAAAACCACAAAAACAGAGGTCCTATCCTTTTCCCTAAAGGATAAAAATGCCACTTTGTTTGCACAAAATATTGAAATTAATGGGTTAAGTACATCCTGTGAGATCTTTTTAAATGGAAAAAATATTGGGAGACTGGAGTTAAAAATACCCGGAGAAAAAAACATTCTTAATGCAATGGCTTCCTTTCTTGTGGGATATCAACTGAACATTCAACCAGAAGAAATGCTCTTTTCTCTTTCAAAGTTCAAAGGAACAAAAAGAAGATTTGAGATTCTCTATGATGAAAAATTCACCGTTATAGATGACCATGCAGATCATCCCACAGAGATAGAAGCTACTTTAAAAACCGCAAAAGAGGTCTTTAAAGATAGAAGAATAATTCTTGTGCTTGAACCACATAGATACTCAAGAGTGGCTATGCTCTTTAAAGAATACGGAGATAGTATTAGAGAAGCAGACATCGTTTTTCTTCTCCCACTGGATCCAGCAGATGAGAGAGAAATTTCTGGCATAAACACAGAAAAGATATACATTGAAGCAAAACTTCTGTATCCGGATAAGAAAATATATTACCTTGAATCGGAAAATGTTATAAAAAATCTGGTAAACTTAATTAAGAAAGATGATGTTATTATATTTATGGGTCCAGGGAGAATCAAAAATCTTACCAAGGAGTTTTTAGGTGAAATTAAGTGAGGATACGTTTTTGAAATTTGTTAAAGGTAAGATTATAAGAGATGCTGAATTAAAGAATTTTACTACATTTAAAGTTGGTGGTAAGGTTGACTTCCTGGTAATACCACAGGATGAAGAAGATATTAGAATTACACTATCAATAGCAAAAGATAAAGGTATTCCCCTTTACATAATTGGAAATGGGTCAAATCTTCTTGTATCAGATGAAGGTGTCAGAGGAATAGTAATAAGAATATCGAGGATAAACTTTAACAGATTCAATCTCAAAAACTCTGTTCTTAGATCTGAGAGCGGCGTACTTCTATCAAAGCTCATCTCCCATACTGTAGGCCAGGAACTTTCAGGAATGGAATCTCTCTTTGGAATTCCAGGTACTCTTGGAGGAGCTATAACTATGAATGCAGGAACAAATGGCTTTTCCATATCTCAAATTCTTAGAGAAATAAAGGTCATGGATAAAAATGGAAAGGTTAAAGTAGTATCAAAAGAGGAACTGGGTTTCTCCTATAGGTCTTCCAAAATAATGCAGAAGAAACTGGTAATTCTTGAAGCAGTTATGGAACTTAAGAAATTCAAGAGAGACTTGATTAATGAGAGTCTAAAGAGAAACTTTGAGAAGAGAAAGAAGACACAACCCTATTCATATCCGAACGCTGGATGTATCTTCAAAAACCCCCAAGAAAAACAGGCTGGGTGGTTAATAGAAAGAGCAGGATGTAAGGGTTTGAGAGTCGGAGGAGCAGAAGTCTCTACAAAACACGCTAATTTCATAGTAAACAGAGGAAATGCTACATTTAACGATATCGTTAAACTCATGGAACTTGTAAGAAAAAGGGTCTTGTTTAAATTTGGAATTGAATTAAAACCTGAGGTTTTAATTCTTGGAAGGGATGAAGGACTTCCCTTTAAAATGTTAGAACCATGGTAAAAGCAAAGAAGTACTTTACTTTAATTTTAATCGCTTCTGTTCTATTATTTGCTTTTATATACTACACTAATTCCATTGGGAATATTCGAAAAAAAATTAATAAAAAAGTTCCCTTTGTAAATTTAAAACTTGAGAAGGGAATAGTTTCTTTTGATAAAAATGGAGATTTTATAAAAAACGGAGAAACTTCTGGACTACCTGAAATCAAAGCCCAAGGAGAAAATTTTAAAAAACATTATGATGCTATAAGGGAACTTTCTTTCGTGTTCCCTCTCATACAGGATTTATTAAATAGAGAGGATCTTAAACTTCTCCTTGACCTTGATAAAGATGAAATTCTCGTGGAAGGAAATGGTTTCAAGGCATTAATAGGAAAAAAGAATATAAAAATAAGGATTGAGAATGTAATAACGCTTGTTCATAGAGAAAAGGTGAACGGTTTTATTGACGCATCCTTTGATAGTATGATGGTGGTAGGGAAATGAAAAAGAAGAGTATTATAACAATAATTGAATTAAAAGAAAATGGAAAAATTGTTTTTACAACAGGAAATACTCTTGGAGAGGGGATAGATATAGTCTTAAGAAAAGAGGTTTCTTCCTCAGAACTTAAAAAGGGCAAAATAACTGAAACAGGTTTATTTAAAAAACAGATTCTTGATGAGGTAAAAAAAATAGAGGATGAAGTTGGTGAAACAGACATATTTGTATCAATAAATGATACTCCCTCCATTCACAAAAAGAAGATACTTATTAAAACCAATGGAAGAAAAATTAGAGAGAGCGATTTGACAAGTATGGAATCTCTTATCAGGGATTCTTTAAGCAATAAAGGGAAAGAAGTAGTTCATATAATAAAAGAAGGGTTCTCTATTGACGGAAAAAAGGTTTCAACCCCGATAGATGAACGGGGAGATAGATTTATTGGAAACTTCCTTGTTTTTGCCATAGATGATAAGAAACCAAAGCTTATAAAAAAAATCCTTAACAAAAAACTCAGCGGATTTTTTATTGAGCCTCTTCTTACCTTTTATGGTTTGAAGGCATCTTTCTCAAGAAACTTTATAATTATATTTAATATAAACAGCACCCAGATAATATTTGGAAAGGATAATTCCCCAAGATATGTGGATAGCCTTCCTCTTGGAATTAGCGACATTATAAGAGACCTTTCCTATATATTAAAAATCTCCCCAAGAGAGGCAAAAAGATTACTACACAAAGATAAACTTTTGGATTTAAGAATTTTAAAATCAGAGGATTACCCCATTGCCATAGAGAAGAAGGTAGCATCTATGCGTTTCCTTGAAATTTTGGAATTCATTGAGAATAGAACTGAAAGAATCAGCTTTAACTTCTTTCCTGAGGAAGTTGTAATATGCGGTGAAGGTGCTAAACTTAAGAATATAAAAGAGTTTACCAAAAAGTTCTTTGATTTACCTGCATCCTTAGGAGAGCCGGACGAGTTTAACAGTGAGCTTGAATTGGACAGTTTACAGATGATATCCACTATTGGTGGTTTTAAAATGGTGAAGGCAAAGGAGGCAAAAAAGAGAGGTTTAATGGACAGCTTTATTAATTTAATGGAGAGATTATTTGATTAAAGGAGGAACTTATGGGTAATGCTTATGACCCATGGCAGGAAACAAAACCTATAATAAAGGTCGTGGGTGTTGGTGGAGCAGGCACCAATGCTGTGAATAGAATGATTGAGAGGGATGTTAAAAATGTGGAGTTTATAGCTATAAACACCGATGTTCAGGTGCTCAAACTCTCAAAAGCACACAGGCTTGTGCAGATTGGTCCAAAAACAACCAAAGGTCTTGGAGCAGGTTCTGACCCTGAACTTGGAGCAAAGGCTGCCAGCGAAAGCAAAGAGGAGATAAAAGATGCTCTTCTTGGAGCAGATCTTGTATTTATAACTGCTGGAATGGGTAAGGGAACTGGAACAGGGGCATCTCCAATTGTAGCAGAAATAGCGAGAGAAATAGGTGCTTTAACAATTGGTGTTGTTACAAAACCTTTCACCTTTGAAGGTAGAAAAAGAATGATGATAGCAGACGAAGGTGTTGAACAACTAAAAGAAAAGGTAGATACATTAATCGTTATTTCCAACAATAGACTCCTTGAAATAACCTCTTCAAAGACGAGTTTATTGGATTCTTTCTCTCTTGCAGATGAAGCTTTAAGGCAGGGTGTTCAGGGAATATCAGATCTCCTTACACAGCCAGGAATAATAAACGTTGACTTCAATGATATATCCAAAATAATGAGAGGAGCAGGAAACGCCTGGCTTGGTGTTGGTATGGGTTCTGGTGATAAGAGAGCAGAGCAGGCAGCAAAAAACGCTATAACCAGTCCACTTCTTGAGATATCATTATCTGGAGCAAAAGGTCTTGTGGTAAACATAGCAGGAAACAAAAATATATCTTTGCACGAAGTTAAAAGAGCTATGGGGGTTATTTCAAACTCCGTAGATCCAGAAGCGAACATAATCTTTGGAGTTACCATAGATGAGGAACTTGGAGATCAGATGAAGATAATAGTAATCGCCACGAACTTCCAACCGAAATATAAAAAGGAAGCAATGCTTGAAGGTCTTGAATCAGATATTTTGACTCCCGATGATTTGAAGATTCCACCTTTTCTCAGAAGAAAAAGGAGAACTGAAGAAGAGTGAGAAGGTGGGTACTTATAATAATAATCGTCTCTGTTATCTTTGTATTTATAAAAGGAAAGGATGTGCTCTCGTTTCTCTCAATTCCAGATACTGTTAAATTGGAATCTATGGAATCTAAAATTGTGGTGAATAAAAAGGCCTTTGCACTACTGAAGGAAAAAATCATATTTTCTCCTTACGAAGGAAGGGTAGAATATTTTTTTAAAGAGGGGGATAGAGTGCCTAAAGATACACTTGTTGCACAGATTGAAACAGAAAATGGAATATTTAAATTTTTTGCTCCTGAAAGTGGAATATTTTCAAAAAAATTTGATGAAATAAGTTTAAGTGAGAATATAGATAAGATAGAAATTAAAGAATATTTGAAAGACAATAAAACACCTAAGTATAAAACTCTTGAAGCATTAACAATACTTCATCCAGGAGATCCTGTTTTTAGAATAGTTGATAATCTTAGTGCCACTCTCTATGTTTTAAAGGATAATATACTTGATAAACTTATTGAGGATAGAGAAATCTTTATAGAAGATGAGATTAGAGGTGAAGAAATTCCTATCTATCTAAAAGGTATATCAGAGAATCTTATTGAGTTGGAAATGGAAATACATGTTGAAGATTTCATTAACAACAGAACTCCAATAATAAACATCATCGCATTTGAAGGAAAGGTTATTAAAATTCCCAAAAGGTTTATAAAAAAGAATGGAATTATGATTAATGATGAAAATAACTCTGTATTTATATCTCTTGATAACCTTTTCTTTGTAAAGAAAGATAACTACTTTGTATTTCCATTTATTGAGGAAAATAAAAAATTATTTAAGTTTTCAGGAAAAGATATTATAAAAGAATAAGGAGGATGCTGTGGGATTTTTTGAGAAATTAAAACGTATGTTTGGATTTGAGGAGGAAATTAAAGAAATAAGTGATATGGAAGAAGAAAGTGAAATTTCAATTACAGATGAGGTGGATGGAATGAAATTAATAGTGATTGAACCAAAGTCCTTCGATGAAGCTCAAAGGGTCATAGATGATTTAAAATCCGGCAGACCTGTAGTTATAAACTTTGAAGAAACGGATAGGGAGCTTGCAAGAAGGTTTATTGACTTTGTCACTGGTGGTGTTTATGCAATGGATGGAACTACAGAAAAGATAGCAAACTATGTAGTTCTGTTTGCACCTCCAGGTGTTGAGGTAAGCAAAGAATCAAAGAAATTCTGGAAAAAGAAAATAGAGGAAAAGGAAGAAATCTGAGAAAATATTTGCACCAAATCCTACTTTTTGGTATAAATAAAGTTAGCTCTGACTCCTTCGTTGCCTCATATTAGTCGTACCCTTCAAAGAGGGAACGGTGAGGTAACGAGGAGTTGGAGCTTTTCTTTTCAAGTAAATAAAGTATTAACTTCTTTGAAAATGTAGAATTTTCTGAAAATTTTACCTTATTTATGAGTCTTTTAATTCTCCTAACCCCTATCTCTTCACCCTCTTTTATCTTTATAAGTGATATGATAGCCTTTCTTTCCTCTTTTGAAAAACTATCACTTATATCCAGCTCAAAAAGTTTATTAATTGGGATACGGTTTATTATAGACGCGAAAATCTCGTCTGGCGCATCTATAAAATTTATAATCTCCCAATCAACTATTATCTTTGAATTAATATCAAAAGTCTTAGAGAGAAAAACCACTCTTTTCTCTTCCCAGTAACCAAAATTATTCCTTGTTAAAACCCTATAACTTCCAGAAACGTCTTCTCTCATAATCATTTAAGTATAGAATATAAAGAGGCTAAATTCAAGAATGCAACTGTAGGTGCCAGATACTGTGATAATGTC
>Ga0190359_1002699_pt1 | contig 10506 bp, 5 predicted proteins | sample 48721823_MG_FD_161269 | JGI IMG/M metagenome (GOLD analysis project Ga0190359, IMG submission 161269) | Hydrothermal vent microbial mat bacterial communities from Southern Trench, Guaymas Basin, Mexico - 4872-18-2-3_MG | ecosystem: Environmental > Aquatic > Marine > Hydrothermal vents > Microbial...
GGTGGCTTCGCCAGCGACGACCATCCCCTGTATCTCCGCCAGGATTTGTTTCAATCCTTCGCGGACGATAGCGTGGTCGTCAACGATGAGAACCTTTGTCATTTGATATCCCCACCCACTGAAGGCTAGTCCATCGGTATTCGCACCGAGACAACTGTGCCCTTGCCCTCAGACCCCTCAATTGTAACATTTCCTCCCCATAGCCTGGCGCGTTCCCGCATTCCGGTTAGGCCCAGCGATTTGCCGCTGGAAGCCTGCTCCGCTGTTATCCCCCGGCCATTGTCGCGCACTTCGAGAAACAGAGTCCCCTGTTCCTTCTCAAGCCTGACACAGACTTCGGTCGCTTCTGCGTGACGGGCAACATTGGTTAGAGCCTCCTGGAGAATGCGGAAGACGGTCGTAGAGCGGTTGTCGTCCAGGGCGAGGTCCTCCGTCGTCATTTTCAGGTCGCACTCAATTCCGGTTCTATTCTGAAATTCCTTCAGATACCATTCGGCAGCCGAGACCAGGCCGAGATCGTCGAGTATCCCGGGTCTCAGCTCGGCGGATATTCTCTGAACTGCCTTGGTGGCCTCTCCAATATGCTCGCTCATAGTCTTAACCTTGCCCTGCAAAGCGACTTCCCCTTCAGGGAGCCTGTTGCCGAGCCAGGCCAGGTCGAACGCGAGAGCCGTAAGTGTCTGCGCCAGCTCGTCGTGAATCTCCCGTGAAATGCGCGTTCTCTCTTCTTCCTGCGCCGAAAGCACCCTCATAGAAAGCGCGCGCATCTGCTGCCGTGAAGCTTCCAGTTCCTGTTTCGCGCGCTTACTGTCAGTTATATCCCGCCATATGCTTTGAACATAATATCTCCCACCAATGGTGACGGCCTTACAGGACACCTGGATGTCCCGGAACTCACCGCTTTTGGTTCTATGCCTTGTCTCAAACACATCGGAGCCAGTGTCAACGATACTCTCCAAGTGTTTTACGACCTCCTCAGACGGCTTGACCACCTCGATGTCAGGTATCTTGAGCTCTCTGAATTCCGAACGTGTATAGCCAAGGGCTTCGTGCGCCCTATCGTTAAATTCCACTATTGCGCCGGTTTCCGCGTCGATAACCACGACTGACTCCGCCGCCTGTTCAAAGAGGGCCATGTACCGTTCCCTGCTTTCTAGCAGAGCCTTTTCTCCCCGTCTGCGCTCAGTGATGTCCTCCCCTGAAGACAGAGTTCCGACTATCCGGCCTTGAGCATCTCTGATTACCGTATTATGAAACGCAACCAGTCTTTCCTCTCCATCCTTTGTCAGAAGCGGATTCTCAAAGCATTCAACTGGCTCAACATCGCCAGCCATTATCTTGCGAAAAACACTCCTTACTTCACTCCTTACCGTCAGCGGAACCATGAGATCGAACCAGTTCTTACCCAGAATTTCTTCGTTGCCGTAACCCAGTATTTCACAACCCTTCTTGTTAATCAGAGCTATACTCTCGTCCGCATTGATTATCACCAGGATTACTCCTGCCACATTGAGATACTGCTCGACTTGTTCTTTCTCTCTTTTCAGCGCCTTCTCCATCCGCTTGCGCTCATCCTCCAGCGCCTCCAGCTCGCGAATCCGCTTGCGCAGCTCCGAGATCTCTTCCACTAGTTTGGCTTTGGTTTTTCTTTCGTCCTTCATATCGCAGGTCCGCCGGAGCCAGCCGAAAATTATCGTTCCGGCCATCCTGTGTCGGCATTAAGCGCGTTCGATTCTAGCTCAAACAGCGCCGGTGTTACAAACCTAATAATGGACTCGCACCCCTGTCGCAGCACAGATGGAATGACAAACCGCTCAGGGAAGGCGCATAACGCGTAACGCGTTTAGAGTAGCTAAGACGCGCCATTTCCTGTAGAATTTGAGAGCTATGGAAATGGAAGGATATCTGTTCGTGGCGATTGTCCGCAACCTCTCGCACCTGGAAGAGATGCTTGCGTCGGTAATGGAGACGGGCGTAAGCGGGGTCACTATATTCAATACGCGCGGGATTTCCAAGGCTACCTTTCACCGGACAGTCAGCGAGTTCTCGATTGCCGGGGTGATGAGCTCGCTCTTCACGTCCGAGAAGCCGGAAACGAGTGTGCTGATGGTTCTGGTTGAGAGCCGCGATATGGTCGACGAACTCTCCCGCCGCGTGGAGTCCATTGCAAACGGCATGGACAAGCCCGGCAGCGGTATTCACTTTGCGGTGCCGGTAACGCATCTGCGGGGACTGCAGGAATAACCGGCATCTCCGCAGGGTATACTACACAGAGGACTGCATCTGTGACGAGTTATTCGTTTCTTTGGGCCGAACGTCTTGCGCTTACAGCTCTGCTGGCTGCTGCGCTGAGTGTGTCATTTGCCACATCCTGTGGGAGCCGATCGCTTACTGGTTCGCCCTGCGATGCGGCCGATGGCGCGCTGCGGGCGGCTGTTTCTGAGCTTGATGCACCGATAGCGCCGCCGGAGGGTCAAGCGACAGTGAAGCGCGACGGGCCCTACTGGGGCCCGTACCGCCTTCCCGAGGGGCGGATTGTATACACAGCCGACACCATCCGCGAATACCATCTTGAAGGCATTGTCGAGCCGGGCGTATATGGTCCCGGTGACCCCGACCCGCTGGCCGCTTTGGCCGCGGCTACCGGCGGAGACAAAGCGGCGTCGGCGCCGCCGAACATGGACCACAACGGCCTGGCAAGCCCGACGGCCGGCAATGTGAAAATGCTTATCCTCAAGATTAGCTGGTCAGCCACCGCCACCCAGCCTATCGCGCCCAAATCGCTTGTGGAAGATAAGTTCCTGGACAACACGGCGGATAGCAACATCAGCGTGAAGGAGTTCTACTACGACCAGTCCTGGGGCGCTCTGGACATGACGGGCGACGTTTATCCAGCGGGCGAGAACGACGCCTATGAGATATCGGGCATGCCGATGTGGAACGGTTCCCTGGTGTACCTAACGACCAACCAGGCAAAGGAGCTGCTGAACCTTGCAGACCCGGACGTGGATTTCAGCCAGTACGACTACGACAGCAACGGCTATGTTGACGCGCTGGCCATCGTCTACCAGCGGTTTGGGAACAACCAGGTCAGCCGGGAGCACGTAGGCTCTTTACCCATCGGCCCATACTACCCGTCTGATTTCACCAAGGACGGCACCAAGATTATCCGTGGAGCATTTATAGACTACACGTCAATCTGCACTTACAGCGACGGTGACTACAGCCTTTGGGATTACACTCCGCACCACGAGCATGGACACCTGCTCGGCCTGCCTGACCTTTACGACTACGGCGGGGATTACGCGGGTCGCATCAATCCCGGCCCCGATGGCGACGAGAGCGGCGGCTGCGGGTTCTGGGCCATAATGAGCGCGGGTAACTACGTGCTGCCGGTGCAGAACATCTGCGCGCCACACAAGTACTGCCTGGGCTGGACGGACGCGCAGATGGTGACGGAGAACCTGAAGGACTACCGGCTCGCATCAGTACTCAACAGCCCGGACAACGTTCTGCGAGTGTGGAAGGACGGAGCTAAAGAGCAGGAGTACTTCATCCTGGAGAACAACGCAGCCACCGGCCGCAAGTATATATATTATCCCCCATATGTCCCAGGAGGGGACATCTATTCTGAGATGCCAGCCCTGGCACACGACTTCAATCCAGGCCTGCTCATCTGGCATGTGGACGAGCGCGTCTGGTATACGACAGAGAATGGCGGAGTGTTCGACGACGTTAACGATTGGGGCTTTGGCTGCAACGACCATGAGGAGCGCAAGTTCATTGATTTAGAGGAAAGCACCGCAACCTACCTTATTGAACTGCCGCCTGGAGACCCAACGGGCATGGTAGACGACGAAGACTACATGGGAGGCAGATACGATCCCTGGCCCGCAACCTACGACAGCGTTACCTACGACCGCATCGGTCCCGACACAACGCCGGATACGAACGCCTATGAGATCTTCCCGGAGACGGGTAGCAACGAAACCGGCATTATCATCAGCAGCATAGAGCGCGACGGTAACGATATCCTGCTCGATATCAGCATCGGCGCCCCGTACGTCCACTTCCCGCCACCCAGGCCGTTCGTGCTCTCAGGCACCGCATTAATCGAGCCGGACGAAGTGGAGAACACGGAGGAGCTGGAGTACTTCGTTGACGGCGAATCGTTCGCCGTCCTCACCGGGGCGCCCTGGGGAATCGAACTGGACACGACCGGCATTGAGTATGGAACGATTGACGTGCGCGTGGAGGCGCGGGGAGTCCTGCCCGAACTCGTCTCGGAGCAGGAATTCACCTATATCGTGGACAACACAGGCGGCGACTATCCGGTGACGGTGCTGTTTGAGAGCGGAGACAACACTCTCGCATCCTGGGCCAGCGATTCCTCTGGAGCGTTCGAGCGGCATGACAACGGCTACGAAAGCGGCCACAGCTTCGGCGTGCACAGCTACGATCCGCCGGACTACCCGGACAACCTCACGGCTATGGCCGTGCTCCCGCTGGTTAACCTGCCCGACACGCCCAGCCCCACGCTGACCATCCAGACGCATTACAACCTGGAAGATGGCGCCGACATTGCGTCGGTGGTAATCAGCACGGATTACTTCGATTCTGACTGGACGCAGCTCGATCTGCGCAACGGCGAGGACGCGGTTTTCACCGGCTTTGCGGGCGACTGGACGAGCAAGCACGTCTCCATCAGCGACTGGGCAGGGCAGAGCGTGCACATCGGATTCCTGCTGGAAACCGACAGCGATGGCGTGGGTGAAGACGGGGAACAGCCCGCCGGCTGGTGGCTCGACCAGATAGTCGTGGCTTTCAACTGGGCTGAGTCGGTGCCAAGCATCACCTCAACCGGACTGCCAGACCCGTTGGAAATCGGCGTGGCATTCAATCGACCGGAGCTATCACTCGCCGTCGGAACCGCCAACGGGGCCACCAAACTGGAGTATAACCTGTACATCGCGAGCGGCGTTATCAGCGGCGAGGTGAACGGCCCTCCGTTTGAAGAGGACGTTGACATCTCAGGGCTCCCCAACCAGTACGCCCTGCTGGAGCTCCAGGTGTTTGATGACAACGACGTGGGCAGCCCCCGACTGGAAATGCCGGTGTGGATTTATAACCTGAAGGGAGACATAGACGGCGACGGCCAGGTCAGCCAGGGCGACCGGGACACGCTGGTCGGCCTGCTGGGGATGACATCTTCGGATCCACTGTTCTTCCCCTGGTACGACACCAACGGCGATGGCGCGATCGACGAGCAGGACCTTGCCGCTGTAGGCTATTTCTGGAGCGGCTCCTAGTATAAACTGCACGAACTAACAAAGGCGGCGCACCAATTATCCAAGGTGGTGAAGCTTATCAGCAACGCGCGGCTTTGCGTGGCGTTATCACCAGTCGCTGGTTTGTGGTTTAATAGAGTAGCCTTTCGCCCCGTAAGGCTGCTCGGAGGATTATCGCTAATGGGAAAAACTGGTTTCGATCGCGCTGGGCTCAAGGCTCTGGCGCTGCTTATCGTTTTGGCACTGTTAACGCTGGCCACCGCGTCCTGCGGCGGGCGGTCGCTGGTCAGGTCGCTTGCGGATTCTATTGAAGACACCGTCCGGCTGACAGCGGATGAGGCGGGCGAGATGCCGTTTCCAATGCCGACGCCGGAGAATAACTTCCGCACCGACGGCCTGACGCCGGGCGAGGACTACTATCCCGACCGATTCGTGGTGAGTTTCAAGCAAGGCGCAAAGGGAAGCAGTGTAGCTCCCCAAGTGAAAGACTACAACGCGGATTCGGTGCTCTACCAGAATACTGAAATAATCCCGCTGGCGCGGCAGATACGCGACGCCTACGGCGTAGAACTCTACGGCGAAGCGTACTATGGCGATATCAACTTCGCAGCGTACAGGATGCCGGACGGCAGCGACGCCCGGCCGGTTATGGAGCAGGTGCTGGCGGACTACTCCGGGCAGGTCGTCTGTGTGGAGTATGACCTGGCCGTATATCCTTTGGCCTACACCCCGAACGACCCATATTTCACAAGCGGCATACTCTGGGGTATGACCACAATCAATGCCGACGATGCGTGGGACGTGACCCGGGGCGACCCGGGAACGCTCGTGGCCGTCATTGACGGTGGCATCCGTTATTCGGTGGAGGGCGGCATTCCGGACCACCAGGACCTTGCCGCCAACACGCTTCACCCTCCCGACCACTGGCCCTCCGAGCATTTCGACCTGTGGGACGGTGACAACTACCCCGAGGACGCGTTCGGCCACGGCAGCCATGTGTCAGGAACCATCGCAGCGGTGGGCAACAATGGCAAGGGCGTAATCGGGGTGGCGCCTGAAGTCTCGATAGTGCCACTGCGTGTTTTTGGCAACAGCTACACCGGCTGCCCCCAGACCCTGGTCGCCCAGGCGGTGATTCTCGCTGATGACGCGGTGCACGCAGACGTGATTAATATGAGCCTGGGCTCGAGCTCGGGCGTAATCGTCCCGCTATACAACGCGCTATCCGCTGCGGACGACAACGACATCTTCCTGGTTGCGGCAGCGGGTAACGACGGTGTAAGCTCGAAGGAGTATCCCGCTGCTCTGGATATGGTTTTGGCCGTTGGCGCCACTGACAAAAACGACAACCGTGCGAGCTACAGTAACTACGGCACCTGGGTGGACATTGCCGCACCCGGCGGGGAATGGCCTCCTAATGAAAACATGATTGCGTCGTGCGGATACCAGACCATCAGCCAGTACTTGTGGATGCAGGGCACCAGCATGGCGACGCCGCACGTGGCGGGTGCGGCAGCGCTGCTCCGTAGCTATGCGCCGTCGCTTACCAACGAGGAGATAAAAGCCGCGCTGGTCAATAACGGGCCGATACTTCCGTCCGGTCAGTGGGGCAACAACGACCTGCACCGGTTGGATGTGTATGAAGCGCTTTCCACCGTGCTCAAGCCTTCGGTCCACATCCCTATGCCTTCGCCGCTGATTGCCACCGACACTCTCGTAATCGAGCCGGACGTGGTGGAAAACGCCGATCGGGTGCAATACTACGTGAACGACGAACCGTGGGGCACGTTCACCGAACCTCCCTGGGGCATCGAAGTTGACACAAGCGGCATCGAGTATGGCAATGTTGAGGTCACTGTCATCGCGACCCGCGACAGCCCGTTACTTGTCGTCCAGCAGGATCTGACCTACATCGTGGACAACAGCGGCGGCATTTTCCCCAAGACGTACCTGTTCGAGAGCGAGAGCGACGTGCTGGCTTCGTGGACGAGCGACCCCGGTGGAGCGTTCGAGCGGCTGAGCACGGGTTTCGAAAGCAGCTACAGCTTCGGCGTGCACAGCTACGAGCCGCCGGACTATCCGGCCGGCCTTACCGCCATCACCGTGCTCCCGCTGCTGAACCTGCCTGCCGGGCCGCCCAATCCGACGCTTACACTGCGGATGCGCTACAACCTGGAAAACGGCGCTGATATCGGGAGGGTATTCCTCAGCACCGACAACTTCGACACCGACTGGAATGAGCTTGACCTGCGTAGTGGCGATGACGCCGTCTTTACCGGATACGAGCCCGACTATGTGAGCAAGCACGTCTCCATCAGCGACTGGGCGGGGCAGAGCGTCCACATCGGGTTTATGCTGGAAACGAACGACTACGGCGTGGGCGAAGACACCGGACAGCCCGCGGGCTGGTGGCTGGATCAAATCATTGTGGCCACGATGTGGGCGGAATCGGTGCCTCTTATAACCGAAACCGGACTGGAAGACCCCGCCAGAGTCGGCACGGTAATCGAAGTGCCTCAGCTTTCGTTCTCCGCCGGCACGATTAACGATGCCGTCACGCTCGAATACAACCTGTACACGACGGATGGAACCGTCAGCGGCGAGCTGGAAGGGCCGCCGTTTGAGGATAACATTGACATCTCGTCGCTGCCCAATCAGGTTGCGACTCTGGACCTGCAGGCGTTTGACGACCGCGGGGTCTGCAGCCCGGTGCTTGAAGTGCCGGTTTGGGTGTACAACCTGATCGGCGACGTGGATGGTGACGGGTCTGTTGGCGAAAGCGACCGCGACTCGCTGATCGGGCTGCTAGGCCTAACACCGGGAAGCCCCCTGTACCGGCCATGGTACGATACCAACGCAAACGGCGCGGTTGACGAAGCGGACCTGGCGGCCATCGGGTATTTCTGGGGCAGCTCGATGTGACGAGTCACCGGACTCGTGGCTCTTTGATATTGGCTGATTGTCTCGTTGATAAAACGAGCAGAACTCGCCGTCAGTATGTGCAGCGTTCTTAACTGAAAACCCCTTGCCATGCTGTAACAGTGAATTTAGAATGAGACGCGAACGGGGGATTAGCCGACAGTCCGGGGAGATGGCGTCTTCCATTGCTATTGCGCATCAATAAGGCTGCGCGCGAAAGGACAATACACCGATTGTGGATGTTCAACCGGATAGCCTTGAATTTCTAAAACGTGTGCCGCCGCACTCCCGCGAGCTTGAGGAAGCGGTGCTATCGGCAGTCCTGCAGGAACCGCAGGACGCGATGGCGGCCGCGATGGAGCTGCTTACCCGCGAGACCTTCTACCTTGAAGCTCACCAGGCCATCTGGGATGCGATGACAAGGCTCCACACCCGGGGCATACCGCCCGACCACGTCGCTGTTATCGCGGAGCTGCGCGAACTAGACCGGCTGGACATTGTCGGCGGCGAGACTTACGTGTACCGGGTCCTGGCTGCGGTGCCAAACGCGTCTGCGGTTGAAGCGCATTCGCAGGTGCTTAACGAGAAGTACCTGCTCCGCAGCTTAATCAAGGAGTGCAACGAGCTTCTCAGCCGCGCCTATGAGCAGGGCCAGGATGTGCAGGACCTGCTCGACCACGCTGAGCGCCAGATACTGCAAATTGACCTGCGCATGGCAACCGGCAGGTTCTCCGGTATCAACGACGCCATCCGCTGCTTCTGGGACACCTTCGAGACGGAGGATGTTGCAGGGCCGGACGGCGAGATGCGCACGACGTTGAAGAAGATCAGGGGAATTACCACCGGCTACGACGACCTGGACAAGATTCTCGGTGGCTTTAAAAAGGGCGACCTGACCATAGTCGCGGCGCGCCCCGGTGTCGGCAAGACAGCGCTGATGACGAACTTCGCGCACCGCATGGCCATCAGCGGGAAGCGCGTCGCGTTCTTCTCTCTCGAGATGAGCAAGGAGCAGCTCGCGATGCGCATGCTTTCCATAGCGTCGAGTATCCCCACCAACCGCATCGACCAGGGGGACTTCAGCGAGGACGAACTTACGCGCCTGGGCATCGCCTACGACGCCCTGGCCGAGCTTCCAATCTACATCGACGACGCGTCAACGCTAAACATCCGCGCCCTGCGCAACCGTGCCCGCCGTATAGTGCAGCAGCACAAGGTCGATATCATCATGCTGGACTACCTGCAGATGATGGACGGGATGAGGCCGGGCGGGGACGCCGGGCGCGTCCAGGAGGTCTCGGAGATTTCGCGGGGGATGAAGCAGATAGCGCGAGAGCTGCACGTCCCCTTCATCGCTTGCTCCCAGCTCTCGCGGCAGACCGAGCGCCGCGAGAGCAAACGCCCGATGCTCTCTGACCTGCGCGAGAGCGGAAGCATCGAGCAGGACGCCGATATCGTCATCCTGATGTATCGTGGAGATTATTACGAGCAGCAGAAGGGCGAGGCCCTGGGCATCTCGGCGGCGTCCAAAGTCGAGATTAATATCGCCAAGCACCGCAACGGCCCCACCGGATTCCTGAACCTGACCTATCTGAGGCCATTCACCAGGTTTGAAGCCTTCTCCGGCGAGGACGTTGCACTGCCCGATTTCTGAATGGAGGTTTCGTCTTGAATATCCTGGTTGTTGGCAACGGCGGGCGCGAATGCGCCATGGCGAACGCGCTGCTGCTTTCCCCCAAAGTAAGTGAACTGTGTATCACGCCCGCAAACTGGGGCGTGCGCGACCCATTTGATGAGAACAGGGTCCGACGGGAAGAACTGAACGTGATGGACATAGACGGCCTGCTGAAGCTCGCAGAGGAGTGCGAGACGGACCTCACCGTCGTCGGCCCGGAGAATCCGCTTGCGGCGGGGATTGTCGATGTTTTCCGCGAACGTGGATTTCGCATCGTCGGCCCCGACCGCAAGGCGGCCCGCCTTGAAGCGGAGAAGAGCTTCGCCAAGGATTTTATGCTGCGGCACAGCATACCAACCGGCGGGGCCGAAGTGTTCACGGACTTCGACGAAGCGGCAAAACACCTGGACAGCGCGGCGTATCCGCTGGTATTGAAGGCGGACGGACTGGCGACCGGCAAGGGCGTTGTCATCTGTCCGGAGCGGGATGCCGCCCGCGCGGCGCTTGAACAGATGATGGTCGAGGACAAGTTCAAGGGCGCGGGAAAAAAGGTGCTCGTCGAGGAGTGCCTTACCGGCCCGGAGATCTCGTTTTTCTGCTTCTTCGACGGCAAGACGGCCGTGC
>Ga0190359_1002700_pt1 | contig 10506 bp, 10 predicted proteins | sample 48721823_MG_FD_161269 | JGI IMG/M metagenome (GOLD analysis project Ga0190359, IMG submission 161269) | Hydrothermal vent microbial mat bacterial communities from Southern Trench, Guaymas Basin, Mexico - 4872-18-2-3_MG | ecosystem: Environmental > Aquatic > Marine > Hydrothermal vents >...
TTTTTAACAGGTCTTGGAGAGCAGGAAAGCATCGCTTCTATTAATCAATATCTAACAAATTTCAAGCCCAATTTTTAAAATAGATTAAATATCCTATAAAAAAAGAATACAAAGGGGGGGGAAAAAACCATTTTACCGAATAAAAAACAAATGATATAATTTTTTTGTTAAAAATATTTTTAATTTTAATTTAACTATGAAGAAAAAATTACTTATTTGTTTATTTATAATTATTTTTTTCACTGCTTTGAGCATAGCTATAATTACAAATTTATATACGAATCAAGCTTTTAATGAATTGTTGGATAATTATGAAAAGCTTGTTTTAAAAAACCTTGAAGAGAAAATCAACATTTTTTACAAAATTCTATATTTATTTGAAATAGATATGAAAAAAATCAGCCAAAATGCACTTGTATCAATAAGCAAAGAAATAAAAGATAAAGGCATAAATAAAATAACGAACGAAGAGCTAACAGAACTTAAGAAAAAGTACAAAATAGATGACATATACATTATTAACAGAGATGGAGTAATAGTTAAAACTTCTGATAAGATAGATTTGGGATTCAACATTTTTTCTGTAGGGGAAGAATTTAAGGAGAATTTGGTAAAACTTTTCAGGACAGGTAAAATGTTTTTTGAGAGAGTTGATCCTTCAGCTCAAACGGGAAAATTTAAGTTTTACGCATACTATGGAATGAAAAATAAAGATTATCTTCTGGAAACATCTATAAACCTTAAAGAATATATTGAGAAAAGGTACTCTGTAAATTATGAAAGATACATAATTAATAATTTTTTTAATTTCAAAGAAGAAAAATCCAATTATATCGTTTCCCTTGATATTTTTTACCGTTCAAAGAAAAAAATTTGGTCAATTATTAACAGAGGGAAATACTCCTTTAAAAGCGATGAATTTTTTGAAGTATTAAAAAGCGGGAAAATCATAAAAATAAAAAAAGGTAATAAAATAGAGCTCTGGAAAAAAGTAAAGGTTGGAGAAGGAAATTTTCAATGGTCAACTGGTAAATATTTAAAAACTGTCTTTGACTTTTCCCCAATATATAAATATGAAAGAAAAGTTATTATTTTTTCAATAGTAAGCTTTATATTAACATTCATTATTTTTTATTTCCTGGCATTAATTATAATTGATAAGTCATTTTTACAGAGATTGCTTATCATTAATGAAAGAATAAAGAAAATTGCGAAGGGAGATTATAAAACAAAAATCAAGATTAAGGGTAATGATGAGCTTTCGGAAATAGCAAAAAGTATAAACAAAATGGCGGTAGATATAGAAAGTGTAATGATTCAACTAAAAGATAATACAAAAATACTTGAAAAGAAAGTTTTCGAAAGAACAAAGGAGCTTGAGTTTAAAAATCATTCTTTGACAAAATTATCAAAAAAATTAGAGCAGATGGCAAGCACGGATTTTCTTACCGGGCTTTTAAATAGAAGAGCCATTCTAAAAAAAATTCAGGAAGAAAAGATAAGATTTAAAAGGGCAAAAAAACCATTTATATTAATTCTGATTGATATTGATAATTTTAAAAATATAAATGATGTTTATGGTCACAATATAGGGGATGATGTTTTAAAAAAATTTGCACAAACACTAAAAGAGAACTTAAGAGAGCAGGACTTTGTAGCAAGGTGGGGTGGAGAAGAGTTTTTGCTATTTCTTCCTGAAACAAATTTAAAAGGTGGGAAAACCTTAGCAGAAAAAATAAGAGAAAAAATTTCCACTGCTGATTTTCCAATAGATAAAACAACAAACACTAAAATCACTATTACAATAGGAGTTTCAGCCTACAATGATATTACTAAAGAAATAGATGAGATTTTAAAGGAGATAGACATAGCCCTTTATAAAGGTAAGAGAGAAGGGAAAAACAGGGTTGTTGTTTTTGAAGGAAATTAAACGCCCCAATCTCTCGGATATAGAAAATCCTTACCTATCGTTCGATGAGATAATTTCGGGATAATGGGAAGAGTTCTTTTAAACTGATACTTTTTTACCAGAGTTAAAATTTTATCCACTACCTTTTCATCAAATCCTGCTTTTATCACATTTTCTTTTGACTTTCTCTGATCAAAAAACATATAAAGTATTTTATCAGTAATTTCATACTTCAATCCCATTTCTTCCTCATCTGTTTGGCCGGGCCAGAGATCAGCTGTAGGTGTTTTCTTAATAATTTTTTCAGGAACACCCAGATGTCTGGCAAGCTCAAAAACCTGAGTTTTGTAAAGATCTCCTAAAGGATTAACAGATGATGCAAGATCACCATACCATGTACCGTATCCCAGAAGAAGCTCTGTTTTGTTTGATGCGCCTATAACCATAGCCTTCTCGCGAGCTGAATAATCAAATATAACTGACATTCTCTCCCGGGCAATCTTATTACCAATTAAAAGGCGATCACTTGTGGGATTTTTTTTAAAATATATGTCAATTTGAGGAGTAATATCTATTTTATAGTGCTTAATTCCGAGTATATTAGCAATTTCAACAGCATCACTTATATTTTCAGGGTCAGAACTTTTATAAGGAAGCACCAGAGCCACAAGATTTTCCTTACCCAGTGCTCTTGTTCCGAGAAAAGCCGTCACAGTGGAATCAAGACCTCCAGAAAGACCGAGTACACCCTTTTTAAAACCAAATTTTGTTATTTCATCTTTTAAAAATTCAACAAGGGTTTTTTCAACAAGCTGGCTATTTATTTTCATTTTTACTTTCATTTATAAATCTTTTTATTTGTTCGAAATCTTCATCTCTGTAATAAGCATAAACAGATCTTGCCTTATCCCTCACACTTAAATCAATATTTACAAAATATAGATTCTCCTCAAGAAAGGGGGCTCTGAAAATTATCTTACCATCAGGGTCAGAGACAAAAGAGCCTCCGGCAAATCCAAAACCATCCTCAAATCCCACTCTGTTCACATAAATCACATACATTGAAAAAAAACGCGAGTAAACTTTACCTGCATCCTCCCACATCTTTTGGCTTGAGTATTCTTCTCCCTCAACACCTCTTAAAGGAGAATTTGAAATTGAGATAAGAAAATCAGCTCCCTTGTAAAATAGAGAATAAGCAAGGGAAGGAAAGAGAAAATCACGACAAATTAAAACACCAGTATTCCCAAAATCCGTTTTAAATAGGACTAAATCATCTCCAGCTTTAAAAAATCTTTTTTCTTCAAACATTCCAAAATTCGGGAGTCTTATTTTTCTGTAAATATTTACAAGCTCTCCTTTTGAAAAATAAGCTGAAGAATTATATATCAGTTTATCTTTTGCCTTTTCAACAAATCCAAAGACTATGTCCATCTTTTTGCTTAGTTTCTTAAAACTATCAAAATAGGGACTATCCTTTTCGATTGCAATCTCATAAACCAAATCTCTTAAAAGATAACCGGTAAGGCTCAATTCAGGGAAAATTATAAGGGAGGCTCCCTTTTCTATTGCTTTCTCTATGTTCTTTATATGCTTTTCTATATTTTTCTCCAGATCGCCAAGGATTGGTTTGTATTGGCTTATAGCGATTATTTTAGATCTACTGTCCATTTTATCTCTTCTGACTCCTTATCTTTATAAAAAATAACATTATGAAGTTTTTTGGGAACAACTAGATTATATTGTCCTATTTGAAGTTTAACACCGGGATAAATTGTATTTTTTACCTTAATCATGGCATTTATTTCATATACGCCTTCTTCAAGTCTCTTAAGCTTTTCGTATTTTCCCTTTATAATATCCTTGAGTTCAAAGTATCTTCCAAAGTCCTCTTCCACCTTTCCTTTAGTGTGTAAAGAGCCTAAAAAGGCACTCATATTTTTTTTCTCAAGATTATCCTCTCCATATTTTCTCTTAATTTCACCAAACTCTTTAACAAAAAGAGCTAATTCCTCTCTGAATTTTTCAACTTCCTTCTCTTTTAAAACATCCACACCGGTTATTAAAGTAAGCTCTTTATTATAGGGAGAACCTGCTACAAAAACATTTATCCCCTTTGAAGCTTTTATTTCACTCTCCATCACCTTAACTGTTCTAAGTTCTCCGTAAAAGGTTCCACCGCAAACCACCTTGCCATCAAGCACTCCCCCTTTTACATATACATCGCCTTCTGTATAAATAAAACCCCTTTCAATGTATCCAATATCAACATCTCCTTTTGCAATTATTTTACCTTTATCTTTCCCGGCAACCCCGCCTTTTATAATAACATCACTATCTGATTTAATTGTACACGAAATTGCAGTTCCGTAAATAATAACCTTACCTGTTGCTTCAACCACAAAGTCCGGTAAAACATCCCCCATAATTTTGACATCTCCATTATAATGAATATTCCCTACTGAATAATCCACATCGCCCGTGATACTAAGCATTGGGAAAACTGCGATTCTATCTTTCTGATACACCACATATCCTGTTTCCTCAGCATAAAAGTAAATAGCATCCTCTTTTTCTTCTGTCTTTACATTTTTACCCGGAAAAAGGATTACAGTTTCACCCTCTTTTGGCTCTTTACCAAGGCCGGTAACGGTTATACCTCTTTTCCCCTTTCTGGCTTTCGTTTTTATTGCAATAAGCTCTCCTTTCTCAACAACCTTGAACTTATCCAGCTCTTTGTAATCAATTTTATTCCCTTCTATCTTTGGTTGCGTTGATAAGTCCACTTTAAGCTCAACCTTACCATCAACTCCATTCTCAACGGGTTTTCCAACAGCTATAAGAAAATTTTTAACATCCTTACCAAAATTATAAAGTTCCATAGCTTCCTTTACTTTATCTTCCATAATACCGTAAACTATACCTTCTTTTTTGAGCTGTTGAATTAATTCACGCTCGGTTTCTATATAACCTCTTCTTTCATCCCTATAAGGCACAATAGTGACATAACCTTCCATCTCGTCTTCGGAAAAGGAAACAAGGACTTTATAATCACTCATATTAGATATTTAACTCTCTTTTGTACTCCTCCCTTATATCAGGATACAAAGGAAAAGCTGCCGTTAATTCATCAACTTTTTTGCTAATTTTCTCTATTGCCTGTTCATCGTTTATATTGTTAATAACCTCAGAAATAAGTTTTGCGATAGCCTTCATCTCTTCCTCTTTCATTCCCCTTGTTGTAACAGCAGGGGTTCCAAGCCTGATTCCGCTTGTTATAAGAGGAGGATTGGGATCAAATGGTATTGTATTTTTATTAACTGTGATATGAGCTTTGTCAAGAGCCTTTTCTGCCTCTTTCCCGGTAACACCTTTAGGAGTTAGATCCACAAGCATAAGATGATTGTCAGTTCCTCCTGAAACAATTCTGAACCCTTCCTCTTTCAAAGCTTCTGCAAGAGCGGCAGCATTTTTTACAACCTGCTTTTGATACTCTTTGAATTCATCCGTCATAGCAAGTTTAAAACAAACTGCTTTAGCAGCTATGATATGAACAAGAGGACCTCCCTGAATTCCGGGAAAAACTTCTCTGTTTAAAAGCTTTTTGTGCTCTTTTTTGGCAAGTATAAAACCACCTCTCGGTCCTCTTAATGTTTTATGGGTTGTTGATGTTACAAAATCCGCATACGGAACAGGAGACGGGTGAACTCCTGCTGCAATAAGACCCGCTATGTGAGCCATATCAACCACAAGATATGCTCCGACACTATCGGCAATCTTTCTCAATCTTTCAAAATCTATGAATCTCGGATAAGCACTTGCACCTGCCATAATGAGCTTGGGTTTGTGCTCTTTTGCAAGTGTCTCTATCTCATCATAATCAATTGTCTCAGTGTCTTTCTTTACATGGTAAGGAACAATATTGTAAAGCTGTCCTGAGAAATTAAGAGGATGTCCGTGGGAAAGATGCCCTCCGTGGGAAAGATCCAGTCCGAGAACAGTATCTCCCGGTTTTAAAACACTCATATAAACTCCCATATTCGCCTGAGTCCCGGAATGAGGTTGAACATTCGCATGCTCCGCTCCGAAAAGTTCTTTAGCCCTATTAATAGCAAGTCTTTCGACAGCATCAGCATTTTCACAACCACCATAATATCTTCTTCCCGGATAACCTTCAGCATACTTATTTGTGAAAACAGAGCCCATTGCTTCCAAAATTGCACGTGGTACAAAGTTTTCCGATGCTATAAGTTCAATATTATGATGCTGACGAGTTGCCTCATTGTATATGGCACTTGCAACATCATAATCAACTTCATAAAGCCTCTTTGAAAACATAAAGACCTCCTTATTTATAAAATTATTTAAAATTATTGCTTTCTATTTTACTTATTTTGTCAACCCTTCTTTGGTGCCTTCCTCCTGCAAATTCTGTCTCGAACCAGGCATCAACGATAAGTTTGGCTATCTCAAATGTAGTTACTCTCCCTCCCATTGTAAGAACATTTGAATTATTATCTTCTCTTGCTTTTTTTGCATGATACTCAGAGGTACACAGTGCTGCTCTTACTCCGGGAAATTTATTTGCAACAATGCTCATCCCTATTCCAGAGCCACAAATCAGAACACCTCTTTCTGCTTTTTCCAAAGATACTCCGGATCCCACTTTCTCAGCAAAATCAACATAATCACAGGATTCTTCAGAATAAGTACCCACATCCTCTATATCATATCCCTTCTCTTTCAGATAATTAAAGACTTCAACTTTTAATTTATAACCGGCATGGTCCGAACCTATTAATACTTTCATTCTCTAAAATATTACAAAAAAAGGCTTTTGTCAATAAGAGAGGCTTATTAAGAGGGTATGTTCACCCCAAAAAACTTCTAAAAAGCTTATATGAGATAGTTTAATTCCGAATCCAGAGATAACTGTCATAGGTTAAATAAAAGTTAATATTAGCCATGATATCTCCCTCTCTAATTTCTCCGAAATATTCCACAATTGAACAAAAAAAATTTTTTAAATAAAATTTAAATTCTCCCTTTTTTCTTGATTTTTTGTTTTTATTTACTTAATATATTTTAGTACATTTTTTATTACACCTGTGTGTAAGGGAGAAGTAAACATCACAGAGGAGGGTTTTAGTGGAAAAAATGATTAAAATGTTGATATACCCAACAAAATTTTCCCATAGCAAAAGATATGTTTAAGGATATGAGAAAAAATAAAATAAAAAAGATTGATTTTAAACAAAGTCAGAGGCCAAGAGGTTCTGTAGAAAGGAGTTTTTGTTTTAACTCTGGTTCTGAGAAATTTTTTGAAAAGAGCCAGGTTACATAAAACTCTGAGGAGTTAAAAATGAAAGAAAGAATTCATCCTACCCCATTAAGCACAAAAGGGAAAACTATCATACTATTAATAATATTAGGGATTTTAGCTATGTGGGGATTCGCAATTTATGCATATCTTCTAATGCCAAAAGCAGTCCCTGCCCATTTTGGAATTAGTGGTGAGCCAACAAGATACGGGCACAAATCCGGTTTTTTCATTCTACCAATCGTTTCTACCATAATCCCAGTGCTCTTTCTTTTATTAACAAAATACAGGTTTACTCTTATAAATAAGTATCCGAATTTGGGTAATTTTCCTACTTTTTTAATTACCAATCTGCCAAAAATAAGTGAAGAAAAAAGAGGCGTTTGGATAAATAAGTACTTTGAATCAATTATTTTAGGAACGGGGTTTGCTTTCACTATTTTCTTTTTTATAGCTGAAATCGTAATTTTTTTTGGTGAAATTCAAGGAAAGCTCTCGCTCTGGTTTATAGTCTTTTCCATTACAATGCCTGTTTGGCTTATTTTAGCTTTAATTTTCTATCTAAGAAAGTTCAAGCTGGAAATGTTAAAGGAAATAAAAGAGATTCCATAGTAAAAATCATCCCCTTATAAAAAAAATATTCCGTCGCTGAAACTTATTCTAAGAGTATGAAACAATAGTTCCAAAAAATTCCCTTAGTTATTTTTATTTACGAAAAGATTAAAATATGTTCTAATATGGACAATGAATAAAACGGCCATATTCATTAATGCCTTTGCTTTTTTGTGTTTGATAATAGCATTCTTAAAGAACAAAGAAAAAACAAAGCAAGCACTTAAAATAGCTGTAAAATCATTTGTCAGGATTTTACCTACAATCATAATTATAATAATGTTAATAGGCTTGCTAATGGGATTAGTTCCCCAAAAACACATTTCAAAAATAATAGGAGAGCAGGCTGGTATTATGGGAGTTATTATAGTAGCAATTATGGGGACCTTTTTACACATTCCTTCTCTAATTTCCTTTCCATTGGCTGCTTCTCTTCTCAAAAACGGAGCTTCTCTCACATCGGTTGCTGTATTTATTACTACATTGACAATGATAGGGATTGTTACTCTCCCTCTTGAAATAAAAATTTTAGGTAAAAAAATGGCCATTTTAAGAAACCTACTAAGTTTTATCATTGCCATTATAATAGGAATTATTATCGGAGCAATCTTATGAAAACAGAGAAGAAAAAAAGCAAAAAAATAAAACAGGATATCCTGATTCTTATTTTAATCCTATTTATTACAATAATCGTAATTCTATCTTTCCCGGATAAAAAAGAAAAAATAATAACCAATGGATGGAATTTTTTCATAGAAATGATTTCAATTCTTCCAGCGGTAATGATTTTAACAGGGCTATTTAATGTTTTTATCTCAAAAGAAAATATAGTTAAATATCTTGGAAAAGCAGCCGGATTAAAAGCAATAATGTTTGGAATAATAATGGGCTCTTTACCTACCGGTCCACTTTATGTGGCTTTTCCTCTTGCTGCGGCTCTTCTTAAAAAAGGAGCAAGAATTTCCTGTATTATCGCTTTTCTTTCCGCATGGGCATGCATAAAGATACCCCAGGAGATGGTGGAAATTCAATTTTTGGGAATAAAATTTATGGCATTAAGGCTTGTACTGACAATTATATTTGTAATAATTATGGGATTAATTATAGAAAAATTAATTGAGAGGAGAGGTACAAATATTTAATCTTAAGAATAAAATCTTTCTACCTTTGAAGAAAGAAAAAATGTGTTCTATAAAACCGAGGAATTTGAAGCAAAGATTATAAAGTTTTCCCCAACCTAATAAATCTAAAATTGCAAAATGTCTTCATAGATTTTTTATAAGGGAAGTAAAAGTTATTTATTGTTAATAACAAAACTGCAAAAATTTTCAGGGATTAGAGTTCTTACTTTTTCAATCGTTTTGTCATAAGCCAATCAACAAAAGGCTGTGGAAGAAGCTCCAAAAAAGAGGAACCCCCTGACATATAACCTACTCTGTACCTGCTTTTTGGTTTTTTTACTGTTAATGCCTTGTAAACCTTTTTAGCCACTTCAACAGGCTCTGTTCTACCCTTATCAAAAGATTTCAATCTTTTAACCTCTTTTTCTAAAATATCTTTATAAAGCATCAGCTTTTCATGGGGTAATACTTTAAAAGATTCTTTAAGTTCTTTATAAGATTTTTCCACTGCAGGAGTTTTAATCCCTCCACAACGAATCATAACAACAGAAATTTCCCATGGGCTTAGCTCTATTCTTAGAGTTCTTGCAAGACAGTTAACAGCAAAATCACAAATATGAATGCTTGAAACAAAGGGTGTTGGGATTAATGCAGGAGTTACAATCCATAGAATTCTTCCATGGTTTTCCCTAATAATAGATAGAAATGTTTTCACAAGACTTACAGCGCCCAGTATTCTCGTTTCAAGCTCTGTTTGGAGTTTCCCTAAGTCCAACAATTCAATAGGAGAAATAATTCCTCCGCCAGCATTATTCACTATTGCATACAAACCTTTTTCACCGCGCTTTTCTGATTCAATTGAAATAAATTCATATGCTTTTTTGATATGCTCTTCTTCGGTCATATCAAGGGGATACAAAGGAATAAGATTGTGGTTATTTTGTCCTCGTATTTTTTCGATATCAGCTTCTTTTCTGATACCAGCAAAGACTGTAAAACCTTCTTGAGCAAGATAATTAGCAGTGGCCCAACCAATACCTGAAGAAGCTCCTGTAATCAGTACGCTTTTCCCATTATTAATCTTTCCCTTTTTTTCTACCTTTCTCTTATCCATTTTCAGACCTCCTGATGAATACCATTCATAATAATAACATTTTGAAAAAAAAAGAAAATACTCAAAAACAACAAACAATTAAAACCCCTTTTTAATCAAGTTCAAAAAAGTTAGAAGTATCACTAAAAACTTAATTAATTAGATAGTTCCGTATTAAACATATTTATAACAAATATTTCCAAATTCGAAAAACAAATCCCTTAACAAAAGCAAAATCATTAACTCAAATTTACTCTGATATTATGCATTAGTAATTATCGTTTTTGTGATACTTAAACTTATTTTTTAACAATAAGTCTTTAAGTTTTCAACATTTTTTTTTAAAAAATTCTGTTAATAAGTCGCCAAACCCACAAAAATAAGGTTTTTCTATCAAATTGAACAAATTTTGTGCATTTACAAACCCTTGATATTAGAGCATTTGAACGAA
>Ga0190359_1002703_pt1 | contig 10500 bp, 10 predicted proteins | sample 48721823_MG_FD_161269 | JGI IMG/M metagenome (GOLD analysis project Ga0190359, IMG submission 161269) | Hydrothermal vent microbial mat bacterial communities from Southern Trench, Guaymas Basin, Mexico - 4872-18-2-3_MG | ecosystem: Environmental > Aquatic > Marine > Hydrothermal vents >...
TTGTATATTGAGTAAGGCTACTCCAAGAACTGCACAGTTTGTTGTTATCAAGGGTAGGTAGATACCTAATGCCCTATATAGTAGTGGATTTGATTTTTTTAGGAATAATTCAACAAATTGTACTAGCGTTGCTATAACTAAGATAAATACAATTATTTTTAGGTATTCTATTTTTAATGGGACCAAAATAAAGTGGTACAATATCCATGTTACAATAGATGCTAGCGTCATAACAAATGTTACTGCTAAGCTCATTCCTAGTGCAGATTTTGTTTTTTTGCTAACACCAAAGAATGGACACAACCCAAGAAATCTTGTTAATATAAAGTTATTTACTAATATTGCACCAATCATTATCGCAATCAAGTTTTCCATTTTAGCTTCCTGTTGTTTTTTCTTCTATTTTTTTATCTTGGTTTTTCTTAGATATTTGCGAATAAGCCCTAAAAAATGCTAAGAGCAACCCCATTATAAGTAATGCACCAGGAGCAAGGATAAATATCATTGCAGGATTAATTTTTATGTTTATTATGCTAACACCAAATAGCTTTAATGAACCAGTGCCGAGAAGCTCTCTAAAAAAGCTGATTAATAGTAATGCTAGGGTAAATCCCACTCCTATGCCTAACCCATCTAATATAGACTCTGTAACATTGTTTTTGGAAGCAAATGCCTCTGCCCTACCCAGGATTATACAATTGACTACAATCAATGGAACATAAATTCCTAGAGCTTTATTTAGTGTTGGGAAGAATGCCTGCATTATTAGACTTGCCATTGTGACAAATGAGGCGATAATTACAATGAATGTTGGGATTCTTATTTTGTCAGAGATTTTTTTTCTTATCAGGCTTATTGTTGTATTTGAAAACACTAGGACAAAGATTACCGCTGTACCCATTCCTATTGCATTATCTAGGCTTGTAGAAACAGCTAAGGCAGGACATAAGCCTAACACCATGCAGAATATTGGGTTCTGTTTGAATAGGCCTTTCCAAAATTCAAGGAGTTTGATTTGTTTCATTTTTCACATTTTTCATATATTCATTTTTTACGTAAACCTTTGCCATTACTTTTTTTGATGTTCTGTCTTTTATATTGAATCTTTTTATACTTTCTCTTATGGCGTTGGTTATGGAACTTGAACTTATTGTTGCTCCTGTTATAGCATCTATTTCCCCACCATCTTTTTTTATTTTTATTTGATTCTCTGTTTTTCCAATAAATTGATTGAGGAAATCTTTTTCTTCAATTTTCGCTCCTAGCCCAGGCGTTTCTGCTTGACTGATGATTTTTATTCCGGTGATTTTATTGTTTCTGTCAATCCCAACTAACGCATATATTGTTGATGAATAACCCTTAGCTGATACTTTCAGCACTCTTCCAACAAGATTCTTGCCTTTATAGGCTTCATAGTAGTTCTGGTTTTCTTTAAAGGAATCTGCATCAATGATTTCCCTCAATGATGATGAAATTATGTTTTCTCTTTGTTTTATTATTATTGGATAGGTATAATAGTTAGTTAAAGCAAGAACAGCTCCAGCTATTAATGTTGTAATCATTAAGCTTAGTCCCATTTTTATTGTTTCTTTCATTCTTTTCTTATTGTTTCTTTTTTTTCTTTCTTTCTGTAACCAAATGGTTTTTGTTTTGTGAATCTATCAATTAGTGGGGTAGCACCATTCATCAACAATATTGAAAACATTACTCCTTCTGGGTAGCTGGAAAATAGTCTCAGTATTATCGTTAGGATACCACATCCAAATCCGAATATTAGTTTACCTTTTTTTGTTATTGGTGTTGTAACATAGTCTGTTGCCATAAAGAATGCTCCAAGCAATAAACCACCTGCGAAGAGATGGAAGATAGGGTCTTGCTTAAAGATAAACGAAAATATAAATACTGTGCCTATGTAGGATATAGGGATTCTCCAGTCAATAATCTTCGTTAAGAGTAGAAATATGGCTCCAATCAGTATTGCTATGGCGGATGTTTCACCAATACAGCCAGCAGTGTTCCCTAGTATCAGGTTATAATAGCTTGTTTTTATTCCCTCCAGCTTAAGCATGCCTAGTGGAGTTGCACTAGTTGTGCCATCAATATTTAGCCATGCTGTCATTAAGGCCGGCCATGAAGCAACTAGGAATGCTCTCCCCGCTAAAGCTGGATTGAAGATATTATGTCCTAAGCCTCCGAAAGTATGTTTTGCTATGGCTATCGCAAATATAGAGCCTAGGGCAGCAATCCACCATGGTACGCTTGGAGATAATATCAGACCAAGGAGTAAACCAGTAACCAATGCAGAGCCATCTTTTATGTTTTCTGGTTGTTTTCTTATCTTTAAAATAACAAACTCTGTTAATAGGGCTGCTACTACGCTAGTGCATATTACCTTAAGTGCTTTTGTTTTGAAGAAATATATGCCTGCAATTGTAGCTGGTAATAGCCCTATTATTACATAGTACATTATCTTTCTGCTAGTTGCTTTATCCTTGATGTGTGGGCTTTGGGTTGTTATCAGTCTTTTTTCTTTTATTGTTTCTTCCATCTTGGTTTCTTATTTTTTGTTTGTTTATTTCGTGCTTCGTTCTTTTTTCTTTCTTGTTATCTCTTCCTTGGCTTTTCTGATTTTCTCTACAAGTGGAATCTTTGATGGACAAACATAAGCACAACATCCACATTCATAACAATCTAGAGCAAAGTATTCTTCTGCTTTCTCATAGTTCTCATTGTCACTATATTTTGCAATTATTGTTGGCATTAGCAACATAGGACAAACATCAATACACCTCCCACATCTGATGCATTCTGTTTCCTTTTCCTCAGGTTCTACTATGGCTTGGACTAGGATACCAGAGCTCCCCTTTATTATTGGAACATTGTTCGTTTTTTGTGCAATCCCCATCATGGGACCCCCGAATATTATTTTCCCTATTGCGTTTGTGTATCCTTTGCAATATTCAATTATATCTTTAGTGGGGGTACCTATCTTTACCAATAGGTTTTTTTGTTCCTTAACAGCACCTGTTACAGTTATTACCCTTTCAATTAATGGTTTTCCCTCATAAACAGCGTCATAAATTGCCTTTGCTGTTTGTACATTCTGTACAACAACACCTACATCCATCGGCAATCCTCCGTTACTTGGTACTACTCTTTTAGTTATACTATAAATCAGATTTTTTTCTGCACCTTGCGGATACCTTGTCTTTAACCTTACTACTTTTATCTTATCTGTTAATCCCATATCTTGTAGTTTTGATTCTAGGATTGCTATCGCATTTTCTTTGTTGTCTTCAATTCCTATATAACAATATTCTGGTTCAAGAATTTTGGTTATTATTTGAAGCCCTTTTATTATCTTCTCTGGGTGTTCTAACATTACCCTATGGTCGCATGTGAGGTAAGGTTCACATTCTGCTCCATTTAGTATTACAGTATCTATTTTCTTTTCCTTTGGAGGAGTTAATTTAACATGGGTGGGAAAAGCAGCACCTCCCAGACCTACAATTCCTGCCTCCCTTATTATCCTCCTAAGTTCTTCTTTGGATAGCGTTTCAATGTTCTCCCTTTTCTTAGTAGAGTCATCTTTTTCCATCAGCTTGTCGGATTCAATAAGTATTGCCTCACACTCTTTTAAGGTAGGATGGGGTGCTTTTACAATACCTATTACAATTCCAGATACAGGGGAATGGATTGGTGCTGAGACAAAATCTGTGCTATCTGCAATCTTTTGTCCTACTTTTACTTTATCTCCTTCCTTTACTATCGGAGAACAAGGGGCACCAATGTGTTGTCTTAATGGCAAGATTACTCTTTTTGGTACCGGCATCTCTTCTGTTCTCTTCTTTCTTGTTAGTTTATTTTCCTTAAGATGTAGTCCTCCTATGAACTTTGGCATAGAGTTTGATTTTTTGTTTTTATATATAAAGCTTTTTGTGGTTAAATTATAAGAAATAAGATATTTCCAAATAAGATTGTGACTATAAACGCTATAAAGAAGCTTGGAACAAACGGGATTCCCTCTTTTATTGTTACTTTTTTTATTTTCTTCTTTTTGTATAGTTTGATAAGCATTCTGATTTGGCTTTTTTCAATACCAAGGTCTTTTGGACCACAGATGTATTTTCCTTTGTATCTGATTTCCTTAGCAATCCAGTCTCCTTCGGTTAGTTTGTGAGGGGTTACTTCTTTTATCATGCATACCTTTTCAATTGCCTTTACAATAGCCCAAAGATAGAATGTTGCTATTGTGGTTATTAATAATACAATCATGATTATTTTGTATATTGTTTCTTTTATTATAATGCCTAAGATGATTGTGGTTACTACAAGGGTTATAGCCAGCATCCTCATTCTGGTGGCTTTTTTGCTATGTAGGGTTCTTCTGAATTCCTTCCAAACTTTCTTTTTATTTTTAAAAATCAAGGTTAGACTCCAGGTTAGGCCATAAATGGAGCCTAAAAGCAACATATTTGTGAAGAAGCTAATCAACATTGGGAAATCTTTTTGTTTTATGTTAAGCCCTATTAGTGCTCCTAGCCCCATTATTACTTTACTATCACCTCCTCCCCATTGACCTGCATAAAACATTACTAATGCAAAGATGAGGAATACAAGGAAACCGATTATGCTGTTTATTATAAACCAATAGTTTGAATAAATAAAGGAAAATAGAAGATTTAAGCCAAGTCCACTACATATTAGACCATAACTAAGCCAATCTGGGACCTCTCTTGTTTTTAGGTCTGTTATTGTGGCAAAAAACAAGCCTATGAGTGCTATTGAGGATGTTATCGTGTTGTGAATCATTACAGAGTAGCTAAAAATAACAAAGTTTATAAATTTAACTTCTATACTATTAGCGTGGGGGTGTCTTATGTTAGGTATGTTTAAGGATAGAATGTCTAAGCATCTTAGTGATGGAAATCCAAGACATATAGCTCTTACTACGAGAGGAAAACATGCATATGCAAAAAAGAATAACCTCTCTATAGAGGAAGCATATAGTCTAAGTTATCTGGCAATTATGAGTACGATTGCTTCTACCATTAAACTAAAAATTCCAATGTTGACATTTCATCTATTGTCTACCAAAGTAAAAGAGCTTGATAGTTTTCCTGTTGTGATAGATTCCCTCACAAATTTTTTCAACAACCTTTCTGAGAAAGATATTATCTCTAATAATAGAATAAGGATTTCAATCTTGGGTAAGTGGTATGATATGCCCGGTAGATTGGTGGAGGCTATAAAGAAGATTATAGAGCAAACGGAGGATTATGCCTCCTATTTTGTGAATTTCTGTATTAACTATAACGGACAAGAGGAAATAGTTGATGCTTTTAGGTTGATAGCTAGACAGGTCGTAGCAAAAAAAATAGACCCTGAGTCTATAGATATAAAGACTATAAAAGAGAATACTTATTCCTCCTATTTCCCTCCTCCAGACTTGATTGTAGTCAATTATTATAGAAAAACATCTGATATTTTGTTATGGGACTCTCCAAATGCAAGTTTCTATTTTACTGATAGGTTGTGGCCAGACTTTAGTAAGGATGATCTGCTTGCTGCTATAAAGTTCTTTAGAGAGAGTTTGAATCAAAAATAATAAATTTTTTAAACAAACTCTAATTTCTTCTTTTTGCCTATGAGAAATGAGCCTTTAGGGGCAATGAGGCATTCAGTTCTAATTGCCTCTTGTAGATTTTGAATTTTAGGTTTTATATGAAAGCATGCTAAGGGTGAATAAAAATGACTGAAGAAAAGGTTGATGAGGTATATGAAGCAGTAGAGGTTGCAAGAGCAACTGGAAAAATAAAGAAAGGAGCAAACGAGGTTACTAAGGCTGTGGAAAGAGGAGAAGCTAGATTGGTTATTATAGCAAAGGATGTAAGTCCTCCAGAGATTATTATGCATTTGCCTTTGCTTTGTAAGGAAAAGGGTATTCCTTGTGTGGAGGTTCCATCTAAGGAGGAGCTTGGTACTGTGGCTGGCATTGATAAAGCAGCTTCCTCCGTAGCAATAGTCCAAGAAGGTGAGGCAAAGGATTTGATAAGGCGAATAAAGGAGAAGAGAGGGGCAAAAGAGGAAGAAAAGGGAGAAGAAGCAAAGGAAGATAAGGAGGAAAAGAAAGAAGTAAAAGAGGAAGAAAAAGGAGAAGAGGCAAAGGAAGGTAAGGAGGAAAAGAAAGAAGTAAAAGAGGAGAAAAATAAAAAAGACAGCAAAGAAAAGAAAGGAGAAAAAGAAACGGAGGAAGACAAGAAAGACAAAGATATAAAAAAGGAAGATAAAGATAAAAAGTAGCGTGTGGATATGCGTAAAAATGCCTAAAAAAGTTGTTAGGAGGGATTCAGGTAAGCCTAGGGGAAAGAGAGAAGAAGCTAGAAAAGGAGGAGTACATTTTACAAAGGCTATTCCGGCTAGGGTTGAGGAAATCATAGGAAGGACAGGAACAAGAGGAGAAGCTATACAGGTTAGGTGTAAGATATTAGAAGGGAGGGACAAGAATAAGGTTATGAGAAGAAATGTGAAAGGCCCTGTTCAGGTTGGAGATATTCTTATGCTAAGAGAAACCGAAATTGAAGCAAGACCACTTGAAAAAGCTGGAAGGGGATCTGGTGCTTAAAAATGCCAAAGTGTAGTTTTTGTGGAGAAGTTATTAAGCAAGGCACAGGCAAGATGTATGTGCAGAAGGATGCTAAAATATTATACTTTTGCTCATCAAAATGTGAAAAGAATATGTTAAAGCTTAAGAAAAAACCTTATAATGTTAAGTGGACTAAAAGATATAAAAAGTGAAAATGGCAGTAGAACAATCCCTTGTCTTAATAAAACCTGATGGCTTGGTTAGGAGCCTTACAGGTGATATTCTATCCAAATTATCAGAGACAGGGCTAAAGATAGTTGGGGCTAAGGTTGTTCAGGTTACTAGGGAGCTTGCAGAGGAACACTATTGCCACCTAAAGGAAGAAAAATTTTTTGATGAATTAATAAAATATATAATGGGCGAATACCATACCAAAAGAGTTCTTGCTTTGGTTTACCATGGAGAAAATGCTATCAAAAAGATAAGGAAAGTTGTTGGTTCTACAAATCCAGAAAAAGCAGAACCTAGCACAATAAGGGGAAAGTATGGAAGGATAACAACACACGGCGTTTTTGAGAATGTTGTACATGCTTCAGAGAATGCTAAAGAAGCTGAAAGGGAAATAAAGCTTTGGTTTAGACCAGATGAACTGGTTTATACCATTTATCCGACTGAGTTGAGAAAAGTTACGCTTAATAAGCTATTCTGGAAAGAAGAGAAGAAATAGGTGATACTATGGGAGAACGAATGGTAGACAAAGTTACAAAGATTATGATGGATCCATCAGCTATTAGAAATATTGCTACATGTGCTCATATAGACCATGGAAAAACAACATTTTCTGATAATCTTTTAGCTGGTGCAGGAATGATGTCAAAAGAGGATGCAGGGAAGGCTTTAAAACTTGATTTTCACGAAGATGAACAACAGAGGGGGATAACTATAGATACAGGTGCTGTTTCTATGGTTCATGGGTTAGGAGGTAAAGAGTATCTTATAAATCTATTGGATACACCTGGTCATATTGATTTCAGTGGTGATGTAACTAGGGCTATGAGGGCAGTAGATGGAGCTATTGTTCTAGTTTGTGCTGTTGAGGGAATTATGCCTCAGACAGAAACCGTTTTAAGACAAGCATTAAAAGAGAGGGTAAAGCCCGTTTTGTATATAAATAAAGTTGATAGGTTGATAAAAGAATTGAAATTAACACCAGAACAGATGCAAGAGAGATTTATAAAGATAATTTCTAATGTTAATAAGCTTATTAGAGAGATTGCAGAGGAAGAATATAAGGAAAAGTGGCAAGTAAATGTCCAAGATGGTTCAGTGGCTTTTGGCTCAGCTTTTCATAATTGGGGTTTATCTCTTCCATATATGCAAAAGAAAGGAATTACTTTCAAGGACATAATAGAGGCTTACTCTAGTGATGACCCTCAGAAGGTTAAAGAGCTTGCTGAAAAAGCTCCATTGCACGAGGTTGTTCTAAATATGGTTATTAGACATCTACCTAATCCTGTTGATGCCCAGAAGTATAGAATACCCAAGATATGGCATGGGGAGCTAGAAAGTGAGGAGGGCAAAGCACTTTTGGATTGTGCTGCTGGTGGACCATTATTTTTTGTAATAACTAAGATTGTGATAGATCCACAAGCTGGAGAGATTTCATGTGGTAGGTTATTTTCTGGTACTATGAAAAAGGGTATAGAGGTTTATCTTAACAGGATGAAGCAAAAGAGTAGAATTCAGCAGGTCTTTATTTATAATGGGGCAAAAAGAGAGATTGTGGATGAAGTTCCTGCTGGAAATATAATTGGTATAGCAGGGGTAAAGAGTTATGCTGGCGAGACAATCACTCTTAAAGAGACAGAACCCTTTGAGAAGATCACTCATTTGTTTGAGCCAGTAATAACCAAAGCTATAGAACCAGTAAAACCAAGCGATTTGCCTAAGTTAATAGATGTTTTAAATGTTGTTGCAAAAGAAGACCCTACTGTCCAAATAGAGATAAATGAGGAAACTGGGGAGAACCTTATGCATGGTATGGGTGAGCTACACCTTGAGATTATTGAAAACAGAATAAGAGATGAGAAAGGATTGCAGGTTAAGACATCTAATCCTATTGTTGTTTATCGAGAAACAGTAACGAAGAAGGGGCCTACTGTTGAAGGGAAGACTCCAAATAAGCATAATAAGTTCTATTTTCATGTAGAACCATTAGAGCCTGAGATTTATAATGCCATTAAGGAGGGGAAGATACCTGAAGGAAGAGTGAAAAAGAAGAATGTTGTGGTAAGGGATGCATTAGTGGAAGCAGGTATGGATTCTAAGATAGCAACAAAGGTTAAGGATGTTTTCAAGGGCAATATCCTTATAGACCAAACTAGAGGGATAGTTCATATAGGAGAAGTTATGGAGATGATACTTGATATGTTTGAAGATGTCATGAATGCAGGACCTTTGGCTAGGGAGCCATGTTTAAGGGTTAAGGTTATTATAGATGATATGAAGTTACATGAGGATGCTATCCATAGGGGACCAGCCCAGGTATACCCTGCTGTAAGAGATAGCATAAGGGGTTCTATGATGCAGGCAAGACCTGTTATATTTGAGCCATATCAGGTGTTACAAATTGAGGCTCCTAATGAGTATATGGGTGATTTATCTAAGCTAATCGGAAACAAGAGAGGACAACTTTTAGATATGAAACAAGAAGGCAGTCTAGTTGTTATAAGGGCAAAGATGCCTGTAGCAGAACTTCTTGGTTGGAGTTCTGATTTGAGGTCTGCAACAGGTGGAAGAGGTTCATCAAGCCTTGTTGATCAGATGTTTGAGAAGGTGCCTGAGGAATTACAACAGAAAGTCATTAAACAAATAAAGGATAGAAAAGGATTAACGGATGCTATGGTTGGTGCTTAGATTATCTAAAAAAATCTACCAAGTTTTTTTTGCTCCAGACTTTCTAGCAAGTCTTCTTTTGTGTATCCAAGGACCTCAAATATTTTCTCTACAGAGGGTATTATTTGATTCTTTATATAGTAATCCGGGTCATAGTCTTCTTGTTTGACCTCTTCTGGCAGTCTTGCTCTGTCTCTTATCCTTTTCTCTCCCTTTACAACAACAAATTCAATGATAGAACCCGGTCCAATAGCGTGCCCTTTCTTTTTCATCCTTTCTGCAACTGCTACATGGGGTCCAATGGAATCATAGCTTTTTATATCTTTTTGTAGCTGAACAGAAATAGTAACCTTGTCTATTGGGATGGCATTCTTCCTTAGGCTGTTTATAATCTCCTTTGTATATTTCAATGCCTTTTTTGGGTCTTTCTCTTTTAGGATAATACTTAGTACTTTTTCTTGAACCTCTTTTGCTATTGGACTCCAGTTTCTTCTAACTGTTTCAAAGCCCCTTATCTTTAGTTTATTACCCTCTGAGAGTAGAGCATATTTTTTCTTTGCTCCTAGTTTGCTTGCTTTTGCGGAAACAAATATTCCTGTTGAGTAGAATCCTTCAAATTCCAGCTCCATTAAGCTTGGTAGTTTCATATTTATCTTATCTTTGAATTCCTCTGCTTCTTTTTTTGTTTTATTTTTTAAGGTAAGAAATACTGAATCTGTGTCAGAATAGATTACATTAAACCCTTCTTCCTTTGCTTTGTTTATGACTTCGTGAATATAGTATCTTCCATAGGCTGTTGTTGCCTTTGCACAATCTAGGCAATACCATCTTGCCATTGGAAAGCCCATGTATCCATAGAATGAGTTTGCAAGCAGTTTAAGTGATTGGGAGCGTGCTTCCATTAATGGGGAATGTTTTTCTTTCATTATTTTTTTTATCCTCATTCTTCTTGAGATTAAATCTTCTATAAGGGCTGGTATGAATCCCTTTCTTTTGGAGCAGAACCAGATTTTTTTTCC
>Ga0190359_1002704_pt1 | contig 10499 bp, 8 predicted proteins | sample 48721823_MG_FD_161269 | JGI IMG/M metagenome (GOLD analysis project Ga0190359, IMG submission 161269) | Hydrothermal vent microbial mat bacterial communities from Southern Trench, Guaymas Basin, Mexico - 4872-18-2-3_MG | ecosystem: Environmental > Aquatic > Marine > Hydrothermal vents > Microbial...
CTTATTAACACGTTATTTATATGGCGTTTGAAAATCATACAACCGACAACGATTGTTCTTGATATCGATACCATGGTATTGAACAATGATGATGCGAAAGTTCTATACAGAGATGTGCCGGGTAGAAAACTGGAGCTTTCGAACGTTACGTAAAAAGGTCGATGGGATGTTATATGAACGTACGGCCCTGTCAAAAAAGCCGGAAAGGATGATTGAGAAAGAGCTGCAAACGCTTTCGAAGCATGATACAGTAACTCACGATCTTGTTTTCCGTGATCCTTATTTTCTGGATTTCATTGAACTGTCGGATATATATTCTAAAAAAGATTTAGAGACTGCGATTATTCATGAAATGGAGTCATTCATCCTTGAACTGGGGGCGGGGTTCTCATTCATATCTCGACAGAAAAGAATTACAATCGATAAAAGAGATTATTACATTGATCTTCTTTTCTATAACCGGTATCTGAAGCGTCTGGTTGCTATTGACCTGAAAATCGGTGAATTTAAAGCTGAATACAAAGGTCAGATGCAGTTGTACCTGCGTTGGCTTGAAAAGTATGAAATGCAGAAAGATGAAAACAATCCTATAGGGCTTATTCTCTGCGCGGGAAAATCAGATGAGCATGTAGAACTCTTGAAACTCTCTAAAACCGGCATCCGTGTGGCGTCCTATATGACCAAACTACCTTCAAGGAAGGAATTGAAACAAACGTTACACCGTGCTATCCAGAAAGCAAGGGCATCTCTTCAATCGAGACTGACTGAGAAGAGTGGGGAGTAACATTATAGAAGAACTGTACGTAAAGTAAGCATTAAAAAAACAGATTTGACAGAAATGGTACCAACGGAAAAAGAGAGCAAGCTTTTATATGCAAAAGGTGCATTTGTGTTTCATGACAGCAGGTGTAAAAGACCCCTCCCGGGGATGTCATTCAATATTAATATATCAAAGGCTGCAAATACGCTACAACAATTCAGTTCGTATCGCATAGAACTCTTTTAACTCTGGTCGTTGCGGGATTATAAATGACAAAAAAGAAGAACAAAACATGCCTGAAAATCACCATTCCCTTTCTGCTGCTTATACCGGTGCTATATGCATATTTAAACAGGCAACTGACACTATTTCCCGGCCCGATTCCGCAAAACTATTTTGCCTATTCAGACAGCAGTGTGCATGAAGAGAATAACGGCAATTCAATTGTAACGGAATTTACTGTTGATTCTGCCGGTATCTCTTTTTCCTATACCCTCAGACCGCAATATCAGTATCCATACGCCGGATTCAATATTCAACTCAGAAAAGATAAAGAGTTTTTTGATATGTCCGGGTATGATTATTTTGTTATTAAACTGGATCCGGCAAATTCAAAGGCGATACGGATTCTTATCCGTACTTTTCTTGATGGTTTCACAAAGCTCGATGATTTTTTATCCTACCGGCATATTATCAAGGAGCTTGATGTTGTTCCTGAGAAAAAGGTTTATAAAATTCCCTTGCATGAATTCCAGACAGCCATGTGGTGGTATCAGGAGCACAATACCAGCGAATCGGTACTGGGGAAGAGTGATTTATCCAGGGTCATTGATATAGAATTTGAGAGCGGAGAATTAGCACCGGTAAATACGCTGCAATCGTTCAAGGTTCTTGAAATATCGGTTCAGAGGGATACAACTAAAATCTTCATATTCTCCTTCATCGTAATTGCTATTTATTTCATCATATATTGGCTGAGTGTACTGTTTCAAAACAGGAGTACAAAGCCAATTATCATTCCTTATGAAAAACTGCATGTTGAGAGTTATGCTGATGTCGACCTTCGAAAGATTGTTGAGGCTATTGCGAAGAGATATAAAGAGCCTGATTTAACTATAGGGAAAATCAATGAGGATACCGGTATCAGCCCGAATAAAATAGCATCACACATTCAAAAGGAATTCAACTGCAATTTTAAACAGTACCTCAACAGTATCCGGTTGGCGGAGGCTACACGCCTCATCAAAGAGACTGATCGTCAGATTTCCGATATTGCATACCTGGTAGGATATAAAAATGTAACCCATTTTCACCGGGTGTTTAAACAGATGTATTCCATGTCTCCTAATGAATACCGCAAACAATAATTTCTCAGAATTGCACGGCCAGACCGAGTTCACTGGTCTTGTTTAAATATGAATAATAGGGATAAACCTTTACACCAGCCTGCTTTTGTGGTGCACCGGCTTCTCTTTCCTTTACTGCCTTTTTGAGTTTGCTTTGCTGCACAAAAAAAGTGGCGTTGCTGACAAAGTATGAAGAGAAGAGAACAATACAGTTAAGTATTGAAAAACCCTTCATTTTGGAGCGATCTTCGGTAAGATTACTGAAAATACTGGCTGTAGCCGTTCCAATTGAAGCATGCCATAAACCCCAGCTGGCAATATACAGCCCATAGGATGGCTTTTCGCCCAGATCTTCCAGCATATCCCGCTGCATTGCCTTGGATATCTGATTAAATGCTCCGGCAAAAACAAACATGCCGGTCTGGGGTGCGGTAGAAAGAATGGCATCATCCTCCCAGTAATAATAATATGATGAATCATAGGGATCCCAGTCATAATAATGCCAGCATCGTTCCTGGACTATGAACGGCACTATTGCGCTGTATACCGTACCCATACCGAAGAATATATCCGTTATGGTAAATATCACATCCCCCTTGGTGTATATATCCTTCTTTTTCAGGCATTCCCCGTTAACCAGAAGCTTATTACCGGTACATTCAACTTGTTGCTGCACGTAGGGTGTGGTATACAGAGGTACACAATCCGCGGTCTTTGGATCACACCGGGTACCTTCCGGACAGGGAGGGTTGCACAAGCTGACGCATTCACCATCGATACAGGTATATCCTGCTCTGCAGGGCGGCACACATGTATGCGCTCCTTCCTCCTCTGAGGAAATTATAGTCACTCTATCATCATCTGTCATTATCGTTACTGTATCGGGAGGAGGTGCCGGGGGAGCAGTGGCATCGGCTTCGGCGACAGAGGTGGTTGGTTCGGAATCCCAACCGATATCCTGTTTGTCTGAATCGCTGGTATCCTGAGCATAAACCGGGGTCAGGGAGAGTATTATTGCAAATGCAATGAGAAAAAATGAAAATTTCATGGCAGCTTAATCCTTTGAAAAAAGGGAGAAATACTTCCCCGGGGTATAGTTAAAATAATTAGGGCATATATTATGCATCAACTTAATCTTCAATACGTTAAGTGATACATTTAATAGAGGTAAAAAATGTTAATACTTTTATTAAAAATGTAAATTACAAACTGAATGTCTGTAACTTACTTTATTCCAGAGAGTTATAGAGCTTATCCTTTGTCGATTTCTTTCTGTAAGTTTTTCAGTGAGAAATGTAAACTGCATCGTATGTAGATTTATGTTATATACGGCACTTTTATACTTTTACAAATAAATCAGTGACAGTTTAGCTTGAGGAGGCCTTCTAAAAATGCAGCGTTTATCTTCCAATAAAATAGTACCTGGTATTTTGAGTGTATTAGTCTCAATTGTCTTAACATATTGCCAGACATATTCGGATGATTCTCTTGCGGTACGGGCTATACTTGATGCGAATGGCTTTTATAATTTGGCAGTAGAATCCGTTACTTTTACCAAGGAAGATAGAATATCATCGCTCAGTATACGCTCTGTAGAGGTTCAGGTATTACCTCCGGAAATAGGGAAACTTACCCGGCTGGAAAAACTCGACCTCTACAGTTCTAAAGTGAAGGAATTACCGGCGGAAATAGGGGCCTGTACTTCATTAGTTGACATCAATCTTTACGCAAATGAACTGACAGAACTTCCTGTATCTATCGGCAATCTCACCAGGCTTAAGAAACTCATGCTCGATGGCAATAAAATAACGGATATTCCTTCAACGATAGGAAATTGCCATAGTCTTGAGATGTTGAATTTGCGCAGCAACTGTGTTGCTGAGATTCCCGGAGAATTAGCGGATTGTGTTACTTTGAAGGAACTGTATTTAAGCCACAATACAATAAGGGAGATTCCTGTGGAGATTGGCAGGCTGTCCAATTTATATTCGCTCTGGCTTGATTACAATACGATTCAGGTGATCCCCGGATCAATTGAAGAACTGTCGAAACTTTTTATACTGGTTCTTTCGAATAACGAAATAGATGAGCTTCCGGAAGAGATTGGAAACATGCCGGATCTGGGACAGCTTTTTTTAAGAGCGAATAATCTGACTACACTGCCGGAGGGCATTACCAATCTTACTAATATTTATATCTATAAGGGCTATTATCACTGTTGCCTTAACGGTAACAAGATTGATCCGAAAAACCTTACTCCTGAAGTAAAAGCCTGGGCTGACAAGTATGATCCGGACTGGCTCGGCTCACAGGATATTCAGACAGGCAAAACAATTCAAAATACTGTTTTACCGGGATCAATCACATTGCATTATCGTAGCAGTAACAAGTTGTTATACCTGACGTTACCAGCATCATCTCATGTGAAACTCGATTTGTTTTCAGGGAACGGAAGACTTATAACTTCGTTGATTAACGGCTGGTGTGCACCGGGTGAATTCACCGTTAGTATGCCACAGATGGATATTGCGGATGGGATTTATTTTGTCAAACTCAGTACGGGCAGGTATAATTATAGTAAAAAGATAGTTTTGGTAAAATAAGAAATTTCTCAAACATTTTATTTAACGGAATTTCGCCTGCGCAGGAATGACGAATCATGAAGTATACTCAGTTTTCAATATGGCTATGTCTTATTTCTTTTTCAATATTTCCCTTTCTACGCCGCGAGGGCAGTATAATCGTTGATGAATCGGGCAATGAGGTTGTGTTTAAGGGATTCGGCCTGGGCGGCTGGCTGGTGCGTGAAGGGTATATGCTTCAGATTGAGTCGGGCACTATCGACTGGCCGTTAGCTCATTCTGAGATTGAGGATGCCATTACCCGGTTAATCGGCAGGGAGGATACGGATGAATTTTTCAGGCGATATGAAGCTAATTTTATAACTGAAGCTGATATCGCCCAAATCGCAGCCTGGGGATGTAATTCAATCCGGTTACCAATAAACGCAAAGAGGCTTCAGCCGCGGAAGGGCCAGCCGGATAATCCACCTTATGTTTATACCCCGGAGGGATATGGCCTTATTGACAGCTGTATTAACTGGTGTGAAAAGTACGGTGTCCGGGTAATACTCGACATGCACTGCTCGCCCGGTGGTCAGACTGATGATCACATAGCCGATCCGGTTGTAAAGGGAGAGGCCGGTTTATGGAAATATTCCGATAAATACTGGCCGATGGCTGTTGAATTATGGCAGAAAATCGCTGAACGGTACAAGGATAGTGAAATTGTAGCAGGATATGATATCCTTAACGAGCCCGGTCTGGAGGATTACACTCTGGCAACGATCCTGATGGATTCGGTTCGCCATCTGAGTGAACAGATAGTTACAGCAATCCGTGAAGTAGATACAAACCATATCCTTTTTATTGAGGGGATACACTGGTCGAACACTTTTACCGGTATGACACCGCCCTGGGACAGCAACATGGTCTATACTTTTCACAAATACTGGGATGAGAATAATCAGGCCTCAATTCAGAAGTATGTTAATCTCAGGGAACAGTATACCGTACCGATTTTCAATGGTGAGACAGGCGAGAATAACACCTTGTGGGCCAAGGGTATGGTTACGCTGCATGATTCAAACAATATCGGGTGGAACTGGTGGACTGTAAAGAAGCTTGACAACTACACCCAGCCCTTTGATTGTCCGGTCACCAAAGAGTATCAACAGATACTGGATTACTGGCACAATATTAGCCCCAAACCCGATACGGCGACTGCGAAGAGCGCATTGTTTGAGATCGCGGAGAATTTCAATATCACTGACGGCGCGTGTGAATTGCTGACTGATGTCCTGACCGCACTGGGGCTGGATACGGTCACCGGGACAATAAAAGGGGTGAAAAAGGTGTCCGGCTGCACCGCTCGGAAGGTATCGGTACAGTATCTCGGTAACGGGATATTTTCCTGCAGGCTGCTGTGCAATGCATCTTCACCGCTGGTATTTGAGCTCTATGATTGTGGAGGCAGAAGGTTGTACAGCGCTGAAAAGAGGATTGTCGACAATGAGACCCGTCCAGTATTTCGCACCGGTGGGACAGTCGTTGCGAGCAGGCTGGTAATTATCCGGCTCACTGTTGATGGTGTCCCGTATTTTGAAAAGATGGTTTCTCTCCGGTAAAATTCAGATTTTTGGTTTGCCGCCGTACTATCGCATTTCTCAATTGCTCTCTTATTTTTTTCATTGTATACTTAAATCCGAAACAGATTTCTGCAAAAGTGAAGGAACTGCTCGTAATCTCATTATAGAGGGCATGTATCGAAACGAAATCAGGGACTTTCCCGTTAGGGTTGTTGTGGTTAAATCGCTGAAAATTACGTCATTGCTCATTCTCCTGGCAAGCGCGGTTCTGATACGCCACATGAGCTGCTCGGATATACGCACTGTCGAGTCCGATGAAGACTGGTCATTTGTGCTATTCGGTGATGTCCGTCAGGGATTCGGCGTATACGGCAAGCTCTGTTTGTTCATGAGTGGTTTAAAACCAACACCGTCATTTTCAATCTGCCTCGGTGATATTATGGGTACTGCCGGGAATGAGATTGAATGGGTGAATTTCTGGCATCATTCCAAACCGGTTACCGATATTATGCCCATGTACATGGTGCGGGGTAATCACGAGGGCAATGATGAAGCATGCAACAGAATTTACAAAGAGCAGAACAATATGGTGAGTGACACCTTTTATTTTACCTTCACTCATGCCAATGCGTTTTTTATTATCCTTGATACGTATATCAGGAATGAGGAAAACAAAATCGGTACGGAGCAGTTTGCCTGGCTTATACAACAACTGGACAGTGCTTCACAGGATACCCTGATCGACCATATCTTTATTTCGATGCACCATCCGGTATTTCCCCGGGGTAAGTACCAGGACTGTCCAATGAAAAATGGTAATGCAGTACATTCACTTTTTTTACAGCATCCAAAAATAAGGTGTGTTTTTGTATCGCATGACCATTTATACAATAAATTCACAAAAGACGGTATACTGTATATAACTTCAGGCGGAGCCGGTGCGCCGCTGTACCACGGGTATGGCGGTGATTTTTACCATTTTCTTAAAATCTCCATGTACACGGAGACCGGCAGAATTCATGTTAAAACCATTGGTATATTTAATAAAGTACTTGAGGAATTCTATTTATAGACTGGTTGTCGCGCTTACGCTGATTATACCGGCCTGCCTTTTCGGCAAAGACATCACAATAAAGGCCGGTATTTATGATTTTACCGATAATGTATCCAAAGAGTTTTATAAACTTGCACCGGCGTTTTATCTCGATTACGATATCCACCAGGTTAAAAAACTGGCACTCAATATTTCAGCAGGGTATTCATTCACCTCGGTTGAGTACAATGCAAAGCGCCACAAGCTCAGTATGGTACCCATATACCTGACCATACAGTATCATCTTGCCGATTCCGGCACGATTTTCCAGCCCTATATTGCCGGCGGGGCAACGTTACACATGAAATGGGATAAGAATCCATGGTTTATGAATCCCCATTTCGGGATGACTTATGGTTATATTATGCAGGCCGGTCTTGATATTCCGATAAAACAGAAGGTGTTCTTTACCGCGGATATTAAATACAATATCCTGATTCCCCCTGCCATGGAAGAACTGAATTTGAGCGGTATTATATCGGCAGTGGGAATTAAAATTCCAATTCGTTCGTCACGGAGAAGATAAAAGATTTCCGTTTCTGTTCCGTGCCTGTCAGGGTAGTACTACTCTTAACCACCTTTCATAAAAATAACAGGGGTTACACACATGGCAAATAACATGAGCAACATGTTGTAATTTGAATATTATTATTATTTTATAAATATACAGTTCAAGCATGTTTGAACTTGTGCCGCCTCTTGACAAAAAACTTACTTTCCGATAAAAAAAATTAACACTTTGCGATTCTTTTTTAGTATACTTATACACTGGAGCATCTTAATCATCACAAAAATCATCATCCGTTTTTATCACACACAAAACCCGGGGGAAAGTGCATTATGACACCCGCTCATACACGAGATAAAAACACGCTCAAAAAATTACCAACCGACCAGTTCGACCGCGTTAAATTTATTCACCAGATTCAGAAAAGCCAGGGCGATTTTCCCTGTTTCAAAACGGCTTACAATTATTTCTGTGATTCTTCACGATGCGTGTGGCGAAAGGAGTGCAAGGCTGCTTCAGATAAATATAAAAAATAATACCGTTACTGACAGGCATTGATTTTAATATCTCCCTGCTTAACGGTAGTGCCGTCATTTATTATTGCACGGTACATACCGGGTGCCAGCGGTACTCCGTTATCGCCGTGTAAGTTCCATATACTGTAATGGTGACCCCTAGTAAATGTCTGATTATCAAGTATCGTTTTAACCACAGTATTGTGAGTATCGATAATGTACAGTGTTACGCGGGACAGCATGTTTACAAGAGAATACAGAACCTTGAATCTGAATACAATATTTGTCGGTTGCCGGGTTTGGATACGCCGAATAAAAGAACAGCGATGAGGTATCGGTAATTATTTCAATCGGATCTATCGGTATCAAAATGCCACTGAGTAAATCAAATACCAGGGAATCTCCTTTGTCTGAACAAATCTTAAGCGCTGAAGCAGCCGTTGAAGAATCCGTAGCTTTTATTGCAATACCAATTTTTTGTGAAGCGTCGGGAAGTAATGTAATACTGCTGTCGGTACACAGGAATGGTTTTTACACGCGTGGGTAAATAGTGAGTGTTTCATCGGTCAAATTACCGACAGTCACCGAAGTATTGGAGATTGCTCCGATTTTGGTTACCCTGATAGCTATTGTATACGGTTCTACTGAGAGATGCGTACCAACAAATACCTTTTTAGTGCACATTGTTGACACATTATCCCAGTCGCTCGAATCAACTGCATCGGACGGACCCTCGGGTGATACTATTACCCCGCAGGGCGTCTACTCGTTCACCCCGGCGTATACCGATGCCGGCCACTATTCTGTAGCTGCTCTTGCAAGTGACGGCAATGCATACAGCTCCTGTATCCTCGCGTTAACGGTGAATAACAGTAATCGCCGCCCCGTATTTCAAACGGATAAACCGGCTCTGTTCTATCAGATTACCAAGGGAGCGTTATTGACTATGCCGTTTCACGCCACGGATCAGGACGGTGAGGATATCTATTACTCAGTAGCGTCAACATCGCTGCCGCGGCCGGAATCCGTTGTACAGGGTGATTCAACCGTTACCTGGCAGTCTCTGGCAAGTGATAGCGGACGGTTTTCTCTGGTACTCCACGCAACCGATTTGATTGATACTGCCGTGGCAACAATCGATATCGCGGCTGGAAACTTTAATCTCCCGCCCAATATTACTGTTGCCGGATATCAATCGGGTGACACCATGAAAGTAAAGGAGATGGATACCCTGCAGTTTGTCACCGTAGTAACCGATCCGAATCCCACGGATATTACTGTCCTCGCCACCCCGCTGAACAAACCTGATTCGGCTCATTTTGACATAACCACCGGGATTTTCAGCTACCGGCCCAATTATCTCGTATCAAGCGCGATCACGGATTATACTTTCGGGAATATAGCCTTTGTGGCGACTGATAACGGTGTTCCGGTACTGAGTGATACCTTTGTGATCCATTTACAGGTAGTTAATGTAAACAATGCACCGGTATTGAACCGCATTCCCGATACCACGGTTTATGAGGGTGATACCCTGGCTCTGCATATAACCGCAACTGATATAAACAGCGATTACATACATTTGTATGTTGATTTCTCACGTGATTCAGCCCTGTTTATCGACAGCGGCAACGGTGCCGGACTTTTCACCTGGCGGCCCGGGTATGCTGATTAGGGTACGCACTCCTTTACATTCTATGCCGGTGACGGGAAGTTTATCGATAAGCAACCGGTGGATATCATTGTGCAGGATAGAAAGTACACAATAATTTCAATGCCGGCGGTAAATGGAACGATTATTCCCTCAGATACTGCAATAATTGAACCTGAGACAGACACAACGTATGCAATAGTACCGAACATCGGCTATCATACAGACAGTATTCTTGTTGATGGGGTTAAAGTCAGTGACAATTCCGTGTATACCTTTACAAACGTACTGGCGAATCATACAATACAGGCATATTTTTCGATAAATATCTATCGGATAATAAAAGCAGCGACGGCCGGTGGGTATATCTCCGATATCGGCGGCACCCCGGCGAAGGATACCAACTGGCTGCAGCATGGCGCTCCCTATGAAATAAACGCAACCGCTTTCAGCAGCTACCAGTTCAGTAACTGGGCAGG
>Ga0190359_1002707_pt1 | contig 10490 bp, 7 predicted proteins | sample 48721823_MG_FD_161269 | JGI IMG/M metagenome (GOLD analysis project Ga0190359, IMG submission 161269) | Hydrothermal vent microbial mat bacterial communities from Southern Trench, Guaymas Basin, Mexico - 4872-18-2-3_MG | ecosystem: Environmental > Aquatic > Marine > Hydrothermal vents > Microbial...
TATAGCTAACGACAGGCTCTTCAAGAAACCTTTGAACATAAAATTCCTCAGCAATAATTTTTTTTTCCGATTTCTGAGTAAATCTTCCACACATACCTGCACCTCAATTTTTGTAAATCATCGATTTGATAAATACTCCAAATGTCAACTTATTAGATTTGATTGCGTTATGAAAAATTTAAACCATATAAGCAAAGCTCTACTGCAGTAATTTGATAAAAAATAGTTATTTCTCTTTTGGTACACAAAAACTCATAAACAGTTTTGAAAATTATTAAAAAGTCTAAATTTAGCCTAAATAATAGCATTACCTATACACAATAAATAATATATATTCAAATAATAAACAATAAAGAATGGAAATTAAAAACATCTCAAAAACCTTCATTCAGCCTTTTCACTTTACTTTCCATAGTTTAAAAAGTTAAACAAATTGTTTATTGAAATTTAAACCGAACTTAATTGTCATTTTTGATAAATAATGGTTTTATTCATTAAAATTACGGTTTTTTGTAACAGAATTTATGATTAATTAGAATACCAAAATATTCACGAATATTTAAATGATATTTAAATCTAATTTTTTATAGGTATAAAACGAATAGGCAAACCTAGTCTTTTATTATGATTGAAAGTGTACTTGCCTATTTATTATTTTGATTAAACAATAGATACAATTACAAAAAACCATGATCTAATAATTGAAACCATAAAAGTGGGGTTAATTAAATGTTAAAAGCTATTTTCCAAAAAAAATGGGTCATTGCTACTTTTATAACATTACTTTTCTCAATATTTAACACCTTTAGTGTCTTTGCCCTTACATTAAAAGAAGCAAAAAAGATTGCATTAGAGAATAATTATGAATTAAAAGCAGTAAAAGCAGCTTTGGAAACTTCTAACTGGGATGTAAAAAAATCAATATGGTCTGTACTACCATCTGCCACGGCTTCAGGTAGCTATTCATACTATACACCTTTCATCTCTTCAAAGACCTCACTTCAGAATAAAAAACGCAGTATCTCTGCATCAATAACTGTAACACAACCAATCTATAATAGAGAAAAAGGTATTATAGGAATCAAAACATCAAAAGAAAGTGCGACAATGTCAAGGTACAATCTTCAAATGCAAATCTTAAATACAATCTATCAAACTGAAGAAAAATATATGGCTGTATTGGAGAATAAAAGGCTTTTAGATATATCAATCAAAGACCTTGAATTGTCAAAAGAAAATCTTTCATCTGCAGAGATAAAGTTTTCATCTGGAACAATATCAAAAGCTGAACTTCTTAATTTTCAATCACAGGTATCATCAAAAGAAGTCAGCTACATTCAGGCAAAAAACCGATATGAATTAGCCATACTTGATCTAGCTAACTTTCTATCATTGAACCCTGATAATTTGGGAGAAATCGAAGATTTAGATCTTGCTACTATTAAATCATACAAAAAAATTATTGAGAAAGCCGATATCAAAGAGCTTGAAACAATAGTTAAAAAAGCTGTTGATATTGGCCTGAAAAATAATCCAACAATACTTATTGCTGAATCCAATGTAAAAATACAAAATCTATCTTTAGCAATGGCAAAACAGGCATTTTTACCTTCCATCAATCTTTCATTCACCAATAGCTGGGACAAAGATAATACAGACAATAGTTACAGCTACCAGGGGATAATAACTCTTTCAGGCTCAGTCCCTCTTTTCCCAATTATCAACAACTACGATAACCTAAAAAAGAATCAAGAGATGCTTAATCAATCTAAGAATAGCTATGAAGCGACAAAAAATAACATAATTCTATCTATAAAAAACTCTCTGTACAATTTTATAACAGCTGCACGCTCTATTGACTCAAGCCAAAAATCGCTTTCATATATCGAAGAAAGCTACATGCAAACAAAGGTAAGGTTTGATCAAAACCTAATATCCTCATCAGATCTCCTAAACGCTGAAATTCTCCTTAATAATGCAAGGATACAGTATACGGACTCACTCTATAACTTTATGAGGAATAAATCCGTATGTATGAATGTATTAGGGATAACAGATGAAAATAAATTTTTCTCTATTTTTAATATAAAAGATGAATAATCGGGGAGGAATAATGAAACGTAATCTATGGATAACAATCATCCCAGCTATTTTAATCCTTCTTATTGCTGTCGGGTGTAATAATTTGGGTAAAAAGCCAATTCCTGAGAAAATCGGCTCTTCCCAAAATGCTAAAGAAGCATCATTTCGGAGTAATAAAAATGTAAAAAACGAGACAATTAAGGTTATTGTTGAAGTAGCAAAACCACGGGACATTACAAGGTATATATATACCAGTGGTATAACGGAAGGCATCACTGATATAACAATGAAAAGTCAGGTAAACGGAACAGTGGAGGAGCTTTATAAGCAACTGGGAGATTGGATTAATAAAGGTGAATCAATAGGAAAAATAGATAATATCGTGTATGAAGCCCAGCTCAAACAGGCAGAGGCAAACTTAATGTCTGCTCAAGCATCCTACAATTCTTTTAAACTTCAGATGAAAGCTGCGGAGCGACTTCATAAGCAAAAAGCTATTTCGGAAAATGAGTATATTTCAACCAAGAGCAATCTTCAGAAGGCTGAAGCTGCTTTAAAAGGTGCAGAAGCCTCTTTAAAAATTGCTCAGAAAAACTATAACAACTCAAAATTTATTTCTCCTGTCGATGGGTATATTACTGACCTTCCCCTAAAAATTGGGGAAACAATAACAGCAGGTTCCCCGGTAGCAAACATTGTTAACTCTAAAAAGTTAATAGTAAATACTGGAGTCGGTGAAAGCGATATTTTATACTTGCATAAAGGACAAACCGTTATGCTGAATTACCGAGATAAAATTCAAAAAGAAGGCCAGATTATAGGAGTTGGAATTAGTAAGAAAAATAATACAGCTACATACCCTGTTAAAATTGAGGTGGTAAATAGTAATGGACGACTTTTTCCAGGTATGGTGGTAACCTGTAAAATATACACTCAAACCTACAGGAATGTTTTTTACACTTCGGAGGATAATCTCATTAGGGAGCTGGACCAAACATATCTGTATACAGTCACAGAGGATAACAGGGCAAAAAAATTAGCTGTTACCACAGGTAAGGTCATAGAGGGTAACGTTATTATTAAAGAGGGATTAAAAAGCGGTATGCGTATTGTAACTGATGGCATTGAAAATCTATCGGACGGAACACCTGTACAAATAAAAATTACAAGGAAATATTAAAGGAGCATATAAGATATGTCATTACCTGAATTTTCTGTTAAGAATCCAGTTTTGGTTAATATGATTATGATAATTGTTTTTTTGTTCGGAATCTATACAGTTATAAATATACCAAAGGAAGAGATGCCGGCAGTTGATTTTGGTGCATTCTATATCATAACAAACTACCGTGGAGTTTCTCCCCAGGAGATTGAACAACAGATAACAAAGAAAATAGAAGATCAAATAGGTAATATAGAGGGCATTGATTACATATCCTCAACCTCTCGTGAAGGGCGTTCCAGGATATATATACAGATGCTTCCCAATGCTGATACAGATAAAGCCTGGGATGACATCAACACAGCCATGCAAAAGGTTACAGACCTGCCTGATGATGCATCAACACCAAATGTTATTCGCCTTAATATGAGAGAAGTTAACTCTATATGTACTATTTCGATGGGTGGCGATTTCTCCGGAAACACCTTGCGTGAACTTGCTGACAATTTTAAAGATGAGCTTCTTGATATTCCCTACATATCTAAAGTTGAAGTTTCAGGTACAAGAGACCGCCAGATATGGATTGATGTTGATCCATCTACGCTTGATGCTTATGGGCTAACCTTAAATGACATAACTAGCACAATTAAATCAACAAATCTTAACATACCGGGTGGCACTGTAACATATGGGAAATCAGAAATTATCGTTAGAACAACGGGGGAATTTACCTCTTTAAACCAGATATCAAATCTGATAATCAAATCAGACAAATATGGTAATGCTGTAAGGATTGATGATGTAGCTGAAGTAAAGGATACTCTTGAAAAAAGAACCACAATAGGAAAACTCAACGGTAAACCCGCGGTTAATCTGTTTGTATACAAGAGCAGCGATGGCGATATTATCAAAGTTATGAAAGATGTAAGGGCAAAAGTGACCGAGTTCAAATCGTCTGTTCCTGGCCTTGATATGCAGATTAGAAACGATGGATCCATCAATGTAAAGAATAATATGCGAGTCTTAAGCACCAATGCATTGATTGGTATTGTATTTGTTTTCTTTACACTATGGGCATTTATTGGCTGGAGAAATGCGCTTTTTGCTACATGGGGGATACCTTTCAGCTTTCTACTTGCTTTTATACTTATGAAATTTTTTAATATTACCATTAATAATCTAAGTCTTTTTGCACTGATTCTTGTCTCCGGAATGATTGTGGATGATGCAATCATCATACTTGAAAATATCCACAGGCACATAGAAAATGGTGTACAAGTTCGAGAAGCTGCAGTTAAAGGTGCAAAGGAAATAATGTGGCCAGTAATCGCTGCAGTTACTACTACAATAGTGGCCTTTATTCCCATGCTTATGATGCAGGGAAAGATGGGAAAGTTCATGAAGGTATTTCCAATTGTTGTAACCTTTGCATTAGTTGCTTCTCTTTTTGAAAGTCTTTTAATTCTGCCCTCTCATGTAGCCGAGCTAACAAAAAAACCTAAAACCAGAGAAGAAAAACCTCATAAATTACACGATTGGCTCTTGAAAAAATATAGAAAAATTATCATTTTTGCCCTTGGTCACCGATGGATCATCATCGGCATAGTTACTGTTGCACTAATTTTATCCGGGATGGCCGTTATGTTTAGAGTAGTAAAGTTCGAGTTTTTTCCCCGCAGGACACCAAAAACAATTACACTGACAGTACACACGCCCTCCGGATACAGTTTAGAAGAAACGGATAAGATTGTTTCAAATATTGAAAACTATATTCTCAATATGAAAGAAAAGGATGATATAGAAGCTGTTGTTTCAACTGTAGGTCGATATAGAGAGAAACATCGCTGGAAAATATCGACATCAAGTGCTGAAATACGTATGGACCTTGTAGATCCAGATAAACTTACTTATTCAGTTGAAGATATAAGGAACAGTATCAGAAAGTATCTTTCCAGTATTCCTGATGTTTATACCTACAGCTTTAAAACTGGAAGAGGTGGCCCACCTACAGGGAATGATATTGAACTAAGAATAATGGGGGATAACTTAAACAAGCTTAAGTTAATTGGTGACTATATTATTGATAAATTAAAAAAGATTCCTGGAACTACCGACTTTGAAACAAGCTTTTTAACAGGAGAAAAAGAACTGAATATTATTCCAAAATACGACAACCTTGCAATAAATGGTCTCACCGTTCAGGATGTCGCATATTTTATAAACAGTGCATCCTATGGAACTGTAGCATCAAAGTATAGAGGGGAGGGATTAACCGAATATGATATTATTGTAAAGAACAATGACAGCGTAAAGGATAATATAGAGATACTTAAAAACTTAAAAATTAGATCAAAAAATGGACTTCTTATCCCCTTGAAGGATGTTGTTGATTTCACAATATCAAAAAGTTATTCAGAAATTAATCATTACAACAAAAAAAGGGTACTAACAATAACCGGAAATACAACCTACTACAATGATAAAGGAAAAGTTGTAAAAAGAACCCCCGACGAGGTTACACAAATTCTAAAAGGAAATAAATTAACAGGAGAAAAGGGTTTACTATCAGATTTTACACAACGATTCCCGGGGTACAGATTGGAGTACGGGGGTAGTGCCGAGGAACAGCAGAAAACATACAATTCTCTGTACTTTGCTCTTATTATTGCACTTTTTCTTGTCTACACAATTCTTGGTACTCAGTTTAAATCCTATGTACAACCTATCATTGTTATGACTACAATCCCATTTGCATTCATTGGAGTGGTTTTTGGACTATTTGTTACAAGGCTTCCCTTTTCACTTAATACAATGGTTGCAGTTGTTGCCCTTATTGGAATTGTTGTAAATGATTCTCTTGTACTGGTTGATTTTGTGAACCGTGAACGGGAACAGGGTATTGATAGATGGAACTCCCTTATAAACGCTGGAATGATAAGGCTTCGCCCTATTATTCTTACAACGGTTACTACAATTGCAGGATTTATGCCTTTTATACTTTCAACTTCGAGTGCTGCTACCTTCTGGAAACCGATGGCAGTAGCTATAGCATTTGGCCTTGCATTTTCGACTGCCTTAACACTAATTGTAATACCTGTGATATACTCAATTGTTGATTCATTTTTTGGGAAGCTTCATTTAACACGTTTTGATAGGCATATTACATTTAAGGAGGCGATAAAAAATAAGGAAACAGGAGAGAGGAGTTAGGAGAAAGGATTAGAGGATTAGAGGATTAGAGGATTATAAGATTATAGGATTAGGGGAATAGAGGATGAGAAGCACATTCTGTGTTGTCATTGCGAGCGAAGCGAAGCAATCTCAGGTTTAAACAAAAGGAAAAATATTATGAAAGCATCCGTTTGTATAATAGAAGATGACAGAGAAATCGGTGAATTAATAGGAATGTACCTTGAAAAGGATGGCATCTCCTATGAACTCTTCGAAACAGCTGAAGCAGGATTGAAAGCTCTTAAAGAAAAAAACTACGATCTTATGGTTCTGGATATAAACCTTCCTGGAATTGACGGATTTGAGGCTTTACAGATAATTCGAAAAAAATATAATATCCCGGTAGTCATAGTCTCTGCTCGAGATGCTGACGAAGATATAATTCTTGGACTTGGTATTGGAGCTGATGATTTTGTAACTAAACCATTCTCTCCAAAAGTACTTGTAGCAAGGATAAGAGCCCAGCTACGTAGATTTTATGAAATGAAAAATGACTCTCTTATACGTTTCGGTGATTTTAGCCTTGATATAGATGGGCATATCCTACGAAAGAATAATCAGAGAATTGATATACCACCCAAAGAAATGGAGTTGCTTATACTACTGGTAAAAAATTCCGGTTCAACCTTTACCCCGGAAAGGATATACAAGAGAATTTGGGGTTATGAATATGGTGATATTGCAACAGTTGCAGTACATATTCAAAGGCTTCGCATCAGAATTGAAGAAGATCCAGGGAATCCCATATTTATTGAAACAATCCGAGGTTTTGGATATAGATTTAATCCGGAGATGATTACAGGTTAAGAATGAAACTTAAGAATAAAATACTTATTCTAATTATTGGAATCTTAATTATTCCCCTATTTGTTATTGCTCTTATAGGGTATATAGATATCATAATATTTGAAAAACATATTCCATATAAAAAACCAAACTATTTCGTTATTAGAGGATGGTTGACCCATAAATTTCCGGAAGAGTATAAAAAAGCCTATCCAAACCTTGATAAAATCAATATTCCATTTTCAATACCAATAATAATTCTGAATGAAAAGAACGAAGTCATCCTTTCAAACATTCCAAAAATAAAGACCGGCTATAATATAAAAGATGCTAATTACATTTTTAAATCTATTAATGATTTAAATAGTAGCGAGCTTATTATAAGGCCACTCTATGTAAATGGCGAAGTCATAGGAAAGGCAATATATCAATTAAATATAAGTAATAAAAAGAAATTCTACCATATTACTAAGATCTTTGAGAGAGCAGCATACCCAATTATAGCAATAATTATATTTTCATCGATTATGATTATCCTGATTGAAAACTCCCTATTACGTTCAATCAGGACACTTGAAGAAGCAACACGAAGAATAGCTCAGGGAGATCTTGATTTTAAACTTGAGCCAAAGGGAAAGGACGAAATTGCCTCCCTCACACGATCCTTTGATACAATGCGGCATCAACTAAAGGAGAACCATGCCCAAAGAGCCCGTTTTTTGATGGCAGTTTCTCATGACCTTAAAACTCCGCTTACCTCAATATGGGGATATTTGGAGGCTATTAAAGACGGTATGGCAAAAACCCCAGAGACGATTAACAAATACCTAAAAATTATCTTCGAAAAATCAAAAATTCTCGAAGATAGAATAGTGCAACTGATCGATTTTGCACGTATGGAAACTGATGAGTGGCGTCTACAATTTAAAAATATAAACTTAAGAAACTTTTTAAAATCAATATCAATCATCTATGATGAAGATGCAGTACTTTATAAAAGAAAATTCTATTCAAAGATTGACATACCAGAAAATTTAACAATTAAAGGGGACAAGAACCTCCTTTTTCGTGCTTTTGAAAATCTATTCAGCAACGCCTTAAGGTATACAAAAAAAAATGACTCAATCCTGCTATCAGCAAAAAAGGATAATGGAAAAGTAACTATTAATCTCTCTGATACAGGAAAAGGCATATCTGATGATGATCTTTCTCATATATTTGAACCCTTCTATAGAGGAACCAATTCAAGAAATGAACCGGGGACGGGGCTTGGCTTGTCTATAGTAAAATCAATATTCAATGCACATGGTTGGGATGTTAATGTGAGTTCAACCCCTGGCAAAGGGACTGAGTTCATAATTACTATAAATTTATCATAAAAGGAGGAAGTTAGAGTAAAAACCCTTGATGAACAAACAATAAGGGATAACTCAAGATTTTTTAGGAAGGAAGAGGAGGTCCCTCGTTTTGCTATAACTATGGGAGTTGGAACTATCCTTGAAGCGAAAAAAATATTATTGATTGCAAACGGAGAGAAAAAAGCAAATGCATGCGCTCAATTTATTGAGGGTCCAGTAACCTCTCAAATAACAGCTTCAGCCCTTCAACTACACCAACACGTTACTGTTGTACTTGATGAAGAGGCCGCTTCCAAATTAAAACGTATAGGATACTATAACTGGGTAAGGGACAATAAGCATCTTGTCCAGAAGTATCTTGGCCGTTAGGGATAAAAAAATTATAACGAAACTTTTACGGATCATCAGGGGATGGATTGATTAAAACTTATAACTATTATATATTTAGTTACAGCTCATTAAAAAAGATTTCTAAACTTCTTAATTTCAGGTTTAACACATATATGGGTAATTTATTTTATATATTCGGATTTTCGATGATTGTTGCCTTGACTGGAGCACTCGTTCCAGGCCCACTCCTTACTTATACAGTAATAAAAACCCTTGAAACCAAGAGGAGAAGCTACTTAATTGGGGCACTTGTCATACTCGGTCATGCATGTATAGAGGGATTTATTGTTGTAGGAATTCTTAAGGGATTTTCGTATATATTAAAAAATGTAATAGTAATAAAATTTATCGGTTACTTAGGAGGAAGTTTCTTAATATATATGGAAACTGATATAATTCTAAAAATTAAAAAGGGTAACTATAAAACACCATTCGATATTAATACAAACAATACTGATACTGAACCAGAATCAATGATCAAGATCTCGAATCCTGTTCTTGGTGGAGCACTTATATCAATGGGCAATCCATATTGGTGGATTTGGTGGGCTACGATAGGCTTTGGATTTATGTTACAATACAATATATCACTTTCAAATTGGCAAGGATTAACTTCTTTTTATTTTGATCATGAAACTGGTGACCTCGCATGGTATGTTACAGTATCTTCTCTTATTTATGTATGAAAGAAAAGAATAAATGAAAAACTATACAAAGTTCTTTTGGTTGTTTGCAGTGTAATAATTGTAGGATTCGGTATTTTCTTAATAGTAACCTTATTATTCGCTTCATAAGACTAAAGAATAATTCATAAAATCAAAAAACATCGAATATTACTTGACTAATATAATATAATAGATTATTTTAATTGTATTATTATAATACCCCCCTAGGGTATTTATTCTGGGAAACAGAAGAAGGAGTATTTTATGAATCACGAAGAACACCAAATTATGGATATGACAAATAGTGAAAAACCACATAGCTCTCATGAGCATAATAGCCATAACCATACAATCCACGAAAAACATGAAATGAAACACGAGATGAAGCATGAAGGACATGAAAACCATAAGGGGCATGAGCACCTGGCTCATCATGAACATATGGTCAAGGATTTCAGAAAACGATTCTGGGTATCTTTTATACTTACAATTCCTGTATTATTTTTATCTCCGCTAATACAGAAATTGCTAAATATCCAGAATGCCGTAAACTTCACTGGCGACAAATATCTGTTATTCATATTAGCATCAATAGTATTTTTCTACGGTGCACTGCCATTTTTAAAAGGATTATTTCGTGAAGTAGGTAAAGGACAACCTGGGATGATGACCCTCATCAGTGTTGCAATCTCTGCAGCATATTTTTATAGCAGTGCTGTTGTATTTGGTTTAACAGGAAAGCTCTTTTTCTGGGAACTTGTAACTTTAATCGATATCATGTTATTAGGACACTGGATAGAGATGCGTTCAATAATG
>Ga0190359_1002710_pt1 | contig 10483 bp, 5 predicted proteins | sample 48721823_MG_FD_161269 | JGI IMG/M metagenome (GOLD analysis project Ga0190359, IMG submission 161269) | Hydrothermal vent microbial mat bacterial communities from Southern Trench, Guaymas Basin, Mexico - 4872-18-2-3_MG | ecosystem: Environmental > Aquatic > Marine > Hydrothermal vents > Microbial...
ACCGGTATCCTCCAATCGACGATCCGGTGCTGATAGATGGGGAAGTCCCGATTCTCTTTCCAATCGGCGGAAGGGACTTACCACAATATCCCATAAGATCACTTTGCGTAAGGGATATTGAAATTCCTATATAATGAAAAAAACCTTCATGAGCATCAACCCTATGCTGATCGATGCTCACAACAAAAGAGTGAAGATTCGGTGTACTTCACTGAATCTTCATACAAAAAGATTGACGAATATCGGATGGATACACACATCAAAAGGGTGAAGATCCGGCGAATGCGCCGAACCTTCATGCAAAACACTCGTAACAGCGAGTGTACCCATTCGAGTTCATCTCTCCCGCTGGGTATTCCGATGAATGTTTTCTACCTATTCCTCTCCCATATCATCGGATCTTCTCTTCAGGAAGTATCCTCCAGCAGCTCCGACAAGAAGTGCGAGCGCGGCAATTCCGATCAGGCCCGGGGTGGAAATACTCGTACCCTCCGCACTTTTCACAGTGTTTGAGAGTTCCGAACCGGGTCTGAATTTGACGACTTTCATCGTATAGTTCATTCCGGGTTCAATGGTGAACGATCCGTCATCATTGACGGAAAGCTCCTCATCATCATCATCGGTCGATATTACGACCACGAATGATTTCAGGCTTATGGTCAGATTGGATCTTCCCGGGATCCTGAAGGATATTATCCCGTTCTCATCGGTCTTGAAATGTCCCATTCCGGAAATATCAACATCATACCCGGAAAGGGGCTCACCCGTATCGTTCATAACGAACTTCATATGAACATCATCCCAGGGACCGATAACGAAAGGAAGAAGGTAGAACGGGTGATACGTCTCCTCCCCGCACACAACGGTCACCGTTGCCGTCTCCGTCATATAACCGGATAGTGAGACCTTCACGATGTATGATCCCTCCGGAACCGTGAATGTGTACAACCCATCGGAACCCAATGTCTGTGTATCAACTTCAACGGAAGGATCGGAGGTGTCGAAGATGCTTGCCTGTGCTCCCGATGCCGGATCGTAGCTGTAAAGTTTGTATACTTTTCCGAAAACGGTGCTGTTGCAAACCTGTCTCTCGTTCACGTAGATCTCCACCCACATGATGGATGCACCGGGAAGATCGAAGAATAGGGGCAGACTCGTCTCCGTCGTAACGGGTCCAGATGGAAGAAGATGATACTCCACATGGTCAATTTCATAAAGGGGATCCTCCCCGCTGAAAAGCCACGACTCGTCAAGGTCCAGGTAAAGCGGGCCGAAATGGAACATCCCCATCCCATCCGTATAGGTATAAAGGGATGGATAATCACCCGGGTGCAGCTGGGGATAAGCCTTCACGTAGAAGCCCGGAACCGGAGTGTGATCATCAAGCTCCATGACGATACCGGATATCGCCGAGGCATTCCTTGTGGGCGGATACTGCTTCAGTACGAAATCGACATGCCTCGAATCACCCAAAGCCACCGTACCTGTCCATGGGATCATGCCGTATGTCGATGTCAGATGATCATAGGAGACGGCGGATACCGGATAGATGAGAATGGGTGCGATCGTGAACGTACCCGGACTGACATGGAAAATGTACATTCCGAAACCGTCCGTATCCATTTCCATGGTTCCCGGTGGTGATATGACCTTGATGGTCTCACCCGTTACAACGGGGCCTCCCACGCTGTACATGTAAAGATATCCCCAGATGGTGGTGTTCTTCTCAACCTGGGTCTTGTTCACGTATATGTTGAACCAGAGTATGGTATCCGTGGGCAGCATGTATGATGTGAACATCACGGACGATGTTGTGGATGCTCCGCCGGGTATCGAATGGTAATCCAGATACTCGAAATCATAGGTGAACGTCGTATCAAAACCGTCGATGTACCATGTTCCGGGAATGCAGCAGCATATCGGATTGAACATGAACAATCCGGTACCTGGCAGAAGCGATCCCGATTGGGTTACGAGCGGAACTCCCGACATGGGATATGTCTTCACCTCGTAATTGTCAACGGGATTCCCAGTCGATATGTCTATTACCTGCCCGGCCACAAGGGAGCAGTTCTGCACCGGTTCTCCCTTTTTAATCACGAAATCCACATGTCTCGAGGTGCCCATGGCAACAGTGTCCATCCACGGAGCCGGTCCGTTCGTGCCGGTCAAATAGTCAAAGTAGTGGATGGAAGAGTAACCTATGACGAAGATGGTGACCGAATGAAGTCCCGGAGAGACGCTGAATGAGTAGTAACCGGTGGCCGTGGTCAATATCGGGGCAACTCCCGTGGGTAGCAGGAGTTTGACAGGGACCGAAGGTACAACCGGACCGCTCAGGGAACCGTCGTAAACATATCCCCATATCATCGTCCTGTTGTTGGGCTCCCCTCTTTCCATGAATATGTCCGCCATCATCAGGGTATGGGATGGTACCGTGAAATCGGTGCCCGCTGGTGTCTCCGGTCCGGAACCTATGGAGAACCCAACGTATGTGAAGCCGGACCTGACCGGATTGAAATGGTAACCGGATCCCGGCGGAACCATGGCGAACCAGAAGAAGTTCGATGTGGGTCCACACGGATAGTTCTGCGAAAAGGATGGGCCGTCAAGATGGACATCCACATTATCGAGCGGTGTGGTGGTTCCTTCCAGGAACACGTTTCCCACAAGAAGCGACCACTTGCTTGTGATGTTGCCTATCCCCTGCAGATAGAAATCATGCCTCACAACGGATCCCGAGGGCACCGTCACCGAATTCACCACGGGATAGAAACCGGGGGCCCATGCTCCGACACCGTGCGGGCTGCCCGAAGGGAAACAGGGAATGTAGTACATGCCCGGGATTCCAATGAAGTTCGTACCGGTAGAAAGACCGTAATCGGTAAACACGAATCCGTCGGCTCTGGGGAACCCGTCCCCGTAAACGAAACCCCAGAGAACGGAGCAGTTCGTCGATGTCTGGTTGAGATGAAGGGAGATATCCACGTAGGTTGCGGCTCCCCAGTTGACAATACCCGTCCCCGAACCCGGGTCATAACCCGCCGCCACGACACCTATGAGGTAGCTCCCCTCCCAAGGGCCCGTGAAGAAGTAGAAACCGTCCGTGTCCGACCTGGTGAAGTAGTAGAGAGCCTCATCCACGTTGTAGGCTACCACCACGGCATCGACGATCGGATCTCCGCTGTCGGAATCAGTCACATTTCCGGCAAGTCCCGAATTGTGCATATCCACCAGTTCAAGGTGAAAGTCAACATGTTCCACCGATCCGGCAGATAGAGAAACGGTCCCCGAATGCCGGACATGATGCGAATATGCCCAGGCCGAGAGATCGTAATCTCCGGGGGGAAGCTCAACTACGTAAGAACCGATCAGCGGATCATCCGATACATGAACATCCAGCATCCTGGAAAAGGCCGCCCCCACAGCGCCGGTCACGTACACTACCGCGTCTCCGGCATCATGACCATGTATCTCCGCCTCAAGGAATACCCTGCCTGTTATGAAACCTGTAGTGGAAGGAGTGATGATCTCCCTTCCCATCGGAACATTCACCTGGGTCCCGTTGGATCGATGGTTCACCGATATGGTCGTTAGATTGTATCCCTTTGCATACACAGTGAGGTTATAATCCCCGTATTCCAGATCCGGTATCGCGAACATTCCCTCATCGTTCGTGTACCACACACTCTCGTTATTACCAAGGAAAACGGCGGCGCCTGCTATGGGAAACTTTTCATCCCGGTCATATACGGTCCCGACCATAAACCCAATCCCATCCTGTCCGGCTGACATCATCGGCCCGAAGGCAGTGATGATGAATACCAAGAGAAGCATGATGGGCAATATCGTTTTGAACCTGTTCTTTGCCATGTTTTCTCCTCCATTTGGAATAATACCTCGAATGACTTTTGGCGATATATAAATGTTATTATTTAGTTATCAGTATATTAGATATATCCATTTTTCTCCTGGAAACCTCGATAATCCTTGTTCCTTGATCGAGAGAAATCCATCAGCTTCCATCGATCGGCCCTTCATCCCCCCTCCCCTCCACGACGTCCACCACCCTGCTGCATAACAGTGGGGCCGCGGTCCTTGAAAATCGTTCATTCGGATGGGAATCGGTGGAGCTTCTGGCATTCTCGTCAAGCATGTAAAGGCCCCCGCCGGTCTCCAGTTCCCGGAAATCGAAGATGAACACGTTGTCCCCCTTCTCGTCCCATTCATTCTTCACCCACTCGAAGAAATCCCTGGCCCTTCGGGCGGATTCCGGGTCGGTAGCTCCCTCTACGAGTGCCGCCCCCGTCCAGACTATGAATTTCGTGTCCGGGAACTCGTGCATCTTCTCCTTGAGGGCCTCGTACTGCAGCCTGTAGTTCTCCTGCCTCTTCTCATCCGACGAGATATCCGGATCTCCGGTATCGGGGAGGACCCTGCTGACGGGGAAGCAGTGCTTCCAGACCACAACATCGTATTCCTTCGTTATCATCTCCAACGTGGGTTCGTCCTTGTAGGGCCGGTCTCCGGCATGGTTCACCCATATGTTCCAGTAGTCGTACGGGTAATTGTTCCAGCCGTATGGAGAGCTCTTCGGGAAGTTCTGCTCGGTTATCGTGTAGTTCGTCCCGTTTTCGGCATTGTGATCATCGAACCATTCGGGAACACCCCCGTTCCAGATGTTCTGCCCGGTGCTGTGGTGGAGAAAGAGAATGTTCACGTCGGCTCCCTCGTCCGCATCCTTGAGGACGGGGCCCTCATCCTTCCGGATGTATTCCCTGAACAGATATCTGAAACCGAGAAACAGGAGCAGAAGGACGATGACGATGGCAAAGGCATATGCGGCGATCCGGATCTCGGTCCTCATACGCATATGAATGAACCTTATCCGAAATGTATCTTTTGATAACGGGATCTCATCCCTTCACGAGGTGGTCCTTGATCAGGTCCGATTTCGTGATTATGCCCTTGATCCCGCCATTCTCCATAACAAGAACGGCAGGGAAATAACCCAGAAGACCCCTTGCAGCATCCAGGCTCGATGATGCGGGTATCTGGGGAAGAGGGCCCTCCATCGCATCGCGAACCGTCAGCCCCTCCGTGTTCTTTCCATCCTCGAGCTCCTTCACGATCGATGTCTCGGATATGCTCCCCACCACCCTGCCCTCCTCGATAACCGGTGCCTGGGAGTAACCGTTCCGGACAAGCCCTTTCATGGCCTCTTCCAGCGGAACGGCGGCCTCGAACGACATCACACTGCGGTTCATCACCCCGGAGGCGTCTATAAGGCTCCTGTTTTTTCCTTTCAGCACCCTGTCCAATTCCTTCATCACCCTGTACGAGGGTTCCACCGTTCCGGATTCTATCTTCGCTATCAACGACTGGCTGACACCGGAAAGGTCGGCAAGCTCCCTCTGCGTCATCTCGAGCATCCTTCTGACCCTTCTGAGATTCTCCGGTTCTATGTCCAGTCCCATGGTTGTAAATGAGAATATTCCTATATGAATATTTCTTTCAATGAAATATAATTATACTAATATCATTCGCATCACGGTGCGTCACATGAGGGAAATAACGGATGAACGTCGAGCCGCTGCTCACGACAAAGGAAGGAGGGGAAGGCCTGTCCCGCCGAAACCCCGTTCAAGAAGGAACACTGCCGGGAGCGGATCGGAGAGGGAATACAGGAGGTTGGAAAAGAAGGTCCTGAGCTTCGAGAGCGTGAGCGAGGGCCACCCGGACAAACTGTGCGATCAGATAAGCGATGCCATCCTGGACGAATACCTGAGAGAGGATCCCGACTCGAGGGTGGCCGTGGAATGCATGGCCGCAAAGGACAACATAATCGTTTCGGGGGAGGTATCGAGCAGTGCCTTTCCCGATATAGAGAACATTGTCAGGAACGTCATACTGGACGTGGGTTACGACAGCTGGGAGCTCGGACTCGACGGAAGGACCTGCGACGTTCAGGTCTTCATAAACAGACAGAGCCCCCAGATATCGGCATGCTTCGAGGACTCCAAGACAAGGGCCGGGGACCAGGTCATCGTTTACGGATACGCCACCCAGGAAACGAATTCCTACATCCCCCTCGGCCTTCTCATGGCAAGGAATCTGAGCAAACTGCTTGCAAAGGTGAGGAGGGATGGGACCATTCCTCACCTTGGACCCGACGGAAAGAGCATGGTCTCCATCCTGTACGAGAAGGGACGCCCGGTGGAGCTGAAGTCCGTGGTGATATCCCAGCAGCACACAGGGGATATCTCCCTCGAGGACCTCAGGGAGAATATAATTGACCATGTCATCAAACCGGCCCTGGGCGAATACATAACAAGACACACGAAGATCAGAATAAACAGTGCCGGAGAATTCACCCTGGGAGGTCCTGCCGTGGACACGGGATTGACGGGGAGGAAGATCATTGTCGACACCTACGGCGGTATCGGGAGGCACGGGGGCGGGGCGTTCTCCGGGAAGGACCCCACCAAACTCGACAGGACCGCGGCATACATGGCAAGGTACATCGCGAAAAACATTGTCTCCAATGAATTCGCTTACGAATGCGAGGTGCAGCTGGCATACACGATCGGAAGGGAAAGACCCGTCAGCTATTCGATCGATACCTTCGGAACGGCATTCTGCGATGAGGAATACATCCTGAAATACATCCTTGAGAATTTCGATCTCACACCGGACGGTATGATCAGGACCCTGGATCTGAAAAGGCCCATATACCGCGATTCCGCCGTCTTCGGACATTTCGGGGACCTCTACTTTCCATGGGAACACCTTCTAGCAAGGGATGGGCGGCCATCCCGGGCAAAATATATCGAAAAATACGAACCAGACAGATATTTCGGTTTTCTGAGTATGGTAAGAATATTTGGTATGAAAAATCCAAAGAGCCACATAAAGAGAACACACCTCACGAGGGAATGCGTCGGATGTTCCCGGGTCCATAGTTATTTTGCCAAAAAGATGAATGAATGTACATGCGATAGATGGGACCCGAAAAAGAAGTTGATGAAACATTACCAATATGAAGGCGCATACCACAAATTGTGCAATTGCTGCGCGGCGGACACCATTGTTAAAGAATGCAAAGGAAATTACTATTTTTGCTTTTCATGCCTCCACAAGATCAGAACAATGAACGAGGAACTGGGGTTCAACCTTGTACCGGTGGGTGGTCATTATATGGGTAGAGGTTTTATGAGAATCTATGATCTCGGTAGAGGTAGATTCTATAGGGTGGGTAAAGATATAGATTCGTTCAGGATCAACGTGTATAACAATCTTGTGGGACATATTCACAGATTGGAGAGGCTCGAGAAGTGGAAGAGAATGATCTTCCGGGAGAACGTCAAACGTCTGGGAGGTGAGATATACCTGGATCTTGACACCTACCTTCGCAAGGTGAAGGGTGTCCGCAAGCGCGACAGGAAGCTCTATGAAGGTCTGTTCGAGTTCGTCTCCCGGAACAATGTCGATGTACCTACCATCATTCCGTGGTTAGGCGAAGAAATAACAGATCCCCCTAAAGATTTATCCACGATCCGCTGATGCGTGTACGATAGATATCATGGGAACATAGTTATCGGTGATGCTTGAAAAACCGCATACGGGACTGGAAGCGGTGCAGCGATATCCGGATGTACGTGAGGGCCGTATCCCCGAGAAACTCACCTGTGGAAGATCACTCGGGTGGATTTCGAAAAATCAAGTACGAACGATAATACGTGGCGGTCTCACCCGAACACATCGCTGCCCGTATTGTTGAAGGTGTCAAGTTTGTCGATTATCCCGGACCCTGTTTCCATGTAGTATGATAAAGTTTAAAAAGAGTCTGTGACATTTCATTAACGAAATGAACTGTATCGAGATGTTGAGATGAGGATATTGATGGTATATCCAGCATATCCGGATACTTTTTGGAGTTTCAGGTATGCGATGAAGTTCGTAAGGAAGAAAGCGTCATTTCCGCCACTTGGCCTGCTCACCGTGGCTTCTTTATTACCGGATGAACACGAGATCAGACTGGTCGATATGAACGTGAGAAAGCTGAAAGACAAAGACCTAGAATGGGCGGATATCGTCTTTCTGAGTGCAATGGAGGTACAAAAAGAAAGTCTTGGGACCGTGATTGATAGATGCAGGTCAATGGGAAAAAAGATGGTCGCAGGAGGGCCTCTTTTCACTCTCATGCCGGATCATTACCCGGAGGTGGACCACCTTGTTCTTGATGAGGCTGAAACGACCATTCATCCTTTCCTGAAGGATCTTGAATCCGGAAATCCGAAAAGGATCTACACTTCCAAGAAGAGACCCGAAATGAATAAGGTCCCCATCCCCTCCTGGGATCTCATTGACCAAAATGATTACGCTACAATGCTGATCCAGTATTCGAGGGGGTGTCCTTTCAACTGCGAGTTTTGCGATATCTCGATCCTGAACGGAAGCATTCCGAGAACAAAGTCCCCCCATCAAATTATCGATGAATTGAACAGCCTCTACGAAATGGGGTGGAGAAAGAGCGTATTCTTCGTCGACGACAATTTCATAGGAAACAAGAAGGATGTTAAAGAAATGCTGCCACATCTGGTCCGGTGGCAGAAAGAGATGAACTATCCCTTCTCCTTCCTAACGGAGGCGAGTATGAACCTCGCCGACGATGAAGAGCTGATGGATCTTATGGCCCGGGCCAACTTCAAAAAGGTCTTTTTGGGGATCGAAACCCCCAACATGGATAGTCTGAAAGAGTGCAGGAAATTGCAGAATGTGAACAGAGATCTGAAAAGCTCCATCAGAAAGATACAGGGATACGGTATGGAGGTGATCGGTGGTTTCATAGTTGGTTTCGACAACGACAATGAGAGCATATTCCAGAACCAGATCGATTTCATACAGGATAGCGGAATAGTCATCGCGATGGTCGGTCTGTTGAATGCCATCCCTCATACAGATCTTTGGAAACGATTGAAAAAGGAGGGAAGGCTACATGGTGAGACCAGCGGATCCAACACGGACGGTACGATAAACTTCATTCCCAGGATGGGAAAGAAGAAACTGATCGAGGGTTATCTGAAGATCATCTCCGATATTTATTCACCAAAGGAATACTACAGACGAATAGACATATTCCTCAAATACTACAAAACGGGCAGGGGCAAAAGAATCCACCGGTCCGATGTGATCGCTTTTCTGAGAAGTCTATGGAAGATAGGGTTCTTTTCAAAGGCGAGATTTCACTACTGGAGACTCGTTCTTAGAACATTGACATCGAATAGAAAATCGTTCTCAAAGGCGATGGAACTTGCCATCATGGGCTACCATTTCCAGAAGATAGCAGGGAAGATGAAAAGGCATCAAAACGTATAGGATGATGTATTTCGAGAACGATAGCCCAGTCCGATATCGAACGTAGACACATCAGTCCGAGAAGTGCAGGTATATCGGTCCGTTCAAATCTGGCACTCATCCGGGGGCTTGCATGGATCCAGATTCCTGCATAATATCAATTGGATATCGCCATCACGTACAATTCTCTGGAAGCCGCGGCCATACAGATTTGACTGGGATATCCTTTCCTTCCATCTTCATGCTTCCCTCCTGATCCCGTGTCAGTATGAGACCCTGATCCGGATCGTAAAGCTCAAGATTTTCCGGAAGGCCCTTGAACTCCCGCTCCTTGTTCCCTCCAGGATCGGTCGCAATCCGTATGGTTTCAGATATCACACCATCTTCCCGCTTATTGAGATCGCGTTCACGATTTCACCCGGAAAAGAATATCTTCAGGTCAATTTTCGTATGTCACCCATATCTCTATCTTCCAGTTTCCGGCAGCTCCATTTCTCAGCATGAGATCGACACCGCACACGGATTCGTGCATGATCTCGGGTATGATGGTGCTGTTGAAGGTCTTCTCGAAGACAAGATCCGAACCGACAAGGTTGTACCTTTCGGAGTAAAGGGTTCCGCCTGGCTGATCCTCAAGGTCTACGAACCAGAATCCGACCTCCACGGTCCCGAATACATTCTCTACCGTTACCCTGACATCCACGACCGGGGGATATATCCCGGGATACAGGTAAGCTCCCTCTCCCCTGTATTCCCAACCCCTTCTGACATTGAAAAGTCCAACTCCGGAATATGCCACATGGTAATCCTCGTTGTTCACGAATATGACGATACCGGTGGCGATGTCTTCTTCACCGTTGTTCAGCGTACATATTACCGTGTACTGATCGGATGCCTCATACGAATGATTTGCATTCAATCCGTGAGACACATTACCGTCCCCGAAATACCAGGTAACATTTGTATCCTCTGGAACACCTGTAACATTGAATTGCACAGGTTCGTTTACATGGACCTCGTTTTCGCTCACATGGACCATGGGTTCAAAGGGATCATCATCCGAGCTCCATGATCCCAGAAACATGCTTCCCGCAAGGATCAGTATTATCACCGCAATGATGGACCC
>Ga0190359_1002711_pt1 | contig 10478 bp, 8 predicted proteins | sample 48721823_MG_FD_161269 | JGI IMG/M metagenome (GOLD analysis project Ga0190359, IMG submission 161269) | Hydrothermal vent microbial mat bacterial communities from Southern Trench, Guaymas Basin, Mexico - 4872-18-2-3_MG | ecosystem: Environmental > Aquatic > Marine > Hydrothermal vents > Microbial...
GCCTGTTTCAATTCCGACAGTTGAGGCCCTGCCACCCGGAAAATGGTCGGGCTGGTCCCGATCTCCCCGAGATCGTGGGCGTCTGATGAGGTAATGAATGGATATGTCTTTAGTTCCTTATACAAGCTCCGGCCTTGTCTCAGGGTCATGCGCCTCGATATCTCCAGGGCATCCAGATCCAGACCCCCGGGGATAAAGCCTAACTGACCCAGGATGCCAAAGGCCTCGCGGTCAATATGGGCCGCCACCGCTATGCCCTTGAGTCGATGGATGGCCTCCACGGTCTCTTCCACGCCCATGCGGACCGCGGCAATCAGGAGCCGCGGGTTCATGCCCTCCACCTCGTCCAGAGCATTGGCAATCACCTGCATGCCAAAGAGGTCCTCGTCATTCTCGCCCGGCTGGAGCCTGTCATAGACCAAGGCCTGCATGGCCAGGGCAGCCCCTGTATCCTCAAAGAGCCCCACGATATGCACCTCTTCAAAGGTCGTGATCTCCATGCCCGGAATGACGGCCAGATTTGCCTCTCTTGCGGCTGCCATGACCGCACCCGTGTTTTCCGCGCTGTTGTGATCCGTGACCGCTATAATGTCCAGCCCCTTTTTACGGGCCTGTCTAACGATATTGCGGGGCGTCATATCGAGGGTGGCGCAGGGCGAAAGGCACGTATGGATATGAAGATCTGCCACCCGCACGCCCAAGGATCTGTTCCCGGCCTCCCCAGCGGTGCCTTCAACCTGTCGGCACACGTCACCTTCCCGAAATGCCTAATGCAAAGAGCTTCCCTGCCAGTTCAAAGGCCGGCAGGTCCGTGACCATGATCGGAATCTCCTCTGCCCTTGCCTTCTCAACAGTGGCTTTTTCCGGTTCCCGTCCGTTGACCAGGACAATCCCGGCCAGCGATTTCATGACCGCCACGGCCACAATATTGGGGTGGATCTGGAGCGTCACCCACAGGACCCCTTCCCGGGCATTGGCCATCACATCGCTCATGAGATCGCTTACATATCCCCCGGTTATCTCCCGGTCCAAGAGACCGGCCCCGCTTTTGACCGTCAAATCAAGCCTGTTCACGACCTCTTTCAATCTCATGATCCACCCCTTGGGCCTTGCCCCTACGCCGTCCCCCTCACCGACTCGACCACGTCAATGATCCGCGATGGATCCATCTGCCCGTGGGTCTCATCGTCAAGGACCATGACCGGGGCCAGGCCGCAGGCCCCCACGCACCGGACCACATCGAGCGAGTATTCCCTGTCCTCGGTGGTCTGGCCAACATCCACCTTGAGATGGCGCTGTAGGATGTCCAGGAGTTTCCCCGAGCCCTTGACAAAGCAGGCTGTTCCCAGACAGATCCGGATGATATGTCTCCCCCGGGGCACCATTGTAAAAAACGAATAGAACGACACCACGCCAAAGACATCGGACGAAGGAATCCCCAGCCCCAGGGCGATATAGTGCTGGACGCTGATGGGGAGAAAGCCCAGAATCCCCTGGACCTGCTGCAAAACCGGGATAAGCCCTCCCCTGTGGTCCTTGTATTCGGCCAGGATCGCATCAATCTCTTCTTTGGCCTCGGGCTTTCCTTCTTCTTCCAGGAGCTGGATGAACTTGGCCCTGACCTCTTCCGGTTCTCCGGGCGGCTCATATTCCGGCGTGAACTTGGTGCGCGGGATCGATTCGAGCAGACCTTCGCACTGTTCCAGGAGGGTGCGGTGGTGGTAGTTGAAGGATGTCCATCCCGGCTGGCGCAGAGGCGATCGCACATCCGCAAAACCGGTGATTCCCAGAGACCGGGGATCGGGTAGGGGCCAGCAGATCCCCCCCTTCTCCAGGCGGTCATAGGTGATTCCCTTCAAGAAAGGCACGAGTTGGACGATTTCATTTTCCCAGATGCCCTGGCTGGTTTCAATCTCCCAGTCAAGTCCAAGTCGATTGGCCAGTTGGGTCAGGATCCAGGCCTCGGGCTTTGCCTCGCCCGGACTCGGCACGGCCCGCCGCATGAGGCTGACCCGTCGTTCGCAGTTTGTATAGGTACCCGTTTCTTCCGACCAGGCCGCTGCCGGCAGGACCACGTCCGCATACTGGAGCGTTTCATTGTTCAAGATATCCTGCACCACCAGGAAATCGACCGCTTCCAGGGCCGCGGCAATGTCGGGCATGGCAGGCCGGGCAATGGCCAAATTCTCGCCCACGCAGTAGAGGAGGCGGATCCTTTTTTCCCCCTCACTCGGCCCCAGGGCCATATTCCGCACCATCTGAGGAAAAGTCAGGCCCGGTTTTTCAGGGAGGGCGGTTCCCCAGGCCTGTTCAAAGGAATTGCGCGCCTTTGGGTCCTCCACCGACCGGTATCCCGGCAGAAAAGCAGGGAGAAACCCCATATCGCAGGCCCCCTGAGAATTGTTGAGATCCCCCAGGTAATTGACCCCGCCGCATTCTACTCCCAAGTTGCCCAGGGTCTCCTGAAGCCGGACAAAGGTCCTGGCAAAAGAGGCCACCCGCGACCCATAGACCAGCATGGCCGGCTCATTCGTGTTCAGAAGATCAATGGCCTTGTTGATCCGGTCCTCTGAAAGGCCGGTGGCCTCCACCACCTTGTCCATGGAATAGCTGGCTGCGATCTCGCGAATGCTGTCCCCGGCCTGACGACCGCGGCTGATAAGGCCCTGGATAATACCGTTTACCAAAACCGACTCCGAGCCTTCCCTCAACAACAAGGGGAGCGTGGCAAAGGAGGCGATCTTGGTGGGCCGGGAATCGGCCACAATCAATTTCTTGCCGCTCTTGGCCGCCCGTTTGACAAAGGTGCCTGCGACCGGGTTTTCCTCGGTAACGTCCGAACCGATGAGAAATATACACGGGGCCTTTTCCAGTTCGGCAATGGGATTGTTGAGACCGGACGCAGCAAAGGGAGAGGCCAGATTGTTGGTCCCGATCCCCGTGCGAAACAACTTTTGCATCAGGTAGAGGGCCTCATTGGTGGACTTTGCCGAACAGATGCCGGCAACTGCATCCGGGCCGTCCGAGTCGCTGATCTCCCGTATTTTGGATGCCACCAGGTCGAGGGCCTCGTGCCACGAGGCATCCCTGAGCCTCCCATCCTCCCGGATCATGGGCACGGTCAAGCGGTCGGGACTCTGCACGAAATCATAGCCGAATCGGCCCTTGACGCAGAGACTCCCCCGGTTGGGCTCAGCGTCCTCAACGCCCGTAACCTTCATGATCTTGTCATCCTTGATGTGCAGGTCCAGCTGACATCCCACCCCGCAGTAATGGCAGGTGGTACGCACATGGCGGGCCTCCCAGGGCCGTATCTTGTACCGGCTCTTGGTTTCAACCAGCGCGGCCACCGGGCATGCCTGGATGCACTCCCCGCAGAAAACACAATCCGATCGCTGAAGATTGTCATCCCCCATAGCCACGATCTTGGCCCTGGCCCCCCTGAATCCATGGGCTATGGCATTGTTGACCTGAATGGTGTTACAGGCCTCCACGCACCGGCCGCACAAGATGCATCGGGAAAAATCCCTGACAATTAAAGGGCTTGCCATTTCCATGGGATATTCGGTGCTGGCCCTCACGAAATCTGACGTATCCACCTGGTATCGGTAGGCATAGGCCTGCAGGTTGCAAGCGCTGTGGGCCGGGCAAAGATCACCGCTCTGGTCGTATTCGGCTACTCTTTCCTGAAACGATGTCCAGTCCTGGGAGCGATTGGTGGCAATGGCGCAATTGTGGTTTCCCGATTGAAGCAAAAGGGCGATGACGGTCTTTCTGGCCTCAATCACCATGGGTGAATGGGTGTAAACCACCATGTTGGGGGCTGCGGGGGTAGCGCAGGCAGGGAGCAGCGTGCGCGCCCCCTTCACCTCCACCACGCATATCCTGCACGCCCCGGTAGGCCGGGCCCCCTTGATATGGCAGAGGGTGGGAATGAAGATCCCGTTTTTTCTCGCGACCTCCAGGATGGTCTCTTCCTCTTGAAAGGTCAATTGACGTCCGTCAATGGTGATAATGTTTTCAGGCATCTTTCCTCAACCCCCAATCCCTCAATCCTATGTTTGCCTTCGATAGCATATGAGGCCGCAGGTCAGACACCGCTCCGCCTCCTCTCTCGCAGCGGCCTCGTCCAGGCCGGGGTATTCGCTGGGAAATATCCAGGCCTTCTTGCTGTCTCCCGCCACATCCAGGACAGCCGGTCGTTGTCTTTCAGACGGCGCCACATCGTGGATCTCCGCAACATCCGGAACCGCCTCTGCCTCGCAGGCCAGATGCTCAATGGGCGGGATGGCGCCCGTAGTTAGATAGCGGTGAATAGCCCGGGTGAGTCTTCGACCTGACAGGAGCGACTTGACCACTGCAGAGGAATCGCTGATCCGTCCCGGCTCAGGGGGCGTGCATATGCCGTTAGGCCCGCCGGGAAAGGTCCGGAAGGTCTCAATGGTCTTCCAGGCGATTTCCCCCGAATCTGGCTCTGTTTCTTCCAAGGAGCGGACAAATACGAATTCCGGGAGCCGGCCCGCAGGAAGGATCAGTGTATCCGCACGGATGGTCTGTCCTTCCGCAGGGGGCTCGCCTGCGGGCACTGTTTCCTCCAGGGCCACCCTCACCAACCTCCGGGAAACCCCGTAAAGAGAGATAACCACAGTGGACGGCCTGACCACGATCCCCTCTTGAGCCAGCCGCTTTAGGTCTTGCAGTTCAACAGGAAGCTCGTCGCAGGCCAGGGGGGAAACAATGGTTACCTTCTGCGCCCCGATTCCCCTGCACTTCCTGGCCAGATCCAGGCCTTCCCGGCCGCTGTGGATGATGACCACCCGCCGGCTGACCTGGACGTTTTTTCCCTTTTTGAGGGAGTACAAAAAGTCCATCATGGTAAAGACCCCGGGGACCGATGCATCATACCCGCTCGGGTCGGGCTTCAAGATCTGTCTGCTGTCAAATCCCCCTTTGGTGAGGGCCACCACATCGAACCCTTCCTCAAACAGGGACTGGAGGTCAAAATCATGTCCCATAACCCTGTTGGTCCTGGCCTCCACCCCCGTCTCCAGGATGCCCGCGATCTCGTGATCCAGAACATTTCGGGGGAGCCTGTCCTCAGCAATCACATATCTGAGGATTCCCCCCAACCGGGGCTTGGCCTCAAAGATGGTGGGCTGATAACTCAGCCTGGCCAGATAATAACTGAGGGTCAGACCTTCCGCGCCCCCGCCCACCACAGCAATCTTTTCGCCGCTGCCGGGGGCCTTGAAGGGGGTAAGACGGTTTCCGGTCCTCATCTCGTAATCGGCCACAAACCGCTTAAGCGAATTGATGGCCACCGGTTCATCGATCAGGTTGCGTCGGCACGACAGCTCGCACGGGGCAGGACAGATATACCCGCAGATGAGGGGGAGGGGGCATTTTTCCTTGATAATGGCAAGGGCCGCCTCATAATGGCCGTTGCGGATCTCCTGGATAAAGGCCGGGATGTTGATTCCGGTGGGGCAGCTTCTCTGACAGGGGGCCGTGCACTCATCGGTCACATATTCGCCGATCATCCGCTCGGTTGTGGAGGTAAGCGTGATGATATGCTTGGGGCAGACCCGCTCGCAGGTCCCGCATCCCGTACATTTTTCCGTATCCACCACAGGCAGGTTGTCAGGCCCCATGGAGAGGGCCCCGAAGGGACATGACCGTACGCAGGTTCCCAGGCCCAGGCACCCGATAGAACACACCTTGGCCCCACCGTCCAGGAGGACCGCGGCCCTGCAATCCATGATCCCCTGGTACAGGTATTTGACATCCGCGTCCTGGACCCCATATTTGCAGCCGGGCCTGGCTACATCCGGCTCCTTAAGAGTAATAGCCACACCCATGATCCCGGCAATTTCGGCAGCCACATCAGGGCCCCCGGCCACGCAGGAGGTGGGCGACGATTTCCCCTCCACTATGGCCACGGCATTGGCGCTGCACCCCGGGTACCCGCAACCGCCGCAGTTGGCCCCCGGCAGGGCCTCTTCCACGGCCTCGACCTTGGGATCGATGTATACATAGAATATCTTTGAGGCCAGGGCGAGACCCACGCCGATCGCCACGCCCAATCCGCCCATCACCAAAAGACCGCCTAACATGGCTTTCCTCCAGGATTATCTGATGAGTCACCCAATGTGAAATCTCAAATCCCCTACACCATCCCCTTAAATGCGAAAAACGCAAGGGAAAGCATCCCCGCGGTCACCAGCCCGATAGAGGTATCCTGGAGCGGCCTCGGAACCCGCGCCAGGATGATCCGCTCACGGACCCCCGCAAACAGGACCAGGGCCAACCCGAAACCTACCGCATAGCTGAAAGAGGCCGCCAGGGTTTGTACGAAGCTGTATTCCTCCTTGATGTTGATGAGGCACACCCCCAAGACCGCGCAGTTGGTGGTGATGAGGGGGAGAAAGATCCCGAGGCCCGAGTAAAGGGCAGGAATGCTCTTTCTGAGAAACATCTCCACAAACTGGACCAGGGAGGCAATAACCAGAATAAACGCGAGGGTCCGCAGATATTCCAGCTGGAAGGTCCTGAGGAGATAGGTATTGACCACCCAGGTGATGGCCCCGGCCATGACCAGCACGAACACCACGGCCATGCCCATGCCCACCGCGGTCTCCATCCGTTTGGAGACGCCCAAGAACGGACAATTCCCCAGATACTGCATCAGAAGAATGTTGTTGACAAAAATGCAGCTTACAATCAGCACGATATAATCGGTCATTGCGCGGCTCCTACTTTTTCCCCAGGATGTTCATAATGCACAGCATGAGTCCCAGACAGACAAAGGCGCCGGGGGCCTGCACCATAAAGGAAAAGGGTTGAAACGATGGACCGAATACCGGAATGTTATAAAAGGTCCCGTTGCCCAGGATCTCCCGGACCGTGGCCAGGGCAGTCAAAGAAAGAGTGAACCCAAGCCCGATCCCGAGGCCGTCCGCAAGGGACCGGACCACGCTGTTTTTCGAGGCAAAGGCCTCTGCCCGGCCCAACACAATGCAGTTGACCACAATGAGGGGGATAAATATGCCGAGCTTCAGGAAGAGCGGATAGGCATAGGCCTGCATCACCAGCTCCACCACAGTGACAAAGGTGGCAATCACCACGATGTAGCAGGCAATCCTCACCTTTTTGGGTATGACATTCCGAAGGAGAGAAATCAGGATGTTGGAGCATACCAGGACGAAAGTGGTGGCCACGCCCATGCCGATCCCGTTCTCCACGCTCTTGGTCACTGCCAGGGTTGGGCAGAGGCCGAGCACCAGGCGAAAGGGCGGAATCTCAGCCCACAGTCCCTTGGTAAACTCCTGAACAACTGTCTTTGCCATAGCCGGTGATCTCCTTAGCCTTGTTTGCGTCTGATCTTTTGCATAAGGGAGGGTTTGAGCCTTTCATAGATCTCGGCTGCCTTAACAACAGCCCCGCAGACCCCCCGGGAGGATATGGTCGCCCCGCTCAGGGCGTCGATCTGTCCGCCGTCGGCCTTCACCTGAAACGGTTCCGTTATGGGCAATCCTTTGAATTGGGCGGCAAATGAAGGATCGGTCTTGGTCCTGGAGCCCACCCCCGGGGTCTCGCTGTGGGTCGTCACCCCCACGCCGAGGATCTTGTCCGCCTTGAGGTCCACACCCACAATCACTCCCATGACCCCCCCAAATCCTTTGCCGAAGGTCTCAAAGGCAACGGCATCCGGCCTTCCGTTGAATTTTCCCACAAAGAACTGTATGTCCCCCTCCTTGTCCGCAAGGGTCACCCGGTCTGTCAGGGGATCGTTGGTGCATCCTTCCATAATTCTCTTGATGGTGGGACCCTTGACAAATTTGATCTGCTGATACTCGATCCTCTCCTTGGTGACGTTCTGAATGGCGGCCAGGACACCTCCGGAGAGCCCGCTGAAGACTGCAACCGCAATAAAAAGTTTTACCATTTCACGCATGCTTCATCCCCCCTCCCAATGCCTTTGGACGGATCTTGTCAATGAGCGGGTTGGCCACATTCATCATAAGGATGGCAAACACGGTCCCGTCCACAAACGCCCCGATGTTCCGGATCAAGACCGTGAGAATTCCGGCACAGGCCCCATAGATGAGCATGGGTATGAAATTCACGGGCGACGAGGAATCCTCGGTGGCCAGGAAAAAGGCCCCGATCAGGGTGTACCCCGTCAGGAGGTGAAACAGGGGCCCTGCATACTTTTGAGAATCTGCCAGATAGAAAAGGAGGGCGGTCACAAAGACCCCGGCCAGAAATGAGAGGGATATCTCCCACCGAATCATGCCGCGAAGCATCAGGTAGATCCCCCCGGCCAAGAGCCCCAGACCAAATGTAGCCCCGATGGCCCCGGCATGTCGTCCCATGAGGAGGTCCGCGGCAGAGAAATCCGAGATTGCCGAGGTCCCGAAATACTTGAGCGCGGTGAGGGGATAGGCCATGACACACCCCAGGTCGTAGTCCGCCAGGGCCTCGTCAAAGTCCACGATCCCCTGCCATGACAGGAAGATGATGGCAATGGCCACCAGGGCCGGATTCAGAGGGTTGCACCCGATTCCCCCGTAGATCTGTTTGGCCACCACAATCGCTAAAAAGGCGCCCAAAACCACGGTCCACCAGGGTGTAGTGGCCGGAAGCAGCATGGCGAAAATAAGGCCTGTCAAAGCGGCGCTCCCGTCGCCGATGCTGACCGGACGCCTCAATACCAGGTTCATAAGAAGTTCCCAGATCATGGCCGCTGCCACGGATAAAGCCACCACTCCGAGGGCCGGCGCCCCGTACTGATAGATCCCCATGATGACCGCAGGCAAAGCCGCAATCATGATGTGGCAGTTTTTGACCGAGAGTCTGGCCCCGTTATGCCAGTAGGGGGCATGGGAACTGACAAAGAGGGTCGGGTTATCCATGGGACTCCTCCAGGTATCCGGATAATGCAAGTTCATGTTTCCCGAGCATGATGTAATGAAATATGGGGATCCGCATCATACAGACATAGCTGCAGAGCCCGCATTCAATGCACGACAAGAGGTCGTACTGCTGGGCCGCCTCCTCATACAGCCCATTTTCCAAGAGACGTATGAGCATGTTGACCGGCACCCGGGCAGGGCAGGCCCTCACACACTCGCCGCAGTTGATGCAGGGCTCGCTGGAGGGCGGGATGACATGATCCTTGTCCTGCACCATAACCGCATCCGTATCAGGGCCGATGGGCACGTCCACAGAATAGATCCCCTTGCCTGCCATGGGCCCCCCCAGGACCAGACGGTCCCCCCCTGAAACCTCGATATGGAGCGTATTGAGGAGATGGCCCACCGGCGTCCCGATCCTGGCACGGACCGCGACCGGCCGGTTGTCCTTGCCGATCACAGTCAGCAACTTGGATACAGGCGGCCTCTGGTCTTGAAAGGCCCGGCCCATGGCGATCACCCCCTCTGCCGAGACAACCCCTACATTCACATCGGTCAGTGGTCTCGAAGGGAGAACGGTGGTCCCAAGAATGGACCTCACCAGGAGCCTGGGATCGGCGCCGGGGTAAAGGGGATTCAGGATCCTGACCTCAACTCCCCCCCTTTCCGCCTCTGAGGCCAACGAAGGAGGGGCCGCAACCATGACCCTGTTAACGCCGGTCATCTGCTTCATAACCTCGATGCCCCGGGCCAGATTGGCGGCCCCGGTCTTGAGGCTGAGCTGGTTTGTCGCTGTCAAAAGATCCCGGTCGAACCCGCTCACCAGGATCGTATCCAAGGGATTTTCCCTTCTCACAAGGGGGATCAGATCGGAGATGCCGGGCAGGGCCGAGAGATATGAGAGGACATCTTCAGATTGGGCGGAAATCCCGGCCTGTTCAAATTCAGGGTCCCAGCGATCTTTTGGTTCGGTCTCAATGGACATGGACAAGGTGGTACGGCCGGAATAATCGGTCTCAACCGACACATCTCCAATCACGCCTGTCGCAGTGGCGGTCACGCAGACACGCATGTCCTCCAGAGGCCTCAATCGCTGACCGGTCCTGACCTCCTGACCTCTGGAAATGGTCGGACCTTCCCCTTTTTTGATTTGTCTGGAGAAAAAAATCCTTTCCGGAACAGGGATTTCCTGGATATCCGGCCCTGTATCATCAATCCCTGAATAGGCCAGTTTAGGCCGGGTCAAACCGAAAAACGGCTTTTTCATGATCTCTATCTCCTCCCCCCATCTCCCGGCACAGTCGCAGAGACCCTGCAACTAACGAACTTCAGGGCCTTTTGCTCCCTTTTTACCTGGGCATCGCATGGCACGCGGCACAGTCCACCGGCCCCCCGCCGTCGCTGTGACACTCCTTGCACTGGACGTGCAGGACCTCGGACCGCTTAGGGGCCTCATCGCTCTCGCCCGTATGGCATTCGCCGCACGCATCGGGCCTGGCCCCTTCCTCTTCCAGGTCATGGTGGCAGTCGTCGCATGCAAGCCCATATCCCGACTCGGACAAA
>Ga0190359_1002712_pt1 | contig 10476 bp, 6 predicted proteins | sample 48721823_MG_FD_161269 | JGI IMG/M metagenome (GOLD analysis project Ga0190359, IMG submission 161269) | Hydrothermal vent microbial mat bacterial communities from Southern Trench, Guaymas Basin, Mexico - 4872-18-2-3_MG | ecosystem: Environmental > Aquatic > Marine > Hydrothermal vents > Microbial...
TTTCCAGTCTGTAGAAGAGGTCGAGTCCTGGCCGGTTGACCAATCATTCATATATTCCGGAGCCTGGAATCCGGGTGATATGAAATACGTTGATCAGAACGGGGACGGTAAGATTGATGTCGGGGATAATACCAAAGATAATCCCGGTGATAAAAAGATCATAGGAAACAGTACGCCAAGATATCAATTTGGAGTTAATTTGAATGCTTCCTGGAAAGGGTTTGATATTAATATGCTTATACAGGGTATTGCGAAAAGGGATCTTGATTTAAGGGGTCTTGGAGTTTTCAGGGGGCCTGCCAACGGACCATTGCATGCTAATGTATATGAAGAACACCTGGATTATTGGCGCGATAGTTCCAACCCGCTGGGGGCCAATCCCGATGGCTATTTTCCAACACCGTATGCTCAATACATTGGGCAAAATGCTAAAAACTACGATTATCCGACTACCCGTTATCTCCAAAACGGAGCATATGTGAGACTTAAAAATATACAAATTGGATATACCATTCCCAAAAGAATTAGTGAAAAAGTGGATGTTTCGATGGCCAGGATTTACGTGTCAGCCGAGAATTTTTTAACATATACAAAACTAATGATATTTGATCCTGAAGCATTCAAAGGGAGGACGGAAGGTTATCAAGGTCGTCCTGGAGACCAGTATCCCTTAAGTAGAGTTTATTCAGTGGGATTAAATGTTAATTTCTAAAAAATTAAAACCATGAAAAAGATAATTTATTTTACGCTATTTATATTTTCTGCAGGGATATTATTTAATTCCTGCGAGAAAGATCTGTTAGATAAAACTCCCCAAGACGCGATTTCAGACCCTGATTTCTGGAAAACTGAAGGAGATCTTGAACTCTATTTAAATGCCTTATATAATATTTTCCCACAGTGGGGAGGTGATGGTTCTGCTCCTTCTCCGGACCTTGGAACCGACATTATTATTGAATCACAAGAGTGGTGGGGTGGATCATATACCCGGCAGCTTGATGGAACAATTACGGTCCCAGCTTCCGGTGGAGGTTGGAATTGGGGAAATGTTCGCAGGGTAAACTATTTTCTGGAAAATGCGGATCGTGTGAAAGAAGGCAATTTGATTGAACATTACATCGGGGAGGGGTATTTTTTCAGGGCCTGGGTTTATTTTGACCTGCTCAGGAAATTTGGTGACTTGCCGATTGTAACGAAGGTATTAAATGTGGGTGATGAGGCATTATATGGTTCCCGGAGACCTAGGTCTGAAGTAGTTGATTTTATTCTTGATGACCTTGACATGGCTATTTCAAAAATGAAATATGCTAGTGATGTTGGGCCAGGCCGTTTAAATAAAGATGCTGCTACTTTGTTAAAAGCAAGAGTATGTTTGTATGAAGGTACCTGGGAGAAATATCATGCGGGAACAGTTTTTGCCGGAAGTACCGATGGGTCTGATTATTTACAAATGGCTGCAGATGCTGCCATGGAAGTTATTAATCAGGGTAACTATTCCCTATATACAACTGGGAATACTGATCAGGATTACTATGACATGTTTGTTCAACTCGATCTCAGTAGTAATCCGGAAGTGATACTTTGGAAACAATATGCAGCTGATAGTTATACTGAGAGTGTCGGTAATTCTATGTGGAATCATCCAAACACACAGGGTATGACACATGGAATGACAAAAAATTACTTATGTAAGGATGGCTTGCCCATTGCCGTGAGTCCACTTTTTGTGGGGGATGATTCCCTATCAGTGATCGAGATTAATCGTGACACAAGGCTTGATAATACAATAATGGTCCCGGGCGAATTAGATTATGTATCATTAACTGGTGATTCATCTTTTTATGAAGTACCCTATATGGTTCGATGCCCGACGGGCTATGCACTTCAAAAATGGCGGACAACCTGGTTAGAACCGGAAAGGAACGGCAGGACGTGGTTTATTCCTTATATTTACATGAGATATGCCGAAGCTCTTTTAATCTATGCCGAAGCCAAAGCAGAATTAGGTACATTAACTCAGGCTGATGTTGATATGACTATAAATAAGTTAAGGGACAGGGTTGGTATGCCGCATCTGATTTTGGGTTCTATTACGCCTGATCCCGATTGGCCGGATTATGGATATCCGCTGCCCGACTATTTATATGAAATCAGAAGAGAACGCGTGGTGGAATTGTTTGGTGAAGGTTTCCGGTTTGATGATCTGATGCGTTGGAGAGCACACAGTCTATTTGTTGGTAAGAGACCAATAGGTACTATGTATACCGATGACATCAAAGCGGTTTATCCCAATTTAAAAGTAAATGAAGATGGATTCCTAGATCCGTTTAGGGATTATTTGAATGGAGGAGCTTACGGATTTAACCCGGACAGGGATTATTTATTGCCTCTTCCTACCAATGAGTTAACATTAAATCCAAAGCTGAAACAGAATCCGGGTTGGGAGTAAGGTTTGTAAAATTTGTTAATAAAAAAATCAAAGTCTTGGTTTAACTTCCCAACTCTCTGGTTTCGAAAACAAAAAATCCCATAGCGCTGCCCCGGGGCTTGTTCCCGGGGTAGTTTATTTCACTTAAGCATGAATAAAATTGAAATAAAATTTTAGCCCCTCTTATAAAAATTTATGGATAATTGTCAATAATTCGTTCCATGAATAAAGTGATAAACATGAAAATATACCTGGTATTATTTGGATTCATCATTGCGAGCTTGTTTCAGGGATGTGGCTTGGAGGAACTTCCAATTAACATATATACCACGGGTGGGTACACTTTGTACCATATACAGCCTGCTACCGTTGATTACAGTGGAGGTCGGATGGTTATCGGTGCGTCTTACGATGGATCAGTGTTGTGTTTTACTCCTGACGGTAAGATGCGTTGGAAGGCCGAAACGGGCGATGGTTTTCCGTTTGATCTTTGTGTAGCAGATATTGATGGAAACGGACTTGACGAAGCATTGGTTGCATCGAGTGATGGTACCTTGTATGCTTTTGGTTCCGATGGCAAGTTGCTTTGGTCTTTTTGTAAGAAGCGCCCTTTACCTTTGTACCAGGTATGTGCAGCCAGACAGAAAGATGGTAAATGCATTATTCTTACCGGTGGTGTGGCAGACACTCTTTTTTCTCTGTCCTGGAAAGGAGAACTGAGGGGGCAACTTATGGTTAAAAATCATATTACCCGTATTCGTGCCGGAGATATCCTGGGGCAGGGAAGAGATGTGGTAGCCGTTGCTACAACAACCGGAGCCCTGGCCGGCACTTTGGGAATGAATCTGATCGATCCGGATGATTTAAGCCTGATATGGAGCCGGAGTAACCTGGGTACTTATGTGCCAAATTCCGGTAGGCGATTTTTCAGTATGGCCATTACAGATCTTAATAATGATCGTAAAGCGGATATCCTGGTTAGCGATAGCTGGGGCCAACATGGTAAAATCTTTGCTTACAACCAGGACGGAGAGCTAATGTTCGAGAAGTCGGATCAACGCATTCCCAATGTACCTTACCGGATGAATATTCTTGTACCGGTGAAATTACCAAACGATGAATATATCATCGGCCAGTTCGGGAATATTCTGATCGTTTACAACATGGATGGTTCCTGCCGTGAAGTTGTAACAGGTCCTTATTCCTGGACCAATGCTGCTTTCGATTCTATAACCCAAACACTTTATTGTGGCAGCTCGGTTTCAGGCGGAGATGAATTGGTTGCCATTCATCTTGACCGTCCGGGTTGGCAACAGGCTTTCAAGAATACCAAACCTGTTGGAAAGCTGGCAAAAATCATCGCCAATATGGAAGAACTCAAAAAGCAGGTTGCCGAATTCGAAAGGCCTTCCTATGAGCCGGAACCCAGGAATGCAGAAGTGATCCTGCTTGATGAATATCACTTGCGGACACCGGAGGAATTGAGACAAAATTATTATGATGGTCAACATATTCGTTACGTTTCTCATCTTGTTTTAACCCAAAAACCGGAACCCGGAGCGCTATGGTGCAGGGATATCTCTTCATTTGGTGAATACGATATGACGGCTGATGAAATTGTTGAACAAGCCAGGCAGTGGGAAGAAAAAGGGTGGGATTTTGTCGTGCAGGCCGGCCACACAACAGCTCTTCATATGTCGCCGAAAACTTTTGAACGCTTGTTAAAGGCGGCACCCGGACATTTATGGGGTTTCGAATTTTCCGAAATAGGTGAAAAACTTGATAAACGTGAGGAAGAGGTGGTGGAAAAAGTGATGGTGAATCTGGCTGAGCAATGTCGCCTGAATGGCCACAAGAAACTTCTCCTACGGACAAAAAATATTTTCTGGAATGGTAATATCTATGTTCCATTCTGGAAGAGAGTCTTGATGGACGGACGCTACAAGGATATATTTGTTCCCTGTCTGGAAGAGACCAACAGCCGTACCCAGGAGTTGAGCCTGGCCGGGCGTCTGGGGCTTTGGCAAAGTGGTGTATTTGATCATTGGGCCTCCCGGGTTGAGACAGACAATGCCTGTTTTAATCGCTCATGGGAATGGTCATCTCAGCAGGTATTATCACATCACCTTCGGAATCTTATTTCCTGTGCCTCGCTAGGTTCGGATATTTATTTTAACAGTATCCATCAAGGTCCGTTTTCACCTACCCTTGAAACTCAGCTTCACCTCTTTTACGAGATGCTCGAAAAGGGTATTGTATTTATTCCCAAACGATCTGAACTGGCGAGTCTTTCGGAGGTTGCACTGGGTATGTTGTCACCGCCATCAAAAGCTTTTTTGAGTCACGGTACCAACGGTACCCGATTCATTCATCCCGGAGGTCAACCACCGTATGTATTTGACCGCCTGGATTGGTACTGGGGCGGAGCGCCCTTGGAATCCTATGATTTCTCTCACTATGTGTTTGGTATTAAACGGCGTATGTGCAATTTTTTGCCGCTTATGCCTTATGGCATGGTGACCATAATTCCCGATAAGTTAACTTCAGCGCGAAGCAATCGTTTTACGCGGGTAATTCTCACTGATGGACAGTCTTTTTTTGATGAGCATGGTAAGCCACACAGCCCGGCGGAATATCGTCCTGTTGTTGAAGCATTACTACGTGAAGCATCTGCCAAACTTCCGGTTCTGGTGCAAGGAACAGCACACTGGTCAGCTGTGTGGATTGATAAGAACCATCTTCGTGTTACATTGATAGATCCCGGATATCTTGTACCTGACGATCGCGACGTTAAAATCTTACTGCAACAGGATGGCTGGACCAAATGCCACGATATCCTGCGAAAGGAGGATTTGTCCGTTAAAAAGGGAGCTATTCCCGTGCATATACCAACGGGCTCTCTGAGAATACTGGATCTGATAAAAGGAACCAGCTAAAGAGCAGGAAAAATAAGTGAGCTTATACATGGACCAGATCTTGGTATTGGAATGATTCAACGTTAAATGGTCTTGAAAAAAATAGAACAGGCCTCATTTATGTATTTGTATTTTAGGATGGTCAATATCGTATTTTAAGAATCGTCTTTAATTCACTGATTATGAAAGTAAATAGAATTTTACTGTTGTGCCTGAGTATAGCTCCTTTATTGAATGTTAATATTTCTCAGGCAGCTGACAGAGAAAGTCCCGGACCCCCAAATTTTGTATTGATTGTAGCCGATGATTTGGGATATGGCGATCTGGGTGTTCAGGGCAGTAAGCAAATACTTACCCCAAACATTGATCAGATAGCTGAAAAGGGGATTATCTTTACAAATGGATATGTATCCTCAGCGGTATGCAGTCCGTCACGGGCCGGTCTTATGACTGGTAAGCATCAGCTGACCTTTGGATATGGTGATAACCTGGCGGTACCCTCTCAGCCGGGATATGATCCGGATTATAACGGGCTTCCGGTAAACGAATCAACGATAGCAGACAGACTTCGGGCTTTAGGATATGCCACTGGTTTGACGGGTAAGTGGCATCTTGGTGAAGAACAGCAATTTTATCCGTCAAACAGGGGATTTGATGAATTTTGGGGATTTTTGGGCGGAGCTCATGACTATTTTACGGCGGGCCCGGAAAAGACAGGGATGAAAAGCACCATCAAGTGTAATTTCAAAACGCCCGGTCCGATCACTTATCTGACCGACGATATTGGTGATGAATCCGTTGATTTTATAAAACGGCACAAAGATCATCCCTTTTTTTTATATGTTGCCTTTAATGCTCCTCATGCACCAATGCAGGCAACAGAAAGAGACCTGAAATTATTCAGTAACATCCCCGACAAATTAAGACAAACCTATTGTGCCATGGTGTACCGTCTTGATCAAAATGTAGGGAAAATTTTAAATATTTTACGGGATCAGGGACTGGAGAATAATACAATGATTGTTTTTATCAGCGATAACGGCGGACCGCAGCACTCTATTTCCAACGGCTCCATCAATGCTCCGTTACGAGGACAAAAAACAACCGTGCTTGAAGGGGGCATACGCGTGCCTTTCTTCATAAAATGGCCGGCCCGGTTAACAGCGGGTCAAAAAGTCTCAGATTTTGTTCTGTCCCTCGACATATGTCCCACTTTCGTCGCAGCTGCCGGCGGTTCGGTATCAGAAAAGGATAATTTTACGGGGGTCAATTTGATCCCTTTCCTTACCGGTCAGACAAATGAAGTTCCGCATGTTACCATGGAATGGCGTTATACCGTAGGCGCTGCAATCAGGGACGGTGACTGGAAATTGATACGGTTGCCCGACAGGTTACCCATGCTTTATCATCTTTCGGAAGATATTTCCGAGCAGCACGATTTGGCGCTTCAGAAGCCCGAAAAGACGAAAATGTTACTTGAAAAGCTGGGAACCTGGGAAGTGAATCTTCCATATCCGATTTTTCATGAACCACCAAGCTGGAAGATACGTCATCTTACTTTTTATAGTGCAGACTATCAACTTTTTCAGCCAGAATAATGATTGCAACAAGTTGTAAAATAATAATAATCTAAATCTCGTCTTAAAATGAAAAGATTAAATAGAAAAAAACAACGCGTTCTGATTATTCTCTCGGGAATAACCATGTTACTTTTCTCGGGTATTTCCTGTGCGACAAAGAAGAATCAGGAACCTTCAAAACCCAACATTGTCTTTATTCTTACCGATGATCAGGCATGGAATACATTGGGAAGATACGGCCGGTATCCGTTTTTAAAAACACCAAATATTGACAGAATTGCTGATGAAGGAATGGTTTTTAAAAATGCCTTTTGTACCACCTCACTATGTTCGCCCAGCAGGGCAAGTATAATGACCGGATGCTACGCGCATACCAACGGGGTGTATGTTAACGGATATGCCGATCCTGATCCGAAAGTGCCGTATCTTCCTACAATCCTTCAAGAAAACGGTTATGAAACAGCTATGGTAGGAAAATGGCATATGGGACATGGAGATCAACCAAGAAAAGGATTTGATTACTGGCTGAGTTTTGCAGGAGTGGGCAGATATGTTGATCCTCCCCTGAATGAGAACGGAACGAAGTTTATCAGGAAAGGTTATATGACCGATATTTTAAACGATTATGCATTACAGTGGTTAAAAAAACCGAGAAACAAACCTTTCTGTATATTTATCTGGCATAAGGCGCCACATACTCCTTTTACACCGGCACCACGTGACTCGGATGCCTTCAGTGATGCCAGGGTTCCAAATTATAAAAACTGGTATGATGATATGGCTGATAAACCCAGATGGATGAGAAGGTTATGGTTGTATGGTGCTCACTACCAGAACTGGAAGAACAGTATAGGGAAACCGGTTCCGGATAAAATTACACCACGTCCATGGGATCCACAAAATCCCAGAGCGATGAATTATCTCAGAACACTTCTGGCAGTAGACAAAAGTGTTGGTGAAATTAGAAAATACCTGGAAGAAAAGGGTATTCTGGACAATACAGTTTTCATTTACAGCAGTGACAACGGATTCTTCCTCGGGGCTCATCAGCATGGCGATAAAAGGCTGATGTATGAGGAGTCTTTGCGTATACCACTGGTAATCAGATATCCCAAGTTGATAAAGTCCGGAAGCACCAACAGCAATATGGTACTGAATATTGATATAGCACCTACTATCGTTGAACTGGCAGGTGGCAAAGTGCCTGAAAAAATGCAGGGAAGATCTCTGGTCCCATTGCTCAGAAATGAAAATGTTAACTGGCGTACATCATTCCTTTACGAATATTACCAGGAAGGTTATGCTCCTTCATATGTTACTCTTTTAGGTGTCAGGAATGAGCATTACAAGTATATCGAGAGCCCTGATGTACGTAATGATATTGAAGAATTATATGATATACAAAGCGATCCGGAAGAGATGTATAATCTGATAAAGGATCCAAATTACAATTCTGTAAAATCAGAAATGATCAAAGAACTGGATACACTGAAGGTCAAAACAGGTTACTTTGATCCGAAAATATTTAAAGGACAGGAATTTCCTGATGAATAAACAATTAAATATAAATAAAAAAATTCAAGTAAATAATGCAATTTATTATGGAGTAAAATAATGATTATTTTTCAAGTCAAAAGAGGAGAAAAAAAAATTGCGATTTCTTTCAACAAGAGAATATTTTAATAAATTTGTTAGTTCAATATATTGTTGCATTTGCAGCCTGAATTTATTTGTTAAATTAAAAGTAAATAAAAATGAATATCTTAAAGAATTACAGGAAGTTTATTATCCTTTCATCAGTTGGCATGATTATTTTGTCCATTCTGTTTATGAACGGATGCAATTTGAAAAAAAACAAACAGGATCATACTTCGTCTCCGCTTAATATTCTGTTTTTAACCGCAGATGACCTTGCATATAATTCAGTGGGGGCTTTTGGTTGCAGGGTAAAGGATATAACACCAAATATTGACAGACTTGCAGAAGAGGGAATGAAATTTACAAATGCTCATGTTCCTATAACAGTCTGTCAGCCATGCAGACAGTCTCTGCTTACAGGCCTGTATCCTCACAATAATGGAGCTGAAGGATTTGAACCAATTGATGAAAATGTTACAACCCTGACAGAATTACTAAAAAAAGCCGGATATATTAACGGTATATTGGGTAAAGAGATTCATCATCAGCCTACTGAAAAATTCTTTTGGGATTTTATTCCCTTTAAGACCGAAAAAGACTCAATCTGGCGTTCAGGACACTCCAGAAATCCTGCTCTTTTTTATGAATATTCAAAACGCTTCTTCAATATGGCAAAAAAGGTTAATAAGCCATTCTTTTTTCAGGCTAACTCGCATGATCCACACAGACCATTTGCAGGCAGTGCCATTGATAGTGCTTCCTGGGGGGGAAATATCCCTCCGATTACAAGAAGGTATGATCCTGAAGATATAGAAATGCTTGGCTACCTTCCTGATATACCCGATGTTCGTAAAGAAGTAGCTCAATATTATAATTCGGTATATCGCTGTGATCAAAATATGGGAGCAGTTTTAAAAGCACTTAAAGAAAGTGGTTTTGAAAGTAATACTCTGGTGATATTTTTGAGTGATCATGGTGCATCATTTCCGTTCTCCAAAGCGCAATGCTACCTCAACAGTACTAAAACACCTTTGATTATCAAATGGCCCGGTGTAACTGATCCGGGATCAACAACAGATAAGCTTATATCCGGTGTTGACATTATGCCTACAATATTGGAAGCCGCCGGCATACCCATCCCGGATAATCTTGATGGAAGAAGTTTTACTCCATTACTATTACAGCAAAAATATAAGGAAAGATCTTATGTGTTTGCTGAATTCCACCAGATATTTGCAAAGAAAAGGTACCCCATGAGGTGCATTCAAAATAAAGAATTCGGATATATTTACAATTTTTGGTCGGATGGTGTGACGGAAATGAGAGGTGATGCTACAGGAGGTTTGACATGGAGAGCCATGAACAAAGCGGCTGAAACAAATCCTGAAATTGCGAAGAGGGTGGAATTATACAGGCACCGGGTGCGTGAAGAATTCTATGATTTCAAAAATGACCCGGATGGCTTAAATAATCTTATTGATAATCCGGCTTATTCTGATAAAGTTAATGAATTCAGGGAATTGATGTTGAAGCAGATGATAAAGTATAAAGATCCTGCTTATGAAGCATACCGTGATCGGAATAAAGCAGGAACAATTGAAAATTTTATGAAGATGCAGAAGGAAAAGGCAAAAAAAACAAAACGGGATATTTTTTTCTGAAAATACCTGTTTTTTTAAACTTAAAATAGTGAATTAAAAGTCAGAAAGAACGATGTTGGTTTCTTATCTTCAAGCTGCTATAAAGAAAAGCTTCGATACTAAACATCACTTTCAAAATGAAACGAGCGCAGCGAGTTCACAAACAGTTTTACTGTGAGTAACCGGTTACATGAGTAAAGAAAATTTATTATTAATAAAATAAAAATGAGAGTGTTAAAAAATCGAGAGAAGTTTATTATTCTTTTAGTAGTTAG
>Ga0190359_1002714_pt1 | contig 10470 bp, 7 predicted proteins | sample 48721823_MG_FD_161269 | JGI IMG/M metagenome (GOLD analysis project Ga0190359, IMG submission 161269) | Hydrothermal vent microbial mat bacterial communities from Southern Trench, Guaymas Basin, Mexico - 4872-18-2-3_MG | ecosystem: Environmental > Aquatic > Marine > Hydrothermal vents > Microbial...
TTATATTCAGAACATGCCAACCAAGAAAAGGATATCGGTCCCCGGTGAAATTGCGCATATTATGTCTCGTGGAATAGAGGGGAGAGACATTTTTATAGACGATGCAGATCGCCATTATTTACTGGAACAACTATCACTATCGATTATTAAAACAGGCTTTCTCTGTTATGGCTGGGCGCTGATGAGTAATCATTATCATCTCATCGTTCGGTGTAGTGAGCGGCCATTGAACGAGCTTATGCGGTCTATAAATTCGCGGTATGCGAAATATTTTAATATAAAGTACCATCGCCGTGGATATCTGTTCCGGGATCGGTTTAAATCGATTATCACCCAGGATCAACGATATCTTGAGGAATTGATTCGGTATGTACATTTGAATCCGATACGTGCCGGAATATGTGATAGTATAGATGATTTAGACACCTTTCAGTGGAGTGGACATGCAGTATTGATGGGAAATATCAGATGCCCCTTTCAGACAACGAATGCTGTATTACACAGGTTCGGAACAACCGTCAAATCTTCCCGTAAACAGTATCGAAACTATATTGAAGAAGGGATTTGTTCGGTTGAGAGTAAATGGATAGTTGAAGCGGTGCGAAAGAGCAATCATGGTATAGATAAGAAGGATAAGCCTTCCTGCTGGGTAATAGGGGATCGTGAATTTGTACTATCCGTAATGGAAAAACATAAGCGACGGTTGAGGGCAAGAGGTGTTTTGCGTAAGAAGTGGTCTATTGAAGATGTTTTCAAATACCTTGCCCGGGAATATAAGGTTGCAGCAGTTGATTTGGAAAAGCGGAGTCGTTTAACGGAAGTATCGGCGTGCAGACAGAGATGTGCCTTTATTTGCTGCCGTATACTTGGCTATAAAATATCTGAAGTTGCAGAATATATGAAAATAAGCGGCCCGGCAGTTTCATGGGCAATAAATAAAGGTAAGGATATTGTGAGTAAGAAAGATATTGTGAAATTTAATAATTTACCTCCGGGGTAAAACATTATCTTCCTCATGTGTGTAGAACCCATATATACATTCAGTTTTGCTCTCATCAATATATATATGTGTATACCTGAAAATTGCATGCCGGGAGATATCTGTCCGGTGCTGTTGTGGAACGACTATAACACGTACACGCAGTATGTTAAAAACCGTTCAGGTGTTTAAAAACAGAAACCCCGTTGCAAGCAGCTGTTGCTTCAACAGGGTTTCATCCCTTTACAAAAAAGCCTTAATGAGTAGCATAGCAACTCTTTTTATATATAAACCGGCAGCGCCGGCTTATATCTTTTTTACTTCATGATAAAACACCGTTACATACAGTGCAGATAATTATCCACCAGATGTTTTATCTCATCCTGCCGGCGATATAACCGCTCGCTCAATTCAATGTCGTGATACGATTTGAGTTTCTTTATCACGTTGTCAAGTGTTCCGGCGGGAAAGACATTGTTTTTTTCGAAGAATTCCCGTTTTTCCTGCAGGTGGTCGGCCGATTCCCAGCATGACGTGGGAAGGTGTTCGAGGTTGTCCAGTTGCGCCTTGTGCTCCTTCTGAAAAATGTTCACATCAACATACAGTTTTTCCGCAATCTCCAGCGCATTATCCATTTCCAGACCATGCTGCACAGCAACAACGAGACCGGCAAGGAGCAGATAGATATCGGCAGAGCCGTCAGGTGCCCTGAACTCGAAGGTCTGTCTGCCGGGAATTTCCGGAGGCTCGCTCTTGTCCTGTGGATTGGCATCTGTAATCATTTTTGCTTTTGTAATCCATCCCAGCGGCACCCGTACCAGCACGGAACGGTTCCGGTCGCCCCAGCAGATATTTGTCGGGGCCTCCTGATGAGGAACCAGCCGCAGATATGACGTCGGGATTGTGTTGCCAAATGCGGTCAGCGGGGATGCGAGATCAAGTACCCCTGCAATTGCTTTCCGGGCCGTGTCGGTTAACCCGTTCTCACCGGCCATCACATTAACGCCGTCTTTCTCAAGCAGCATGTGAATATGCAGCCCGTTGCCCGCTTTGCCGATTGTAATCTTTGGCGCGAAACTGATATTGACACCGTTTTTTCTGCCCAGCATTCTCAATATCCATTTTGCCACCACCATCTGGTCCGCCGCATCTTCAACATCAACGGGGAGAAATTCTATTTCGTTCTGCTCAAAACTGCCGTACTCATTGGTAAAATTACCGACTTCAGAATGGGCATATTTCACCAGGCCGCCGCATTCCGATATATACCGTAGCGCCTCTTTCCTGAACACACACCACTTGGTAAACGGCGGCGCTTCGTGGTATCCGCGCTGATCCTGAATCGGATATAAGTTCTCCCGCCCGTTTTTTTCGGTAATGACATAGTATTCAAGCTCACCGAGGGCTTTGAAGGTCAGGCCTGTTGCCTGTTTAAATTCGTTATTTGCTTTTCGAAGAATATTCTCAGGCGCGCTCTCCAGGGGGTTCCCCGCATTATCGTAAAACGCACACAGAATATCCAGAGTCGGGATTTCAGCGAAAGGGTTTACGAACGCTGTTTTATAGCGGGGAATGACATACAGATCAGATGAGCCGGCATCAACATATGAAAACAGACTTGAACCGTCCACCCTTTCTCCGATAGTGAGTATTTCTTCAAGATGCTTCCTGCTGTTGATGGAAAAGTTCAACTGTTTCAGTTTCCCATCTTCGGCGATATACCGGAAATTTAACATAGTGATATCGTTGTTTTCGATAAAGTTGACGATATCGTCGCGGGTGAATTCTGATGCAGGCTTTTTGAGGTATTGTACCAGTCTGTTGGAATTTAATTTTATTTCACGATCCATACAACACAGCTCCTTGGGTTATTTATTTAATAGTTAGCCGTTAAGTATCTCTTCAACATTTTTTTTGTCAACATCAAGTATATAGTCAATACCGCTGACAGTGGAAGCTTCACGGGTAAGCGATGCAATATCGTCCCGGGTGATGTATTCCAGTGTAAACTTTCTGTTGCCGGCCATAAGCTGGCGAAGTCCCTGGGCAAGTCTTTCATAGTAGGTATACAACCCGAGTGCACCGGTTGGAATTTTCTCGAATGCATCATCACCGAGTTCTTTCCGTAGCTCACTGGCAGTAACAAATATCTCATCCTTTGATGTGCCGAACCGTTCGACATAGACCGGTATCTGGTGTTCGTCAATAGTGCGGCCGATGGTTTTGCCCACCATAGCTGCGGCAATGGGCGCACGTGCCATACCGACAAGTTTTACAAACGGGGCGCCCATTGCAAGGCCTTTGAATATCTGATCCTCGAAAGTAAATCCGCCCGCTACGGCAAGCGGCGGTACATATCTTCCTTTTTCGTCGAGTTGCTTGGCATAACGATACAGCAGGGAGTGCAGTTCTACAGGTGGCACTCCCCATTCGTTCATCATACGCCATGGGCTCATGCCGGTACCGCCGCCGGCACCGTCGACTGTGAGAAGATCGATGTTATATTTTGAGGCAAAGACAACGGCCCGTGCCAGATCCGCTGGCCGGTAGGCTCCGGTTTTCAGAAAGACATACCTGGCGCCTGCCGCGCGAAGCTCTTCGACCCGCTTTGCAAATGATTCTTCAGTAACCATACCGACCCGTGAGTGGCGCTCAAACTCTTTAAACGCTCCCTTTTCGAATGCCTTAATGACATTCGGGTCAGTCGGATTGGGCAGGACAATGTACCCGCGCTCATACAGCATCTGGGCCTTCTTCAGGTTGCGGATTTTTACTTCACCCCCGATATCCTTTGCACCCTGTCCCCATTTCAATTCGACACATTCAACACCGAGTTTCTCAATTGCATATTCCTGTGTCCCGAGTCTGGTATCTTCGATATTGGCCTGTACCACAATAGCGCCAAAGCCGTCACGCTGGTAGTCTTTGAACAGGGACACCCGCCGCTTGAGATCAACCGTATCGACCACCCTGCCGTTTTTAATCACCGATTCGGGATCCATACCCACAACATTTTCACCGATAGTCAGGCCGGTGCCGGCAAGTGCTGCTCCGATTGCCAGTCCTTCCCAGTTGTTTTTTGCAATGTCGGTGGACCCGATACCCGGTATTATCCAGGGAAGTTTGAACTTGATGCCCTTGTCGTGCCCGAAAGCCACGGAAAGATCAACAGCCGGAAAGATAGCTTTATCGCTGTCAGCCTCGACACCGTGTGCGCCGACCGCGGTTCCCATTATATTAAAATGCGAGTAGTCAACAGGGTAGGTCTTCTCCGCAGCCGTTGTAATTACACCGAAAGGCTGAGGGTATATAACTTCATGTCCGCGGTATGCAGACTTCCCGATTTCACACATGCCGATACAGCCGTCAACACAGGTAACGCACATGCCTGAAGACGGAGTGACTGAACCTTCAGTTCTGTTCTTTGTCAAAGTCGCCGCAGAAGAATTTACTCTTGAAAAAGACATTGCATTTCCTCCTTGTATAGTGTTATTTCTCTTTTTTCTCAATTTCACAGGCCACGCAGGGATCCATATAGCACATCATGTCATCAAATTGTTCTTTTTCCACGCAGGGCGGGCTCAGGTTTGCACACCCGCCGCAGATTGCCTTCTCCGGTTCCGTATAGGTGCACCGTAACTGGCAGGCAGGGCAGACATACATACACCCGCCGCATAACCGGCATACATCCGATTTGATATCAAAAGGGGTGCCGATGCTGCGATTCTCTCCTCTGCTCCTGAAACCGATAGCCTTGGCCATCATCTGCTCTTCGCACATTCTGACACACAGCCCGCACAGGATACAATCCTCATACTCCTGCTTGAAACGCTGCTGCCGCACCTCATATTTGGCGGCAAGATCCTGAATGGTCTTTGATTGCGGACACGATGCCAGGAGAAGCTCGAGAATCATTTTTCTGGCTTTAATCACCCGGGATGAGGCGGTGCGAACCTGTAATCCTTCCTCTGCAGGGTAGGTACAGGATGAAACCAGTTTTGCCTGCGGCCCATCGCCGATTTCGACAACACATAATCTGCAGGCGCCATAGGGCGACAATCCTTCCATGTAACAAAGGGTCGGTATCGGAAAGCCCAGAAAACGCGCCGCTTCAAGAAGCGTTGTTCCTTCCTCCACCGAAACCTGTAATCCATTAATCGTAAGCGTTATCATTGTTCCTGTTCCTCTGGTATATACATGTGAAAGCTCTATGTTACCGATACGGCGTCAAATTTACAGACACTAATACAGGCGCCGCACTTGATACAGTTATCTTCATCAATAACGTGTTTTTCTTTTTTCTTACCGCTGATAGCGTTCTGTGGACAGGCTTTTATACACAGGCCGCATCCTTTACAGTTGTCATTGATACGATAGTGTATGAGATCTTTGCAGACACCGGCGGGGCATTGTTTTTTGTCAATATGGGTCTTGTACTCATCACGGAAGTATCGCAGTGTTGACAATACCGGATTCGGTGCAGTCTGGCCAAGACCGCACATGGTGGTGTCTTTAATCACGTGTGCCAGTCCTTCAAGCAGATCCAGCTGTTCCTTTTCCCCTCTTCCGTGGGTAAAATCATCAAGAATCTCAAAGAGCCGCTGGTTTCCTTTACGGCAGGTGAAGCATTTCCCGCAGGACTCATCTTTAAGAAAGTTGGTAAAGTATTTGGCCACATCAACCATACAGGTACTTTCATCCATGACAATCATGCCGCCGGAACCCATGATAGAGCCGACCTTTGCCAGACTGTCATAGCTGATAGGTGTGTCAAACAACTCAGTTGGAATGCATCCGCCGGACGGGCCGCCGGTCTGTACCGCCTTAATGTTTTTTTTCCCTGAAGGCCCGCCACCGATATCGTACACTATCTCCTTAATCGATATACCCATAGGCACTTCAACCAGACCGGTATATTTTACCTTGCCGACAAGAGAAAATATTTTGGTCCCGGCATTGTTCCTGACACCCACTTTTTTAAATTTCTTTGCACCATCTCCGATAATAACCGGGATATTAGCCCAGGTTTCCACATTGTTGATTGCCGTGGGCTTGCCCTGGATACCTTTCTGTATCGGAAACGGCGGTCGCTGACGGGGTTCGCCCATTTTCCCCTCGATTGAATGAATCAGCGCTGTCTCCTCACCGCAGACAAAGGCGCCCGCACCCTTTACTATATCGATGTCAAATGAAAAACCCGTATCGAGGATATTCGTACCGAGAAACCCGAGCTCCCGGGCCTGGCGAAGTGCGATAATGAAGTGTTTTATAGCAAGCGGATACTCCTTGCGGACATAGATCACTCCCTGCGTCGCACCGGTTGCGTAAGCCCCGATAAGCATGCCTTCAATTATACTGTGAGGATTTCCCTCGAGGACACTTCGATCCATATACGCACCGGGATCCCCTTCATCAGCGTTGCACACCAGGTATTTGCCGGATCCGTTCTTCTGGTTCGCCAGCAGGTCCCATTTTATTCCCGTAGGAAAACCGGCACCGCCTCTTCCCCTGAGGCCAGAGTCCTTTATTTCTGTAATGACCCGTGACGGTTCGCCCTGTTCGAGGGTATCTACCAGAGAGCGATAACCGCCGTTTTCAATATAGTTGTAAATCCTTATGGGATCGATTTTTTCGTTTTTTGCGAGTATGGTTCGTACCTGTTTCTTAAAAAACGGGATGTCATCCTGTTTCTCATAGCGTGTTCCCGTTTCGGAATCAACAAAGAGCAATTCTTCCAGTACATCGCCCGTCTTTACCGATTCAACAACCTTTGCCATGTCTTCCGGAGTAACCTTCGGATAAAAGATGCGTGACGGCTCAATTAACACTGAGGGCTCCATTTCACAAAAACCGTGACACCCGGTAATCCGCAAACAGATTTTTTCCGATAGCTTTTTTGATAAAATCTCCCGCTTGGCCACCCGTATCAGGTCGTTTGCACCGCTGGCCTGGCCGCAGGTGCCTGCTGAGATAACAATGGTGGGCGGTTTCTCCTGCGATGTCGTTATAATGTCACAGAGCGAGTTAAAGTTATTCGTAGAAGTCAGTTTCTCCATCAATCAGTCTCCTTAACAGGTATTTCCTGCAGCGCTTTGGTTTTTATTCCTTTCAATCAGATGTTCACCCCTTCAAGGTCCAGCATATGCCATTTACATCCATACCGCGAGCAGATATGCAGCATACCACCGCCGCTTCGGACAATCATTGGTATCATAGGTGCACCGCATTCCGTGCAGATGGAAGTTGATTTCAATTCTCCGTGGCAGTGTGGACAGAACAGGTTTACTATGGTATGCTCCGGCACCGGATACTCTGAAGAGGTTGTAAAGCTGCCATAAAGGCTTGATAATCTTAGCCACCCGTGCTTTCGTTCAAATGCCATGGTGACTTTGATCGACGGCCTGCCGTCAATGGCAACGCTGTCATCCATTAAACTGTGATTACATCGTGCGCAGTTAACCTCAATGGGAAAAATGGTACCGTTCTTCTTTGCATCCGCCGTGTCAAGACCGTTTTTGGCTTTTTCAAGAATCCTTGCAACGTCAACAACGCGCACATTGGTGAAATAGCAGCCATCAACCATGACAATCGGTCCGAGTGCACAGGCGCCCAGGCAGGCAACCGTTTCGAGGGTAAATTCATTATCCGGTGTGGTGTTCCCCGCCTTAATCTGTAACTGCCGCTCAAACTCATTAGCGATATCAATCCCTCCCCGTACATGGCAGGCGGTACCGAGACAGACTGAGATACAGTGTTTGCCCCGTGGTTTCAGACTGAACGACTTATAAAAAGTGGCGACACCATAGATATCAACCAGCGATCGACCGGTCTTTTCCGCAACGGCTCTTAATGCTTTTTCCGGAAGATACCCGTAATCCGCCTGAATGTCTTCGAGTATCGATATCAGCCCATTATTGCTACCGTTATTTTTGTTGATTATTTCAGAAACCTTCTCCATCACCATACATTACCCCCAGTGAAAAGAAACAGGTACTACCAGGCATTTCTTTATTGATATTCCTCACAGTGCCATACCCCGCCGGGCTGTCCGGCTGATTTACATGAGGAATTGTGTTCACAGTTAATACATAAACCCTGCAATGCATCGTTATATTCGGTAATAACAGATTGTTTCTCGTACGGATTTTCTTTCAATGATTCAATGGGATCCCTTTGCAGATCGGGTGTCAGAATATCATACTCCTCGCAGCAGATAACGGGGTCTTGAGCCGTTGCCAGAAAAGTACAGTGCTCTTTATGCATACAATTGACACAAAGCCCGGTAACTTCTTTTTGCAGAGTCATAACGCGCTCCTTTTTTAATACTGTTTAACGTATGAGGCGTATGCTAAACATAAGGCATTGTTAAGAATTGCAAGTAGTATGCCATGCGGTCTGTCTATGTAGATTTATTACAGTGAGGATGATGAAATTCAGGATTGATTAATAAGTGGGATAGATAATTGGTTCGTGTTAACGATTGTCAAGATAATCGTCATTCCCGCATGCTTTGGGCGGGAATCTATCCTTCTGAATGTCTGAAAAACCGGATTCCGGCTTAAGTGCATGCCGGAATGACATTAATAATATTCTGTTTATAACAGTAACTAATTGATATTTAAACCTGACTGAACGCAGCCATTAAAACCATAAAAAGGCGGGGAAATATGAACCGGTGGGGTATTTTTCCCCGGTGTTAGCCGTTGATATTATACCGTTTCATTTTTTCGCGGAGTGTCTTTCTGTCAATCTGAAGTATTTCGGATGCACGGGTCTTGTTGCCGCCGACATTTGCCAGCACATTACGGATATGTTCAGCCTCAACTTCAGCCAGCGACCGGTTCAGTCCCGAACCTCTCAGCGCGGAAAAACGCATCAGCGAAGGAAGGTCGGGAACGTCGACTATTTCATCATCATTCATGAGAATAATGCGCTGTACAACGTTTTCAAGTTCTCTCACGTTTCCCGGCCAGTGATAATTTTTCAGTACCTCCATGGCGGTTCTGGAAAAACGGGGAGAGGGCTTGCCCAGTTCTTCAGAATATTTCGAGGCGAAATGGTCAACCAGCAGCAGTACATCCTTACCCCGGTCCCGCAGTGGCGGCATTTCGATGGTGATAACGTTTATTCTGAAGTAGAGGTCTTCTCTGAACACCCCTTTGGCTATAAGAGTTTTTAAATCCTTGTTGGTCGCTGCAATAATACGTACATCTATTGTGCGGGAGTTCTTTCCTCCTATCATTCTTATCTCTTTGTCCTGAAGCACTCTCAGGAGTTTCACCTGCATATTTAAACTTGTTTCCCCTATTTCATCAAGGAAAATGGTGCCGCCATCGGCAGTTTGAAAAAAGCCGGCACGTGTTTCATGCGCTCCGGTAAAAGAGCCTTTCATATAGCCGAACAACTCACTTTCCAGCAGTGTCTCCGGTATGCCGCCGCAGTTGACCGGAATGAACGGTGCAGAGGCCCTTTTACTGCTGTAATGAATAGCCCGTGCCACAAGCTCTTTACCGGTACCGCTTTCACCGGTTATCAGTGTTGTTGCGGAAACGGAAGCTGCTTTTTCCACGGCCTTGAAAACTTTTTTAATAGCCGAAGATTCTCCGATTAATCCGTGAACCGGGGAATAGTCTTCGGAGGACTTGCCGCCGGTATCCAGATTGTATTTTCTTTTATCAAGTGCCCGTTGTACTGCGGTATACAGCTCTTTATCGGTAAAGGGTTTGGGAAGGTATTCGTCGGCACCGGCCTTAACCGATTCTATTGCTCCATGTATAGTCGGATAGCCTGTTATTGCAATTATTTCCATGTCTTTGTAGTTGTCCCGGATATGCTTGATAAGGTCAATACCGCTGACCTTAGGCATTTTTATATCGGTGATAACAAGCTCTACCGGTGTTGCCTCGAGAAATTTAATTGCATCGTACACGTTATGTGCAGTAAAGACCGTATACCCTGCCCCGGTAAGATTCCTTTGAATTACCTCCAATGTAGCTTTAATATCATCAACGACAAGAATTTTTCCCTTTCTTCCTGACTCATTTTTCATGTTATAAAGCCATTCCTTTTGTTTTATTCCCCTGAAGAAACAGGTAATTTTATTTGAAAGCAGGTGCCAACGTTCTCTTTGCTTATAACATCAATCATTCCCCCATGAGAAGTAATAATACCATGAACGACCGCTAAACCGATACCGGTACCTTCATTTATATCTTTCGTTGTAAAGAACGGCAGGAATATTTGTTCCAATACCTCATTGCTCATTCCAATACCGGTATCCTCAACATTAATTACTGCATACCCGTTAATTTCTTCCGTTCTGACGGTTAGTATTCCTCCATTCGGCATAGCCTGAATCGCATTAACAATTAAATTAACAAGAACTTGATTTATCTGACCCGGATCTGCTGTGATGCTCGGAAGATCCGGCGAGAGAATGGTCTTTAGTTCAATACCCTCCTTTTCTAACCTGCCTTCAAATAAACCTAGAC
>Ga0190359_1002716_pt1 | contig 10468 bp, 4 predicted proteins | sample 48721823_MG_FD_161269 | JGI IMG/M metagenome (GOLD analysis project Ga0190359, IMG submission 161269) | Hydrothermal vent microbial mat bacterial communities from Southern Trench, Guaymas Basin, Mexico - 4872-18-2-3_MG | ecosystem: Environmental > Aquatic > Marine > Hydrothermal vents > Microbial...
TGACCGGCCTCAACATTGCTTCCGACGACGTCCGGGGAGAAGGGAATATCCAACCTGCCCGGGATGTTTAGCTGGTGAGTCCACCAAAGGCTCCCCTCCCCCCGGCGGGGAAGCCGGCCTGGTTTGCCCGCCGGGGGCTCCCCTCCCCCGGATTTCCCACCCCGGCTGCAATCTCCGCGTCGCTGCTGCGAAAATGGTCCTCGACGTAGTTGCACTACGACTGCGGCCATTTTCTTGCATCTCCTTGATCTTGCTGGCCGATCTGGGAAATCCGCCAGTCCCGGGGGGGGAGATTCTGGCCTCCTTTCCCGTCTTGTTTACCGGGGACATTCGTGCTAGGGATCCCGCCTGACAATCGGATCACCGGATTAACCACCAGGCAAATCACCAGGAAGGTTCGTGGCGTGAACAGCGTTTTCGAAGTTGGGGCCTTATCACTACCCAGGGATCCCGGGTGTCATCACGATGACGCCCCGGGGGGAAAGGAGATGAAGATGAGAAGCAGCAGATGGAATGTACTGGTATCCGCGGCAGCTGCATGCCTACTGCTTTCCGGCTGCCAGCAAGGCGCCGACCAGCCGCCGGCGCCGGCCCAGGCCCGGCAGGCCCTGCAGCCGGGCAGTAGCCATACCTCTTCCCGGGTGGTCCCCTCCCACCCGGCTGCCTCGCGGCGCAGCTTGCGCCCGGCCAAGCAACTGTCCGGCAGGCTACCCTACCAGCCGGGCGTGCTGCTGGTGAAGTTCCGCGAGTCCTACGCCGAGCAGGTGGACCAGGCGCTGGCCGGGCAGCTGGGCCTGACCCTGGGCTACCGTAGTCGTATCGGCATACACGTCATGCGCCTGGCCCGGGCCGAGACGGTGCCGCAGGCGGCCGCCCGGGTCAGCAAGGATCCGCGGGTGGTCTACGCCGAACCCAACTACCGCATCCGCCTGTCGCGGGTGCCCGACGATCCTCGCTACCCGGAGAAATGGGGCCTCGACAACACCGGCCAGACCGGGGGTACCGCCGACGCCGACATCGATGCCCCCGAGGCCTGGGACATCTCGGTGGGCTCCTCCAGCGTGGTGGTGGCGGTGCTCGACACCGGCGTGGACTATACCCACCCCGATCTCGCCGACAACATGTGGATCAACGAGGACGAGATCCCCGGCAACGGCGTCGACGACGACGGCAACGGCTACATCGACGACGTGCGCGGCTGGAACTTCGAGTCCGAGACCAACGACCCGTCCGACTGGTACGGCCACGGCACACACTGCTCGGGCATCATCGGCGCCACCGGCAACAACACCCTGGGCGTGGTGGGTGTCAACTGGCAGGTGAAGATCATGCCCCTGATGATCATCGGCCAGCAGTCGCTGGAGGGCTTCGTCCTCGACGCCGCCGAGGGCGTGCACTACGCCGTCGACAACGGCGCCGACGTCATGTCCTGCTCCTGGTGGACGGTGGAGTACTACAGCCAGACGCTGGAAGACGCCTTCGGCTACGCCGACCAGAACGGGGTCATCACCGCGGCCGCGGCCGGCAACGACACCAGCGACGTCGAAACCCAGAAGGAAGTCTGGCCCTGCGAGTGGACTTTCCCCAGCATCATCTGCGTGGCCGCCACCGATCACAACGACAACATCGCCTACTTCTCCAACTGGGGTGCGGTCTCGGTGGACGTGGGTGCCCCCGGCGACAACATCCTCTCCACCACCCCCGGTTCCAACTACGAGCTCATGTCCGGCACCTCCATGGCCACCCCCTACACCGCCGGCGTGGTGGCGCTGATTCGCTCCATCCGCCCCGACCTCACCACCGCCGAGCTCAAGCAGTACTTGTTCTCCACCGTCGATCCCCTGACCGACCTGCAGGGTATCACCACCACCGGCGGGCGCATCAACGCCGGCCGGGTAATGGCCGCCGTCTCCGGGGTACCGCTGCCGCCGGTGGCCATGGCCGGGTCCGACCGCAACGTGCTCACCGGCTCGACGGTGATTCTCGACGGTACCGGCTCGTCAGATCCCAACCAGGATCCCATCACCTACGCCTGGACTTTTTACCCGCCCAGCACTTCCTCGGCCACTCTCGACGATCCCACCAGCCCCACCCCGCGCTTCCTGGCCGACATGTGCGGCGACTTCTCCGCCCAGCTGGTGGTCACCGACGACGGCGGGCTCGAATCCCAGCCCGACAGCGTGACCATCCACGTCAACAACTACAACGAGCTGCTGCCGCCCATCGAAACCGAGCATCCCTACGACAACAACTCCGACCTCACCTGGACCATCACCCAGCCGGGAGCGGCGGTCATCGGCCTGCACTTCGCCTCCTTCGACACCGAGCCGGGGTGGGACTTCGTCTACATCCTCGACGGCAACGATACCGAGTGGGCGGTCTACGACGGTGACCTGGGCGAGTTCTCGACGGTCCTGGTAAACGGTGACACCATCAAGGTACACTTCACCTCGGATGGTTCGGTCAACCGCGACGGCTTCGTCATCGACGGCTACTGGTGGTGCGGCACCGGCCAGTGCCCGGCCGGGCGCGGCGACTGCGACGACGATCCGTCCAACGGCTGCGAGACGGTCACCGACGACGACGTCGACAACTGCGGCTGGTGCGGCCACCGCTGCTTCTTCGCCAACGCCGACTACAGCTGCTCGGGTGGCATCTGCCAGTTCGACGGCTGCCAGGCCGGCTGGACCGACTGCGACGGCGATCCCAACACCGGCTGCGAGGCCGACCTGCTGGCCGATCCCGACAACTGCGGCACCTGCGGAAACATCTGCGGCCCCTACGACAACGCCACCCCGGGATGCGACAACGGCAACTGCGCCATCGGCGGCTGCGACGAGGGCTGGGACGACTGCGACGGTGACCTCGACAACGGCTGCGAAATGGACGTCAGCTCCGATGCCAGCAACTGCGGTGCCTGCGACAACGTCTGCAACCTGGACCACACCACCGACGTCATGTGCGTGGACGGTGTCTGCACCCCGGGAAGCTGCACCGAGGATGTCGAAAGCATCGATTCCCCGCACCCCTATCCCAGCCCCTACGACAACACCTGGACCATCACCAAGACCGGGGCCACCACGGTGTCGGTGCACTTTTCCCTGTTCGACACCGAGCCCGGCTGGGACTACGTCTACATCATGGACGGCGCCGACAACGTCTACGACACCCTGACGGGCTCGCTGGAACCCTTCTGGTCGGTGAGCGTACCCGGAGACACCATCAAGGTGCGCCTGGTGGCCGATAACGTCTACAATGCCCAGGGAATAACCATCGATGCCTCCCGTTACTGCCTGAGCGGCTGCGAGGCCGACTGGGGCAACTGCGACGGTGACCCGGCCAACGGCTGCGAGACCGACCTGCTCAGCGATCTCGAGCACTGCGGCGGCTGCAACCAGCCCTGCGGTGCCCCCGGTACCGACAGCCAGTGCGACAACGGCACCTGCAACGCCAGCGACACCTGCCTGACCGGCTTCGCCGACTGCAACACCAACCCGGCCGACGGCTGCGAGGTCAACCTCAACGACGACATCAACAACTGCGGCAGTTGCGGCACCGTCTGCGCCTTCGATCACGCCGCCGACGCCTGCGTGGACGGCAACTGCACCCTGGGCGAGTGCGACGGCGGTTGGGCCGACTGCAACCTCGATGACAGCGACGGCTGCGAGTCCGAAGTGGCCTACGATGTCGACAACTGCGGCGCCTGCGGCAACGCGTGCAACCTGCCCAACGTGTCCGACTCCTACTGCTACCAGGGCGTGTGCCAGATAAACTCCTGCGACAATGGCTGGAGCGACTGCGACGGCGTGCCCGGCAACGGCTGCGAGGCCGACGTGGACACCGACGTCGCCAACTGCGGCTCCTGCGGCAACGCCTGCCAGTACGACAACGCCACCCCGGAATGCGTGGGCGGCAACTGCCAGATGGGCGCTTGCACCGGAGGCCATGCCGACTGCAACACGGACGACAGCGACGGCTGCGAGGCCGACATCTGGGGTGACCCGAACAACTGCGGCGACTGCACCACCACCTGCGGGCCCTACGATCACGCCCTGGCCATCTGCGCCGACGGCACCTGCCGCATGGCCTGCGACGAGAACTGGGGCGACTGCAACGCCTCCAACACCGACGGCTGCGAGACCGACCTGCTGGGTGATCCCGCCCACTGCGGTGCCTGCGGCCACGTCTGCCGGTTCGACAACGCCACCGGTCAGTGCCAGGCGGGCAGTTGTCTCATGGGCGCCTGCGACAACGGCTTTGCCGACTGCAACAACCACCCGGTGGACGGCTGCGAGGTAGACCTGCAAACCGACGCCGCCCACTGCGGCGCCTGCGACAACGCCTGCAGCTACTCCCACGGCAGCGGTGCCTGCGTGGCCGGCAGCTGCGCCCTCGACTCCTGCGAAAGCGGCTGGGGTGACTGCAACAGCGACGACAGCGACGGCTGCGAGGCCCAGCTCAACATCGATCCGGCCAACTGCGGCGCCTGCGGCCAGGTTTGCACTTTGCCCGGGGTGGCGGAAAACGGCTGCGTGGACGGTTCCTGCACCGTGGTCAGCTGCAACCCGGGACTGGACAACTGCAACGGTGACGCCGCCGACGGCTGCGAGGTGGACCTGAACAGCGACGTCGACAACTGCGGCAGCTGCGGCAATGCCTGCAGCTTCGCCCATGCCTCGGCGGTGTGCAACCAGGGATCTTGCGTCCTGGCCACCTGCGATGACAACTTCGCCGACTGCAACAGCGACGACAGCGACGGCTGCGAGACCGACCTGACCACCTCCGAAAACTGCGGTGCCTGTGGAAAAGCCTGTACCGCCCCGGCGGTGTGCGTGCAGGCCGGGGGAGACTGGTTCTGCGGGGCCGGCTGTGCCGACGACGACGGTGACGGCTACGCCGACGCCAGCTGCGGCGGCAACGACTGCGACGATGACGACGCCGCCGTCAACCCGGCGGCCACGGAAACCTGCAACGGCGCCGATGACGATTGCGACGGCACCATCGACAACGGCTTCGATGCCGACGGCGACGGGGTGACCACCTGCGCCCAGCCGGCCGACTGCGACGACAACGACGCTGCCACCTACCCGGGAGCACCGGAGAATTGCACCGACGGCAAGGACAACGATTGTGACGGCACCGCCGACAACGGCACCGACGCCGACGGTGACGGCGTGCGTACTTGCGGTGAGATGATCGACTGCAATGACTCCGACGCCTCCAGCTATCCGGGAGCCGAGGAAATCTGCGACGACGGTATCGATAACAACTGCGACGGCATCGTCGACAACTGCCCCGGAGGCTGCGGCTGCGCCTCGGGCCGGGGGCAGGGTTCGGCCGGCCTGCTGGCCCTGCTGCTGGGACTGGTGCTGCTGCGCCGGCGGCGCTCCTGAGCCGGAACTCCTGGCCACTTCCACCGGAGGCGCTCTCGTCCAGGGCACCTCCGGTTTTTTTTCACAACTGCTTGAATACCCGGGCCAGGGGATGCCCGGGGGCCTGCAGGTCGAGATCGTTGAAATGCCCGTAGGGGGTCTCCACCACCTGGTAGCCGGCCTGTTCCAGTCTCACCCGGGCACGGTCGAACAGCCCGCGGGTGAAGTCGGCATCGGCCTTGTCTTCGCCCAGGTGGGTAAACGAGTGCAGCACCAGGGTCTTGGTCTCCCACTTGCCGGCCAGCCACTTCATGTTCTTCACCAGCTTGGTCTCCACCTTGCCGGCGTTCTGCTCATCGGCGGGCTCGGCATGGATGAAGGCCACCACGGCATTGTCAACGCCGCCCGGCCGTCCCGGGGAAACCTCTTCGAGGGTCTTGCGCGTGGGAGTCCAGCCAAAACGCGAGCAGTACCATAGTAGCAATCTCAAGTCTGCCTCCTCCTGGTTCCTCGAACCATTCGCGGCCGGGCCCGGCCTCTCGTCACCAGGACCAGAAGCGGGATCACCAGCGCCGGCCACGGCGACGATCCCGCCCCCGGTCCGCCGCAGCCACAGCCTCCCTCGACCACGGAGTCCGTGTCCGAGGCATCGGGTACGATGTCCGCCCCCGCATCGGCTTGTACATCCGCCTCCGCGTCCGCTTCCCCATCCGCCCCCGCATCCGGTCCCGGGTCCATCCCGCCGTCTGCCCCCGCATCAACTCCGCCGTCGCCGCCGTCTTCCGGGCCCACGCCGGGGTACAGAATCACGTAATCCCCATCGGCCTCCCAGTACACCGGCCCACCGTTGAGGGTGACCACCTTGGCAGCAGGGGCCAGTATCCTTACGGAATCCCCCTGCGGGTCGCCGCTCACCAGCAGGGAGTCGCCCTCGCGGTCGGCCCGCAGCTGCGGCAACCAGTCGCTGCCCTCCAGCAGCATCTGTTGCGGGCCGGCGAACTGGCTCCCCTCCGCCACCGCCAGCACCAGGGGCATACCCCCACCGTCCCGCCGTGCGTAGCACAGCAACCCGTCACACGACCAGCCCGCCGCCCGGCGGACCATGCCGGCCTCCCCCGCACCCACCAGCATGATGAAATCGCTCCACTCGGCGGCCCGTACGGAAAACGCCCGGGCCTCGTCCTCGACCGGAGCCTCCACATCGAGCGCCTCGAAACCTTCCGCCTGGCGCTGGACACCGTGCGGTTCCAACAGCGATACGAAGGTCGTGGCGCTCGAGTGGCGGCGAGCCATGGCGAAAGGTACCGGAACGGTCAGGTCCGGGCCCAGGCCCTGCCCCACCACCAGGGTGGTGCCGGCAGCGGGAAGCATCTGCCAGGTGAGCGCCAGGTAGGGACGCTCGAAGTCTTCCACCACCGTCTCCCCCGCTCCGGGATAAGCGAGAACGATGTCGTCGACGAACAGGTCTCCGGCAGTGGTTCCGCCCGCCTGCGAATGCAGCGCCACCACCACCGCGCTCACCGGCGTGTCCACCACTCCGTCATCGTTGCCCAGGTAATGGCTCCACCCCTCGATTCCCGTGGCACTCACCTCGCGCCAGCCGTTCCAGTCGATGAGTCCGATGGTGGTCACGAACCTCTCCCCGGTCGCATCCATGATCCGCAAACGCAGCTGGTGACCGCTGCCGTCACCGAACACGCTCATGCGCAATTCGCCGGGAACCTCATCGACTGCCGGGGGCTTCTCGGTGGAGTAGAGGATGTAACCCTCGGCGGCGCCGAAATCGTAGTGCAACCGGCCCGAGCCGCTGCCCGTGGCCGCCTGCTGGCGAGTGAGGGTGAAGCCGGCCACGATGCCGGCGGTGCTGGCCCAGGCGCTTCCGTAGGACGGTTCTTCTTCACCTTCCAGGTCGAACGTCACCGCGAAACCGTCATCTGCCGGCGCCGACCGGCAGTTGCTCAGATGCTGGTAGCCGTCGTGATCGGGGAAGGCATGGTAGGCGGACAGGTCGACATCCACCGTGGCGACTCCCGGACAGTGGTAGACCAGGTCGATCCAGTGGCTGGACCCATCCAGGGCCTCGACCTGGAAGACGTCCAGGGCGTAATCGGGCGTCAAGGCCATGGTGCGCAGGAGCCGTGCCTTGTCCGGATATGCCGGGCCGGCGTCGGCGCGCGCGAACCCCACACCGGGAAGCAACACCGCCCGGAGCAGGGAACCGGCAGCCTCGGCCTGGGAAGTCTCGTCTACCACCACCGTGTTGTGGGCCACGGTAACCTTGTCCCAAGATGTGTGCGTGGGCGCGGCGTACGACTGGGTGCCCGGATCCAGGCCCAGCACCTCGCCCCTGGCGAAATACACGAAGCCGAGCTTGTCGTAGTGTCCGTGCCATCCCCCGTGAGGACCGTAATCGAGAGCCAGGTAGTGGGCCTCGTCGCCGCCGCCCGCCCTGAGCACCACGTAGCCGGCATCGGGAAACACCAGGCTGCCCAGGGCCCGGTTCGTGACCGCCGGCACCTGCTCGAGACCCCAGAAGAGCGCCTCGCGACCGCGGTTGGCATCCTGCAACGGCACCGCCAGCTCCGCCTCCCGGTAGCGGGCGTAGGCCACCTCGTACATGCCGTGCTTGCCGGACAGGTCCAGGCGGCGGCTGTCGTTGAAGGGCGGCAGGGTGAGGTCGGGCATGGAGAAACGCACCGCGCAGCCGAACATGTCATGCAGGGCCTGCCGGGAAAACAGGTCCAGGCCGGCCAGCTCGGCCATCAGCGCCGTCTGCATCAGCGGATCCAGGGCGAAGAAGTGATAACCCCAGGAACCCTCGTACCAGAAGCCGTCCGCGGTGACACTGTTGCGCATCTGGAAGTCGAACCCGCTGGGACCGTACAGGGCGTCGGCGGTCAAGCGGGCGTCCTGCAACCCGAAGCCCACGGCGGCCACGGCGGCGTTGTGCCAGCTCTGCCAGTTGCTGGCACCGGCGTCGTTGCGCCTGATCACCTCCACCGCCGCGCGCAGCAGGTCCTGCTCGATGTGCCGGCGCTCGGCATCGCCCAGGGCCGGGCTGTCCGCTATCAGGTCGTACCCCCAGGCCAGGGGAATCAACCAGGACGACTCGTCCAGGGTCTGGGCGGTGGCCCGGGCACCCGAACTCGCCTGGCCGCCGTTGATGTCGTGCAGTGGATAACCCTGGTACGCGTCGGCGTAGGCCAGCAGGATGGCCGCCGCCTCGGCGGCGTAGGACGCATCCCCGGTGAGCCGGTAGGCCAGGCCGAGATCCCGGGCGGCCCGCGACGAGTCGCCGTGGCGCCAGGAATAGATGACCTGGTCGTAGGGCCAGCCGGTGAAGTTGCGGCCGTCGACCGGGCAAACGTTCCGGCCCGGTCCCTGGTAGACCAGCGACACCCCGTGGTCGGGACAGACGTACCACAGCGTCCACTGTCCGCCCTCGGGGGGAAGTTCCCAGCTGGACAGGCCGTACTTGTCGTTGTGGTCTTCCGGCCAGCGATCGGCCCGGGAGAGGATCCCGGAGACCGCGGCATCGGCCCAGGGATGGCCGGCAGACCAGGACTGTATGCGGTTGAAATCGGCGGCGTCGAGCAGCAAGCGGGGTGTCGGCCGCTCCGGCAACGGCACCGTGACCGGCAAGGAAAGGCTGTCGCGCTCCCGGCCGTTCGCCAGGACCCGGAAGACCGCCGTGTCAGTCGTCAGCCAACTTGCGGGTTGGATGAAAGCCGCGGGCAACAACAGGGTCACCACCACCTCCGCGGCCTGGCCCGGGCCGAGATCCAGTTGTCGGGGTGAGACGGTGACCTGCCAGTCGGAGTCCTGAGGCAGGTCGACCGCCAGTTCCACCGCCTGCTGTTGGCCGCTCTTTTCCGAAAGCGCCACCCGGTAGGTATAGAGGTAATCGCCCCCGCTGAAGCCGTAGTCGACCTGTAGCTGGTCAACCAATGCGGAGGTCAGGCGCAGATCGTCGAGGTACAGAACGGTGTCCGGAAGCGCTTCGTGGCTCCAGCCGCTGGCCGACAGTTGCACGCGGTTCAACTCCTGCCAGCCCACCGGTTGCCGGGCAACGATGAAATCCGCCAGGGGAACCCACAAGTGCCGCCAGCCGGTCCAGTCGACGACGATCTGATACCGGTAGTAGTCCCAGCCGGAGGAGGCGGCATTTTCCGAATCGAAGATGAGCTCGATGCGGGCTCCATTGGCCGTTTGCGAATAGATCCAGACGCTGAGCGTGTCGACACTGCTGGCGTCCAGGGGCGGGGTGAAGTTCTTGGAGACGCTGGTCTGCCGGGCATGATCGTCCCAGCGTCCCGAGGCGGCACCCTCGACGTGCAGGCTGGTATCGACGTCCAGGCCCGACCAGTCGGAGACGTCTTCGAAGTCGTCGATGAGGATATCGGCGCGGGCGCCGGGAACGGACAACAGGCAGACCAGTACAATCACTGAGCGGTGCATGTGGTGATTTTATGCCATCGTCCGCAGTGGGTACAGTGGTTTCCGGCACCGGCCGATACCGTGCCGCGCGGCAGCAGCCTTACTCGCTTCTCCCCGGGGGGTCCGGGACGGCATACAGCCCCGACCCGGCCCGGCCCATCTCGCGAAGTTCCTTCTCGAGCACCGCCATGCCCTTGCCGAGCGCCATCAGCAACACGTCGTTGCGACGGTACAGCTGGCGCCCGGAGCGAACCGCCGCATCGCTCTGCAGGTAGGGCAACAGCTCCTCGGCGCGGCGGCAGAGCTCGGCCGGCAGATCCAGGCTTACCCTCATGCTTCCGCCCTCCTGGTTCCGGGGGCCGAAGCCCCCTCCCGGCCCCCGGTGCATCGTCATGCCGGGAGCGGGGCTCGAACCCGCACGGGACGAGGTCCCAAGGGATTTTAAGTCCCTTGTGTCTACCAGTTCCACCACCCCGGCGTTATACAAGTTCACGATTCTACGCTCTTTTCTTTCGAGGTCAACTTCGGATATCTGGTCCGGTAAGGAAACTCCGGTACCTCCCAGTTGCTTAAGCAACTGGGGGGTTGAAGTGTTACAGGTTGAATTGGCGGGCCAGGACAGTGCTTTCCCGACCGGCTTCACATCGTCGGTCTAAGTT